>ERZ827440.1943-NODE-1943-length-20182-cov-12.232275_pt1 | contig 20182 bp, 25 predicted proteins | sample MGYA00519774_ERZ827440 | MGnify/ENA primary metagenome ERZ827440 (study PRJEB31778, sample SAMEA3449302) | human gut metagenome | biome: human gut; feature: human-associated habitat; material: faeces | place: United Kingdom | collected 2010/2012 ... | reverse complement strand
CTGACTGAGAGTTTACTCACTTAGCCGCGTGTCCACTATTGCTGGGTAAGATCAAAGAACCCGAATCCGGTGTTCACACCCCGTGAAGGTGCCGGAACGCTGAAGTTCTGCGAAAAACTGATGGAAAAAGCGGTGGGCTTCAGCTCCCGTTTTGATTTCGCTATTCATGTGGCGCATGCCCGTTCGCGTGGTCTGCGTCGACGCATGCCACCGGTGCTGCGTCGACGGGCTATTGATGCGCTGCTGCAGGGGCTGTGTTTCCATTATGACCCGCTGGCCAACCGCGTCCAGTGTTCCATCACCACGCTGGCCATTGAGTGCGGACTGGCGACAGAGTCCGGTGCAGGAAAACTCTCCATCACCCGGGCCACCCGGGCCCTGACGTCCCTGTCAGAGCTGGGACTGATTACCTACCAGACGGAATATGACCCGCTTATCGGGTGCTACATTCCGACCGATATCACGTTCACACTGGCGCTGTTTGCCGCCCTTGATGTGTCTGAGGATGCAGTGGCAGCTGCGCGCCGCAGCCGTGTGGTATGGGAAAACAAACAGCGCAAAAAGCAGGGGCTGGATACCCTGGGTATGGATGAACTGATAGCGAAAGCCTGGCGTTTTGTGCGTGAGCGTTTCCGCAGTTACCAGACAGAGCTTAAGTCCCGGGGAATAAAGCGTGCCCGTGCGCGTCGTGATGCGGGCAGGGAACGTCAGGATATCGTCACCCTGGTGAAACGACAGCTGACGCGTGAAATCTCGGAAGGGCGCTTCACTGCCAGTCGTGAGGCGGTAAAACGTGAAGTGGAGCGTCGTGTGAAGGAGCGCATGATTCTGTCGCGTAACCGCAATTACAGCCGGCTGGCCACAGCTTCCCCCTGAAAGTGACCTCCTCAGAATAATCCGGCACGCGCCGGAGGCTTCCGCACGTCTGAGGCCCGACAGCGCACAAAAAATCAGCACCACATACAAAAAAACAACCTCATCATCCACCTTCAGGTGCATCCGGTCCCCCTTGTTTTTGATACAAAACACGCCTCACAGACGGGTAATTTTGCTTATCCACATATAACTGCAAGGGACTTCCCGATAAGGTTACAACCGTTCATCTCATAAAGCGCCAGCCGCCAGCCCTACAGGGTGCAATGTATCTTTTAAACACCTGTTTATATCTCCTTTAAACTACTTAATTACATTCATTTAAAAAGAAAACCTATTCACTGCCTGTCCTGTGGACAGACAGATATACACCTCCCACCGCAAGCGGCGGGCCCCGACCGGAGCCACATTAGTTACAACATGCAAACATAGACCTCAGAAAAACCCCGGACCAGCGCAGAACTGAAGCCACAAAGCCCCTCCCTCATAACTGAAAAGCCGCCCCGCCCCGGCCCCAAGGGCCGGAACAGAGTCGCTTTTAATTATGGGTGTTGTAACTAAACATCATCACCGCTGTCAGTCTTCTGGCTGGAAGTACTGAGTACACGCTCGTAAGCGGCCCTTACGGCCCGCTAACGCGGAGATACGCCCCGACTTCGGGTAAACCCTTGTCGGGACCACTCCGACCGCGCACAGAAGCTCTCTCATGGCTGAAAGCGAGCATGGCTTAACAGGGCGGGGATGGGATTGGCAAAATCTATCAATCAGTACCGGCTTACGCCGGGCTTCGGCGGTTTTACTCCGGTATCATATGTAACAACTGAGTGCCGCCTTCCATGCCGCTGACGCGGCATATTCTGGTGACGATATCTGAGTCGTTATATACTGTGTATATACGTAGTAATGACGAGGTGATAAATGGCACAGGTTAATATGAGTTTAAGAATCGACGCAGAACTGAAGGATGCTTTTATGGCCGCTGCAAAAAGCATGGACCGTAATGGCTCTCAGTTAATCCGGGATTTTATGCGCCAGACCGTTGAACGGCAGCATAATACCTGGTTCCGCGACCAGGTTACGGCAGGACGTCAGCAACTCGAGCACGGTGATGTGCTTCCCCATGACATGGTCGAATCCTCTGCTGCAGCATGGCGGGATGAAATGAGCAGGAAGGTTGCCGGTAAATGATGGAGATATTCTGGACCATGCTGGCCAGCCTGGACAGGAAGCGCATTCGTGAGAATATTGCGGAGCAGAACCTGATGGCTGCCATTGAACTGGACGAACGGATTGGTTATTCAGCCAGCAGCCTGGCCGGGCAGCCGTATAAAGGCCGCAACGGTCGTGTGGAAGGTACCCGGGAACTGGTTATTCACCCGCATTTTGTTCTGGTTTATGAGGTCGACAGCCAGTGGGGAAAAGTGTATATCCTGCGAGTATTGCATACTGCACAGAAGTGGCCATAGAGGGGGTGTCCGGATATAAAAACGTCTGACGGAGATGCAAGAACCATGAATAATGATGAGCTGGTCACCAGACGTGCGCAGGCGATTGCCGAAGACAGGTGTTTCTCGAAAGGACGTCTGCGCGATGAATTCAGAATGAAGCCAGCCCCCGGTGCTGAGCCGGTTAAGTGGTATAAAAACACTTATGGTGGCAGGTTCGCTGTATACCGAATTGCAGATTGTGTTCCGATGCGTGAGAAACGCCCACTGACGAGTAAACAACTTCTGGCTGGCCAGCGATTTTCCGTTTTATCCAGACTTAACAGCACCAGTGGCCGGATGGCACGGCAGGCATATGACTGGCTGAGTCTGGCACCGCTCTTTCTGGATACTGAGACGACAGGACTGGACAATACCGCGAAAGCCCTGGAAATCGGCCTGACCGATGCGACCGGTCAGGTGGTATTTGAAACCAGACTGAAGCCCACGGTCGCCATCGGGGCGCAGGCCGCCGCTGTGCATGGTATCAGTGAGCAGGCTCTCTGCGGCGCACCATCATGGACAGATGTGGCGCGGCAACTGCGTCATGCAATCGGGGACCGACCAGTAATTATCTTTAATGCCCGGTTCGACATCCGCATTCTGAAACAGACTGCTGCCGCACATAGCGATCCGGCTGACTGGCTGGAAGAACTGACGGTATATTGTGCGATGGAGCTGGCTGCAGGATATTATGGGGGGCCGCCTGGAATTCGGAAAATAAACCACGTTAAGACTGCTTTTTATCCAAATGACTTTCAGGAATCACCTAGATGGCGGGACAACAGTGGTTTTGGTGTCCTAAATCGTACAATTCTGTACATCCTCACAAGGGAATGTACGGAAGTAAGCCAAACGGTTATCGGACGGTCAGAACATTTCGTACAGCCTTTACGTTCAGTGAGTTAGCTGCCTGGATGTAACCAATCGTTCAACTCAATTTTCTTAGCGTGGGAAAATTTCCGTTTTCCAAGCGGACCCCAAAAAGCGAAATTTTTGGCTGACGTCGGTTTCACCCAGATTGTGCTGGCGCGCGAGCTGAGCCTTGCGCAAATTCAGACGATTCATCAGGCGACCGCGCGCTCTGCGTCGCATATTCCGGCCAGTGTTATATTTCTCACGCCCAGATCAGACGTAGCGCCAACCGCGGCGACTGCTCCCAGGCGTGCCATTTACCGTACACCCTGAAGGACGATCAGGGCCGGGTTGTGTCTTACGAAAAACATCTGCTGTCGATGAAAGACAACGATCAAACCGCTAACCTCGGCGCGTTAATTGATGCAGGTGTACGCTCCTTCAAAATTGAAGGGCGTTATAAGGACATGAGTTACGTAAAAATATCACCGTCCACTATCGGCAAATGCTGGATGCGATCATTGAAGACCGCAGCGATCTGGCGCGCGCGTCTTCCGGTCGCACCGAGCATTTCTTTATCCCGTTCACGGATAAAACGTTCCATCGCGGCAGCACCGATTACTTTGTCAATGCGCGCAAAGGCGATATTGGCGCCTTTGACTCACAAAAATTCATCGGTTTACCCGTTGGCGAAGTGCTGAAAGTGGCGAAAGATCACCTTGATGTTGAAGCCAGTGAACCACTGGCGAACGGCGATGGCCTGAACGTACTGATCAAACATGAGGTGGTTGGTTTTCATGCCAATACTGTCGAAAAAATCGGGGAAAACAGTTATCGCGTCTGGCCGAACGAGATGCCTGCCGACCTGCACAAAGTGCGCCCGCGACATCCACTGAACCGTAATCTCGATCATAACTGGCAGCAGGCGTTAACCAAAACCTCCAGCGAGCGGCGGGTAGCGATGGATATCGAACTCGGCGGCTGGCAGGAACAGCTGATCCTGACATTAACCAGCGAGGAAGGGGTGAGCGTAACGCACACGCTGGACGGTCAGTTTGACGACGCCAACAACGCTGAAAAAGCGCTGAGTAACCTCAAGAACGTCCTGGCGAAGCTGGGGCAGACGCTCTACTACGCGCGTGACATTCAGGTTAACCTACCCGGTGCGCTGTTTGTGCCAAACGGGCTACTCAACGTGTTCCGTCGGGAAGCCATTGAGATGCTGGATAAGGCGCGACTTGCCCGCTACAAACGCGGCGTGCGCAAATCGGTCTCCGATCCCGCGCCGGTCTACCCGCAGACGCATCTGAGTTTTCTGGCAAACGTCTATAACCAGAAGGCGCGTGAGTTCTACCATTGTTATGGCGTACAGTTGATCGATGCGGCGTATGAAGCGCATCAAGAAAAGGGCGATGTGCCTGTGATGATCACCAAGCATTGCCTGCGTTTTGCCTTTAATCTGTGCCCGAAACAGGCGAAAGGTAACATCAAAAGCTGGAAAGCGACGCCAATGCAACTGGTCAACGGTGATGAGGTGCTGACGCTGAAATTTGACTGTCGCCCGTGTGAAATGCACGTTATCGGCAAGATTAAAGATCACATTCTTAAAATGCCGCTGCCGGGCAGCGTGGTGGGTTCCGTCAGTCCGGAAGATCTGATGAAAACGCTGCCGAAGCGTAAACCTTAATCCTTTGCGACATCAGCCCGGTGGCGTTTACCGGGCCTTTGTGTTGGTATTTATTTCCGCCGGTTAACGCCTGGCCCAAAGCCGACATCCGGCGAGGTGTCCGCTTAATGCGCTTTAAACCCCGCCGCAGTCATGAGCAGGCGAAAAAACATGCCCACCGCCGCCAGCGCCAACACGCTGCCGCCCCAAAGGATGACCAGCCACATCAGGCGTTTCCAGAGAGAATGTTGCATCAGTGATACCCCTCGCCATGTTGCACTTTGCCGCGAAACACATAGTAACTCCAGAAGGTGTACACCAAAATCACCGGAATGATGAGCAGCGCACCGACCAGCATAAACCCCTGACTCTGGGCGGGGGCGGCTGCCTGCCAGAGGGTAACCGAAGGCGGAATAATGTGCGGCCAGATACTGATGCCCAGGCCGCTGAAACCAAGGAAGATTAGCCCGAGCGTCAGCACAAACGGAAACGTGTGGTTTTCCGGACGACCCAGTGTGCGCCATAACCAGACGCTGAACGCGATCACCAGCACCGGAACCGGCAGCAGATAGCCCAGGTTGGGAAGCGTAAACCAACGGTCGGCGATCGCCGGATGCGCTAACGGTGTCCAGAGGCTGATTATCGCAATTGACAACAGCAGGGCCAGCAGCAGTTTTTTCGCGACGCTGCGCATTTTATCCTGAAGCGGATTTTCGCTTTTCATCACCAGCCAGGTTGCGCCTAAGAGCGCATAGGCAACGACCAGTCCGACGCCACAGAACAGAGTGAAGGGGGTTAACCAGTCGAACGGCCCGCCGCTGTAGCTGCGACCGGTCACCGGGAAACCGTTGATCACTGCGCCAACCACGATCCCTTGGGCGAAGGTAGCCAGAATCGACCCGCCGAGAAAAGCATGGTCCCAAAATGGGCGGTGGGCTGGCGTGGCCTTGAAGCGAAACTCGAAGGCCACGCCGCGAAAAATCAGTCCGATCAGCATCAGCGTCAACGGAATGGTCAGCGCATCGATAATAACCGCATAGGCCATCGGGAAAGCCCCAAACAGCCCCGCGCCGCCCAGCACCAGCCAGGTTTCATTACCGTCCCACACCGGCGCGACGCTATTGACCATCACATCACGATCCTCTGCGTTTCGTGTGACAGGAAACAGAATGCCAATACCCAAATCGAATCCATCCATCACGATATACATTAGCGTGGCGAAAACGATGATCACAAACCAGATAACCGATAAATCAATACCCATTAGCGATGTGCCTTATGTTGAGAATCGAGGACGGCGGCGGAAAGCGGCCTGGCGGGTGTGCCCGGCGGCGGCGCGGAATCATCTTCCAGCAGGCCTTTGCGGATCAGGCGAATCATATAGCTGTAGCCGACGCCAAAGACTGAGCTGTAGACAACAAAGAAAGCGAGCAACGAAATGCTCATATGTAAATCGCCGTGGGCCGACACCGCGTCGGCAGTACGCTGTAAACCGTACACCACCCACGGCTGGCGTCCGACCTCAGTGGTCACCCAGCCCGCGAGAATGGCGATGAGCCCCGAGGGTCCCATCCATAGCGCAAAGCGCAGGAACGGGCGCGAGGTGTAGAGGCGCTGCCTGTAGCGCAGCCAGAGCGCACAGAGCCCCAGCAGGATCATTAACATGCCCAGGCCGGCCATGATGCGAAATGACCAGAACACGATCGTCGAGTGAGGGCGATCCTCTTTGGCGAATTCTTTTAGCGCCGGAACCTGTTTATCCAGACTGTGCGTCAGGATCAGGCTTCCCAGCGCCGGGATCGCCAGTCCATAGCGGGTGCGTTCCTGTTCCATATCCGGCCAGCCAAACAGCAGCAGCGGCGTGGGCTCACCCGGCGGGTTTTCCCAGTGACCTTCAATCGCGGCGATTTTGGCTGGCTGATGTTTCAGGGTGTTCAGCCCATGCATATCGCCGATTAACGCCTGCACCGGCGCGACAATAAGCGTCATCCACAACGCCATGGAAAACATCGTGCGAATGGCTGGCGTTGTGTTGCCGCGCAGCAGATGCCAGGCTGCCGAAGCGCCGACAAACAGCGCGCTACTGAGAAATGCGGCGACGGACATATGCAGCAGCCGATAAGGGAACGAAGGATTGAAGATAACGGCGAACCAGTCCACGGGCACAACCTGGCCGTTGACGATCTCAAACCCCTGCGGCGTTTGCATCCAACTGTTAGACGCCAGGATCCAGAAGGTGGAAATGAGGGTGCCAAGCGCCACCATGCAGGTTGAGAAGAAATGCAAACCCGGACCGACTTTATTCCAGCCAAACAGCATCACCCCGAGGAATCCGGCTTCAAGGAAGAAAGCGGTCAGCACCTCATAGGTAAGCAACGGCCCGGTAATACTGCCTGCGAATTCCGAAAAACCGCTCCAGTTGGTGCCGAACTGATAGGCCATCACCAGACCGGAAACCACGCCCATGCCGAAATTTACGGCGAATATTTTTGACCAGAAGTGGTACAACGAGCGCCAGACCGGATTTTTGCTTTTTAGCCAAAGGCCTTCCAGCACCGCCAGATAACTGGCAAGCCCAATGGTGATCGCCGGAAAGATAATGTGAAATGAAACTGTAAAGGCGAACTGGATCCTTGCCAGGTGATACGCATCAAGACCAAACATGCCTGACTCCGCATTAAAAATTGATTCAGCGCAATTCTAGGCGTGTGAGGCAATGAGGGGCAGAAACAGAACAGGCATATTTAACCATAACAGTTTGCAAATCGTTGTGAATTTTATTCACTGTTATACACTGCGAGGCTCACCTGCATTGACCGACGAGAAACCAGAATAAAAAAATACCAGCGTCTGGCTGAACAACTTTGCGAACAGATCGCCTCTGGCGCCTGGCGACCCGGCGATCGTCTGCCGTCACTGCGCGAACAGGTCGCCAGCAGCGGCATGAGCTTCATGACCGTCGGACATGCTTACCAACTGCTGGAAAGTCAGGGGCGAATTATTGCGCGTCCGCAGTCCGGCTATTACGTCGCGCCACGCCCGATTCTCCAGCCGACCGTGCAGCCTGCCCTGGTTATGCGTGATGAGGCTGTCGACATCAATACCTCTATTTTTGAGATGTTACAGGCCAGCCGTGATGCCTCGGTCATGCCGTTCGCCTCGGCGTTTCCCGATCCGCGCCTGTTTCCGCTCCAGCAACTTAACCGCTCGCTGGCGCAGGTGAGCAAAACCGCGACCGCCATGAGCGTGCTCGAAAATCTGCCGCCTGGCAACGCAGAGCTGCGTCATGCCATCGCCCGTCGCTATGCTCAGCAGGGCATAACCGTCTCGCCGGATGACATTGTCATCACCGCCGGTGCGTTAGAAGCGCTTAATCTGAGCTTACAGGCGGTCACCGAGCCCGGCGACTGGGTGATTGTGGAAAACCCCTGTTTCTATGGCGCGCTGCAAGCGCTGGAGCGATTACGGCTTAAAGCGCTGTCAGTGGCGACCGACGTGAAAGAGGGAATCGATCTCGCGGCGCTGGAACAGGCGTTACAGGATTATCCGGTAAAAGCGTGCTGGTTGATGACCAACAGTCAGAACCCGCTTGGCTTTACGCTTAGTCCGGCGAAAAAAGCGCGGCTAGTCGCGCTCCTTGACAAGCATAATGTGATGCTGATTGAAGATGACGTGTATAGCGAACTCTACTTTGGCCGCGAAAAACCGTTACCCGCCAAAGCCTGGGATCGCAGCGACCGGATCCTGCACTGTTCTTCATTCTCGAAGTGTCTGGTTCCGGGCTTTCGCATTGGTTGGTTGGCTGCCGGCAAGCACGCCCGCACTATTCAGCGCCTTCAATTAATGAGCACGCTGTCGACCAGTTCGCCCATGCAACTGGCGCTGGTCGATTACCTGTCTACCCGTCGCTATGACGTCCATCTTAGACGCTTGCGCCGTCAGCTTGCTGAGCGCAAACAACAGGCCTGGCAATTGCTGCTGCGTCACCTGCCTGCCGACGTGAAGATCCATCATAACAACAGCGGCTATTTTCTCTGGCTCGAACTGCCGGAATCAATGGATGCAGGAGAACTGACCGCGCAGGCGCTGGCGCACCAAATCAGTATTGCTCCCGGGAAAATGTTTTCCACCTCGGACACCTGGAAACGCTTTTTCCGCTTCAACACCGCCTGGCAGTAGGGGGAAAGTGAGGAGAGCGCCGTTAAACAACTCGGTCAGCTTATTCGCGAACAGCTGAAATAGCGCGTATAGTGTGTAAAGCAGGTTCTGATTATTCATGAGCCTGCTTTTGCCTGTCATTCATAGGAAATATCAATACCCGTCAATTTTCCTTTTGCTCACTAACGCCTTGTCTATATTACGTGGGTAGGATCACTTTACCTGGCGGTAATACGTTTGGTAAAGATCAGTCACACCATCCTGCACTTATGTTGCACAGAAGGAGTGAGCACAGAAAGAAGTCTTGAACTTTTCCGGTCATATAACTATACTCCCCGCATAGAGCAACAGCTTCTATGCAGTTTCTTGTTAGCCCCGGTAATCTTCTCTTAGTCGCCAAACCTGGTGAAGATTATCGGGGTTTTTGCTTTTCTGGCTCCTGTAGATCCACATCAGAACCAGTTCCCTGCCACCTTACGGCGTGGCCAGCCACAAAATTCCTTAAACGATCAGTAATCTAGCACTAATCTTCTGAACACTCAAGAATGTAAGCCCATCATCACATGCATCGTTTTTGCGCTTCACTTTTTATCAGTGCGGTCAGAACTTCAGCCTGGGTCAGGCCATCTTCATTACACATTTGCATGAGCATGGCCTTATACTTTGGTTCGAGAAATACTTTTACTTCCTTGAACGAAGCTCTTTTACGGGCCACTGATAATCTTTGTTTCTCTGCATCAGAAAGCGGATTCCCCTTTCTGTATGCTCGTTTTGCGCCAGATGAGGAAGTCACTGTATTTTCTGTCTGCGACATCTCGCCTCCTCAATACTTAAACAGGGATCGTTTCGCAGAGAATACTACAGTTTTTTGAAATCAGCGACTTGAAAGTTGTGACGATGATCTGTGTTGGCGCACAAATCATGTCTGATTACGACCGTTTAATGTAATTTTGATAATAAAATGACTGAAAAGTAGGAAATGCTTTAACCAGGGTACCGGCCCCGGGCGGGACCGGCAGTTTCTAGCATTTCGGGTGTCTGCCCCTGAAATACCTCACACTTCCGGAAAGCGGGGACTTCCGTCCCCGCCCGGCAGCTTACTTCCGTGCTTCAGGCCAGAGTTACCTGCACCACTGTATTTCCCCTGTGAATATTCAGTTCACATAACTGTTCCCTGAATATCAGTGAAAAACACAACACCGTGGCGCACACGGCAAGCAACCCGATAAGGGTATATTTCGTCATAAACTTTGACATCTTTGCAAAGAAGAGGCTAGAATCAGTAGTGCATCATGCAGACCTCACGAGTTAATGGATTAACGAGTGGGGTCTTCGCATTTCTGAAACCTGCGTCTTATTCAGCCATTCTTCGGTCATCTGCAGCAGTTTTCTTGCATCGTGACTTCTGAGCAACGGAATGCCAGCCTGCCTCAGAACCTCTTCCAGAAGAGTATCCCAGCATCTGCGTTCCGAACGTAAATGACTGTCATCAGCCAGCTATACTGCTGCAACAATACTGAACGAACGCCGTTCAACGATAACCACATCGACATGCACTGAGATACCATCCTGAATAACTGCCACCACTGGCGCGATCAGATATTAGTTGTCTGGAGATTCAGGGGACAACCTAACTTGAGCCCGCTATAGCGCGAAGCCGAAAATTATTGTTCGTATGCTCCCGCTGGTCCAGAATGGGAATTCCCTCTGGCTGATGTTGAACTGTCATGGAGAATTGAAACTTGTTTAAGACTTTGGCAGCCTACTGTTTTTAATACACCCAATAAGGTATGAAGATGAAACTAGGGAAGTTAATACCGCCATGAAAAGATAAATAATACCCGTGGAATATATTTCCTCATGTTACTCTCCATATCAAATAAATGGCACCTGTATTTCAGACATCCTGAATATTACAGCACACATTGAACAACACCTTATTTTGTGAAATTAATCACAAAATATAAAATCACGACTTAATACGGAAAAAACTCTGTGCTACTCAGAACTGTCCGGTCATACTGCCCGACCGGATATTAAAAAAAGCAAATCTCATGCATTATTCAGCCTTCTGAATCCCTGGAGTAATGAAGGCTGCTTTTTTCGTTACACCCTTCCCCGGCTGCGCCGGTGGCAGTGTTCAGCCCTTTTTCGGGCAAACTGCTGCCAGTCTGTCCGGGGCGCAACACCGGCAGCCCGTCGCCATGCTTCTGCCGCTTCCATCCAGCGTCCACTGACCTCCAGAATAACGGCCCGGCTTCCGGCACGCTGCCAGCGCCAGACCTGACCGTTCCGTGAACTGTTTCTGAATCCATTCATCTTTATCACTCCTCTTTAACCCGTCAGTATTATGGTGTTAAATAATCTACTGAATTGGCTTCCTTTCGGGTACGGAAGTTATTTCCTTTTAAGCCTTATTTCCCTGCCTCCTCTCTGATGGAGGCTTTTTTTTATTTCTCATCAAGCACGGCCTGAAGTTCTGCCTTTATCCGGTTCTGGCGGCGGATTTTATCCAGACGCGCTGCGGCATACGCTTCCTCCTCCTGAGAAATATGCTCCGTCACATACCCTTCCGTGTCATACCGGCAGGCACCGGCTTTCATGGCACACAGATAGCTTTCTGAACGGGTGATGGCCTTCAGCGCCCTGCGCAGTTTTTTATGCGAGAGCGGGATATTCCGCTGCGCCACGTCTTCCAGTAACACGTCCCGGATACCGCAGGCCAGAAGCCGGGGCGTGTCACCGTCAAACAATCCCGGCCACCAGGGTTTCAGGGTATTCACGGCCTCATCCAGCGTGGGCAGGTTCAGATAAATGGACAGTGCCTGTCTGGCCTGCGCTTTTTTTGCCGCCAGCTCTGCTTCCCGGGCTGCTTTCTCGGCCAGCTTCTGCTTTTTCACCTTCCACTTTGGTGGCGTGGTGACATTGATGATGGTTTTCCGGCTGCGGACAGGCGTCTCCCCTTCCGTTTTCCGCTTCAGTGTCAGTACCGGTCGCTTCTGCTCTGTCATGCTGTGTTCTGCCTCTGACGAATCATCCTGTTACGGTCAAAGATACCACACCCGTCACAGCGCCAGAACGCCCAGCACAGCCAGATGACAGGCGTAGAATACCGGGAAAAAATCCCCGGGCCAGAAACGGGGTAATGATTTTCCTGCACACGACACCAGACCAACGGTCAGCACCGTCATCAAAAGACCAGCCACCGCCGCTGCATCACTGGTGGCAAGGTTAAGCGCCGGAATAACAGCCAGCAGGCAGGCGACCAGCGCCAGACGTTCCGCTCTGTCTTCCGCCCGGTACAGCCGGTGGCTGACTGCCAGCATCAGCAGCCCGGCAATGCCGTAACTGGTGCCGGACAAGGGCCCCCACAGGGCCATCAGAAGAATGGCCGCTGCTGTACGCCACCCACTGCGCGTTTCACACCACGTCAGCACCTGTGCCGCCACTGCAAAGGCAAACAGGATATTCCCCTCATACCAGGGAAAGCCGGCCAGATAATATGCGAACTGGGCAATAATCCCCCATCCCCACAGCCGGTTAATGGCCGGTTGCCGGATATTCGCATGACGGGACAGATTCAGCCCCCACACCAGGGCAAACAGCGGAAAGGCTCCTCGCCCGGCCAGAAACATCCATTCCTGCTTCAGCTGGAATATCAGATTGATGTGGTCCAGTACCATCAGCACCAGTGCCACCGTTTTGATGATATCCCGCTGTCCGGGTGACCAGACCAGAAATGACTGCAACCAGGTATCGGTCCGTGCAGCCAATGAATCGTTACGTGTCGTGTTCGTGTTATCCGTTGTCATCAGTGTTTGTCTTCCTGTATCAGTCTCCGCCCAGGGTTTTCTCTTTCTGCAGGTCACGAACCATATCCCGCTCCATCTGCTGCAGACGCTCCTGCAGCAGATTTTCTCGGGCAACCTCCCTGACCGCTTCCTGCTCCCGTTGTGATTCACGCAGCACACTCTCCGGCAGCGCGGCTTCCCGTTCAGTTATGTCAGCCCGGTCACGCTCCTGCCCGGCAATTTCCCTGACAGCCTGCTCTGTTTTACCATCCGGCAGGTCAGGTTTGTTCTCTGCCATTTTTCTGACAATTTCATCTGCGCGGCGTTCCGTTTCACGGCGGATGGCCTCTTCAGCCTGCCGCTGTGCCAGCACCTCTGCCGTGACCGGTTCGCCATTTCCGGCTCCCGGCTGGACGCTGCTGTCCGGGATATCCCCCCACACGCGACCACCGGTGATGGCACCGGGATTCCACGGACGACCTTCACCGGCAATTCTTACCACCACACCGCTGTCAGGATTATCACGGGCAATCCGGACACCATCCTGCATATTATCAGCCAGCAGGCTCTCTCCGTTACGGCTGCCCTGCAGGGCCACGAACTGCGCATCCCCGCTGCCTTTCACCCGTCCTTCACCGCTGAATTCCCGCAGCCCGTTTCCGTCATCCGTGGTCAGTGGGTTCAGCCAGATACCGGCGGACCTGCCGTTACGGTCAAACGCCGGCAGTGCCACATACGGCTGCGGATATTTACGTCCCGGAGCAATAAACCGTGCAGGACTGTCTCCCCCGGCCAGCCCCGCTTGACGGAGAACGGCACGGCCTGCCGCCACGTCCCGCAGTTCCCGTGCCGTACTGAACAGCCGCTCTGCATTCATGACCTCCCGGTCCGGTTTCGGTTCAAACACATCGTGGGCCGTTCCTTTCTGTACGGCATTGTTGATGGCATCCGTCCAGCCCTGACGGTTATCGGTGTACACCTGCACATGCTGCTTCATACGCGACAGGGCCACGTAGGCTGACTCAAAGCCGGCCATCAGTTTCCGGTTACCTTCCGTGCCTTCAAGCGCGATGGCAAAGGTTTCACTCGCACCCTGCGCACCGTGGGCGGTGATGGCATAGGCCAGGTCAATATGTTGCTCTGCCCGCTCCTGTCCGGGGCGAATCACCCGGGTCTGCTGTCCGTCCGACAGCGTGACACTGTCACCGGAAACCGCTGTCACCGTCCAGACGCTGTTGGCCACATAACCGCGCTCCCGGTCACTCTTCGTGAAGCGCATCCGGTCACCGGTCCCCACCCGGATGGTGTCCGGGGTGTACAGTGTGACGCCTTCAGCCACCGCCTCCCGGGGCGAAATCAGCCGCGTGTTACCTTCAGCATCCTGCAGGGTTATCAGCCTGTCATCCTTGCTGATACCGGCAATCCGGTGATACACATTATCCACCAGGGCAAGGGCATCCGGGTTATTCTCCCAGGTGGAGAGACGACGCAGCTCCCCGTCACGTATATTCGCTGTGTTCAGGACAGGCACCATGACCTGCTCTTTCCCCAGCTCACCGGCCTTTTCCCGTGCATCATGAATCATGCTGTTCAGTACGCGCCGGTCCTCATTCAGGTGCGTGACAATCAGCGTCTGCTCCCGTGCTTCCGGCGTCCTGCCGGTATAGTCGCGGACAATGGCTTCATACAGTGTCATGGGGACATCCGGGAAAGCCTCGCCTTTCAGCATCGCCTTCTGCTGCGCTTCTGCCAGTTTCGCTTCCTGGCTGTGACTGAACTCCGTCACGGAGTGCTCCGGTGCCCATGCGCCCTCCAGACGTGGCACCTGAGACGGTTTCACACTCTCAAGCCCGGACAGTGCCCTTTCCACATCCCGGTTAATCAGGCTGTATACCGCCTCCCGCAGTTCCGGCGTCTGACGCACAATCTCCTTCATGATGACCACATCGGCAGCACTGCGCGTCTGCTGGAGACGGAAAGGCTGACCGGGCGCGATGGCCTGCAGCTGGTCCGTGTCACCGCTGGCCACAGCACGACCGCCACCGGCCGCAATCAGGGCGTATGCCCGTGCCATGTCGGTATTGCCCACCATTGAGCTCTCATCGAGCAGGAACAGCGTGTTGCTGAAATCCGGCGTTTCTCCGCTGCGCTGCTGCAGCTGCGTGTCATGCAGAAAGGACGCCAGTGTCTGTGCATCCACGCCGGCGCTGCGCATCTCACCGACCGCACGGTGCGTGGGCCCCAGCCCCACAACTCGGGGACGCTCACTCGCCGGCAGCATGTTCACGGCTGACATCACCGCCCGGAACTGTGTGGTCTTACCCACACCGGCATAAAGGGGGCATTAAATGCCATTGGCGTCACGGCAGTGCGTTGCTCATTCTGAAGACGGTAGTTATTCACCCCCTGAATGACGTTAACAGAGAGGCTGAGAACAATAAGCACTGACATAAATATAAAGGCGATGGCCATTACACGACTGGTACTTAAACGGGCACCGTGTTCCATATAACAATCCTGGTATCAGTTCTATTTAATCCACTGCCGGAAACACGAATCGGGAACATTATGAAAAATACCGCGCAGCAGGGCTGTTGGCATATACCAGTAAATCAGGTCTCGTAACCAGGAACTGCCCCGCCCTTTTTTCAGTTTTTTAATCCCGAAATAAACCAGAACCGCTGCACCAATACCGAACAGATATTTTGATGTTGTGATACCCCAGCCAATACAGATTGCGGCGGGGATCAGTTCATCCAGTGGCAGGCCAAACCAGCGGCTCTGGTTGGTCAGTGTTTCCGGGAAACGATATTTCTTAAGTTTATTCTCGTCTCCCGACATCGTTTTATTTCAGGCCAACGACGGCCATACCCACAGCAATAAATACAGAGATGATGGCAAAACCGGCCAGGAACTTGACGTTTTTGGTCATCATGTACATGACCGCACCGACCAGAACTTCAGCCAGAACAACCCATTTAACAACACTGGAGTCCTTACCGAAGGTCGCCTTAACCGTGGTGTTACCGCTTGCCATCAGGTCCTGGCCCTGTGCTGCCATTGCCAGTTGCGGGAAGAACATCATCAGAACAGCAGCAGGGATCACAGCGCGAGCCAGGCGAAGCATATTCAGACGAGTGAATTTAGAAAAAAACGATTTCTTTTTGACGGGCGCAGAAGCACCCTGAACACTTAAAAAGGCGTCCATATGATTCCTCTGTTTAATATTGATAGATAAAAACTAAAGTTCTTTAAATGTTGACTCGTTCTCTTCGATCACCTCCCTGAATATTTCTTCATTATAGAAATCAGGAAACCGTTTCAGATGATCTCTGAGACGGATCTGAACCTCTATAGTTTTACTTCTACCGCTACGATCTTTGGCCCGAATAAGTCGGTTATTTGTATCTTCATCGAGATACACTGAGACTGTTCTGCTTATCCCGCCTCTCGCGTTACGCCTCCTCACTCAATTCACCTCTGTTTCCTGACCAATAAAATCATGATTGCACAGAAATGGCCTGTCGAAAATGGGCCCAAAACGAGCCCTGCTTTATTACATTTTTTTAACACCCATATATTCACTCAAAACGTTTAATATTTCGTACATTACACCTGTCTTAATACATTTACTCCTGAACAAATCGAAGGAACCCAATCTTTTATTGATATCCGCATTAATCTTTTTAATCCTTTTTTTAGAAGCCACTTCTGTGATTTTTAATTCTTTAGCTATATTTATATGTTTATACCCTAATGCATAGAAACAAAAAACAACCAATGATTTTGCTGTCATATTCGATATAACAGACTGTACATAGCTATCACGATGATAATAATTTTCTTTTTCCACACGAAAGAATGGATAGTCAGGAAATATATTAATTTGCCATAGAACAACAGATTCTTCATTATAAAATGAAACATTTTACATCCTTATTTGATAGATTTCTCCATGAAAATTAAAACGACGACAAAATGCGGAACCATGCCCAAGAGACTGGCATTCAAGCTCAAGTGATGAAAGAAAAATTTCAACCTGCAGACGTACATAACTTTCACCAGAGAAGGGTTTATCTTCTTTGGAAAAGAGTTCAATAAAGGCCCCATTGGCATAAAGGATTTTCCTTTTTTTGTTACGGACACAAACAGGAACAGGAGAATTCCTGTAGATATTTTGAACGTTAAGAATGTATTTATTTACAGATTGACTGTTAAGTGGCCTTTCTCTAGGATCCAGTGCACACATAGGAACCTCCGTTAAGGATTCTATGGACAGTCGATGCAGGGAGGTAAGAGCTCCCTGCATCGGCGATTTTTAATATCAAGTTTTAACGTGGCATTAACCACATAATTAATATAACCTTTATGCGGTTAATTGTCATCAAATTGAACAAGATCAAAATCCTGTTATTTGAAGCAAATCAACTTTTAATTCTTTTTTAATCCTCATCATTTTCTGGAAAGAATCTCTCCATCTCAGATGACACCTTCTCCCTGATATCTTCGACCATATTCGCATATTCAAACTTTGGATTTCCGGAGACATGAGGACTGAGAGACTCAATACCCAAAATTTTCGCTACTGATGATTGTGTTTTTACAACGCATTCAAGAAGCAATTTATTAAACTCAGTCTGATTAAATGCAGACTCTTTACGCTCCATCTGAGTCTCATATACACGAAGCCCTAATTCGAGAAGCATAGTGGATATGCTTGAGAAACTTACATCTGTACTTTTAGCTCCTTCTGCACGTCTTCTTTCCACAATTTTATTTATTTTATAGACAATTTCGTCACTGACATAAGCCTGCACTTTCGCCATATGTATACCTCTTTATTTTCTTATCGCATCAAATTTATTTCACATATAAAAAAATGACAACTCATCGATGAATCGAATCGTGATGCAAGTTACGAAAATTACGATTCATGCAGCAAATCACATCACGAATTGAATCTAGAGTCAATTCGCTTTAACTCGTTGTTTTATTATTACTGATTCATCTATGAGTTGTGTTAAATTCATTGGTGAATCATATGCGATTCACCAATGAATCCTTTTTATAATGTAAAATAAATTAAAATACATTATTTAAAACATAAGTTAATGATTCAAGTAGCAAATCAGCAAAAACTTGTTTTTGCGTAGTGTGTGGTGCTTTTGGTGGTGAGAACCACCAACCTGTTGAGCCTTTTTGTGGAGTGGGTTAAATTATTTACGAATAAAGTCACCAGAGGTGGAAAAATGAAAAAATGGATGTTAGCCATCTGCCTGATGTTTATAAATGAGATCTGCCATGCCACTGATTGCTTTGATCTTGCAGGCCGGGATTACAAAATAGATCCGGATTTACTGAGAGCAATATCATGGAAAGAATCCCGTTACCGGGTTAATGCCATCGGTATTAATCCGGTAACGGGATATGGCAGCGGACTGATGCAGGTAGATTCCCAGCATTTTAACGAACTGGCCCGCTATGGAATTAAGCCGGAACATCTGACAACAGATCCCTGCATGAACATTTATACCGGTGCTTATTATCTGGCAATAGCCTTTAAAAAATGGGGCGTCTCCTGGGAGGCCGTTGGTGCATACAATGCCGGATTCAGGAAGACCGAACGCCAGAACCAGAGACGTCTTACCTACGCATCAGAGGTTTACCGGATTTATACCGGGATAAAAAGCAGTAAAGGTATCCGGATTCCGGTCACGAAGAAATCACTTCCAGAAATTAACAGCGTGCAGAACAATTAATCTTACAGACATTGTCAGATACCGGTTATGCCGCAAAAGCGGCATGAAGGCCACACACAAAAATATCATATGAGTGACAATGCTGACTGGCCGAAGCCCCGCGAAGCGGGAACCCATCTTATATATACCCGGTAACTGCGCAGCCTCCTGCCAGACCATTTTTCGCGGGCACAATATTTACAGACAACCGGAAAGCCGGTTGATGGAATTGAGGTATATCAGACGACACAGCGATGCCGAAGAATGATAATATAAGTAAAGCCCCGAAAAATTTTCGGGGCTTTACTTATATTATCATGACTTCCACTTTCTGAACTGTTCGGCAATCACCCATAACGCCTTGTTGATTCTTATATCACCATCAATACCTGTAATGGTCTTGTCCTGGTATTTTTCCCGGAGGCACTTCGCCCCGATAATCCACCTTTTATCATATTCTCCTGAACCCGCTGCCAGGTTGTCCAGAGATCGTTCTGTTTATCTTCCCGACGACGGGGAGTAATTATTTGTTCAGGCGTCACTGGCGTTTTATTTTCATCTTCATACCTGACCATCAGTGCAGCTCTGCCAAATAAATGTTGCTCGTCACTGTTAAGATGAATTTCTTTCATCGCCTCCATATTATCAGTGACCTTATCAAAGACACCGAGCACTTCATACGCTCCCTCGATAACCTGCCCGACAATATCACCTTTATGTGGAACACGGATTTCGCCAAAATTATTTCCGCACACCAGGCCATTTGTGCAGACAAAACGAAAAATTCCGGGGATCATCTGATAACTGGATGAACCATCATGTGAATTAAGCAGGATAATTTCAGGAACTTCCTGCCCGTTAATATGCCCTTCCCTGCGAAGGCGTAACATATGTTTACTGTATTCGCGGCGTCCCAAATCACGAACCCGACTCTGACAGGCAAAGAATGGCTGGAAACCTTCATCACGTAACTTATTGATGATATTGATTGTTGGAATATACGTATAACGTTCACTCCGGGACTCATGTTTATCACCGGAAAATACCGAAGGCACGAACTGCATTAATTCATCATCCGTTAAAGGACGTTCACGACGGATGGAATTATACCGACCAAAACGGGAAGCTAATCGCATAACAGCTACTCCTTTATGAAAGGATAAATTTAATAAAAAATTTTTCCGCTTAATATCATCCCTCCCGATCTCCATTAACAAGATTGCAACAATCAGGAGGGATATTCATCACATCCGGTCAGCAGATCGCCCGGATATCGAGGCCGGCACGCTTAATCTGACGCAGGAACTGTTTGAAGTGATCGGCTTCCGCAATGTTGATATGGCGGAACTGCGTATCCACACCCCGGCTGAGCGCGTAGCTATAGCTGAAGGCCATCTTTTCCGGGTGGCTTTTGCGATATTTTTTCAGCTCAGTCAGGCTGCTGAATTCCAGGACGTCCCACTCTTCCCCGGTGTTTTTTTCCCTCCCGGCAACAAGAATCGTGTACGACGCGGTGTTAACGTGGATATTTCGGGTACTCATCCAGCTTTCTCCTCTCTCTGGTTTTCAGCCCCCATCATCTGTTGAGTTTCGGGAGCCGCGGTTTTGACGTTTTGC
>ERZ827440.1941-NODE-1941-length-20218-cov-4.608044_pt1 | contig 20218 bp, 20 predicted proteins | sample MGYA00519774_ERZ827440 | MGnify/ENA primary metagenome ERZ827440 (study PRJEB31778, sample SAMEA3449302) | human gut metagenome | biome: human gut; feature: human-associated habitat; material: faeces | place: United Kingdom | collected 2010/2012 ... | reverse complement strand
CTTTGTTTCTTGATTTTTTGCACCTTATAAGGCAAAGGAAACTCCTTCTTTAATTCTTCTGGAGTTGGTAACTCCTGTATCTTCTTCATATCCATATTCAACATCCCTCTTTAATCACCCTTTGACAATATCATATTCTAAAAATTTTTTCAAAAAAAGAAAGATGAAGTCAAACTCCATCTTATTTTAATGATTCAACAAATTCTTTAGCAGCATCTTTATATTCTTCATCAACTTTTACATACATTAATGTATTATCAATACGATATAAATGCATGTAATATCCACTACTAACTAAACTATACATTGAATAGTTGCTTACACTTTTAGATTTTTCAACAGATGCATTACCTTTATATGTTTCGAAAATTTGCTTATTTGTGTTAAACATGCTTACTGCATTTGCATCTTCATCTAATACATAAAATTCAACTTGCCATCCATCTGGACTTTGTGCAACTGTAGCTGTTTTAATATAATCGTAGCTTTCATATTGTGCTGTTGCATCTCCAACTGTAAACCCTTTTTCTTTTGCTTTTTCTTCAAACTTACTATTTGTAATAGCATTTTGTTTTGTACATCCTGAAAAAGCAGTAAGTATAAATATACATATTATACTAAAAATAATCGTTTTCTTTTTCATATACTACCTCCATTTTTATGATATCATAATATATATTTTTTGTCATTACAATTTTTTTATTATTACTAAATTTTTTATCAAAAGTCACCATAATTCACAGCAGTATTTATATTTTATATAAACACACTATAATACTTATAAATTTTCAAAGCATTATAGTCTAATATTCCAGACTTGATGGGACTTAACTGCCAGATTGAAGCAAAATTTATTAGTTTCCCTTGCAAAAAAAATAAAGTGAAAGTTTAATTTCACTCTATTTTTAGAACTCTGGATTTTCTATTTTTAATTCAGATTTTATAATTTCCATTATTACATTTATAGATTTTTCTAAGTCATTATTTTTTATTACATAATCATACATTCCCATTTTTGACTCTTCATAATCGAATCTATTTAAACGTAATGTTATTTCTTTATAGTCTGGTTTTTCCATTCTTTTTTCTAATCTTTTAGCTAATACTTCTTTTGGAACTTTTAAAAATATTGTTACAACTCTTGTGTCATTTCCTAATAATTTTATTAAATTTGCTGTTCCATTTACATCTATATCTTTTACTATTACTTTACCACTTTTAATTTTTTCATTCATTAATTTTCTTGATGTTCCATAATAGTGCTCATGATGTACATTATATTCATAGAATTCATTGTTGGCAATCATGTTTTCAAATTCTTCTTTTGAAACAAAATTGTAAATTTCACCATTTTTTTCACCTTCACGAGGTAATCTATCTGTATAAGATGGTAATGATTCTACATTGTCCATTCTTGCTATTAATGCTTTTTTTATTGTGTCTTTTCCTGCTCCTGATACTCCTGATAATACTACTAACATATTTCCACCTTTCCTGCTGCAATTTCTTCTGCAGCTATTGTTACTGGTGATTCTTCTAAAGTATCAACTAATGGTTCACTTCCCATTGCGATTTTTCTTGCTCTTTTTGATGTAGCTATTACTAGCTCAAATCTGTTTTTTGATTTTTTTAATAATTCTGCAACACTTGGTTTTACTATCATAATAAAATTCCTCCCTTTTTATACTTGAACTTCAATTTCTTTATCTAATCTTGATGCTATTGTTTCTGGTTGAACGGCAGATAATATAATATGTCCTGAATCCATAACTAATACTGCTCTTGTTTTTCTTCCATAAGTTGCATCAATAACACTTTTATTTTCTTTTGCATCTTGTATAATTCTTTTGATTGGCGCTGATTCTGGGCTTACTATTGCTACTATTCTACTAGCTACAACTATATTTCCAAATCCTACATTAATTAATTGCATAATTAATCACGTCCTTTCAGAATTATTCAATATTTTGAATTTGTTCTCGTATATCTTCTAGCTCTGTTTTTATTTCAATTACTAAATTTGTAATTTCTAATTTTACAGATTTAGAAGCTATTGTGTTTGATTCTCTATTCATTTCTTGAATAATAAAATCTAATTTTTTACCTATTGCACCTTCATTATTTAATAGTGTTTTAAATTGGTGTATATGGCTATTTAACCTTGTTAGCTCTTCTTGTATTGAAGATTTATCAGCAAATATTACTGTTTCTTGTGCTAATCTTGTTTCATCCACTATATCTGTTTTTAGTATTTCTTGGATTCTTTCCCTTAATTTTACTACATATTCTTCAATAAGTCCAGTACTATTTAATGATATTTGCTCTACCATTGAATTTATATGGTCAATTCTTTGTAATAAATCTTCTTTTATTTTTTCGCCTTCAATAAATCTCATATTTACAAAATTGTCTAATGCTGAATTTAAACATTGTTTTAGCTCTTGCAATATTGTATCACTTTCATCATCTTCTGATGTTAATTGTAAAACATCAGGCATTTTTGATATTTCAGTTATATTTATGTTATCATTTAAACATTCTTCATTTGCAAGCTCTTTTAATTGTTTAATATATAACTTTGCTAATTCCTTATTGATAACAACATTTTTACCTTCATTAGTATAATTAGTAAAATCAATGAAAACATCTATTTTACCTCTTACCACTCTATTTGAAACTTCTTTTTTTATTTCATTTTCATAACAACTTATACTTCGTGGTAATCTTACATTTACATCACAATATCTGTGATTAACTGATTTTATTTCAATATTATAAACTCTTCCATTTATTTCTAATTTGCTTTTTCCAAAGCCTGTCATGCTTTTCATTTTCAAGACTCCCTACTTATTAAAATTTATTCCAAATCATCAAATTCGTCATCTTCGTCATCGTCGTCGTCATCAAATTCTGAATCAGGCTCTTCATCTTTTATAAAATCTTCTTTTGACCTTAAGTATTTCTTTTTATTCCCCCAAAACATAATAATCATTTTAATTATGTAATATACACCAATTACTATACCTGCATATTTAATTATTTTTATAAATTCATTTTTATGAATTTGATATACATATGGTAATATTAATGTAAATATTGCAATTGCTAATGTTTCTAAACCATTAGCGCATGTACTTGCTTTTTCATTTTTGTATGCACTTTCTATTAGCATAATTGCTGTTCCTAAAAATACAAATGCAAAAATATTTAAATCTTTAATTAATGCAATTTTATTAAATTTGTAAAATCCAAAATTTACCAAAATAAGAAATGCAATAAATACAATAGCAAACACCAAACTTTTGCAAGATATTTTTATTATATTTTTTAAATCTGTCTTTGGAATTTCTTTTTTCTTTCTTATTTCCTTTTCTAATTCATTTATATCAAACTTGTTTTCAATCTCATCTTCTATTGATGTAATATTTAATTTTTTATTATATTCATTATTTTCAAATTCTTTATCAAGCTTTTCAAATATTCCTTTTATTGTTTCTGGATTTTTAGTTTTTGATTTTCTGGTATTAGATTTTGTAGCTGTTTTTTTGACTGAATCACTATTAATTTTTATTGTTCCAGATTTCTCACTTGCACCTTTTGCCACTTCTTCTGACAACTTTTTCTTTACATCAGCTACTTTACCAGCAGTTGTTTTTGTTGTTGTGATTCCTGTTTTCTTTGTACTTGCTGATGTACATGATTTTTTTGCTTTACTTGTTGATGTGCTTTTAGCACTTTTCTTTTTTTCGTCATCTATATCACTTTTTTTCTTTTTTACAGTGATTGGGATCTCTGAAGCAGTGGTTGTATCAGCATTTTTTTTCCTTGTAGCTTTTTTTGTTTTAGGCTCTTCAGCTACATCTTTTTCTACCTTTTTTTGAATATTTTTCTTTATCTTTATTGGCTTTTCAAGATCCTCATCTAAATCTATATCAATACTTTTTTTCTTTGTTACCTTTTTTACTGCTTTTTTAGGCTCTTCTGGTTCAACCTTTTTTCTTGTTCTTACTGATTTAGATTCATCTTTTACTATTTTTTTCCTTGATTTATCTGCACCACTAGTTTCATCCTCTGGAACTTTTTTTACAGTTTTTCTTGTTGTTTTTTTTACATCTGACTTTACTGATTTAATAGCTTCTGCAAAAACCTCATCATCAAAATCTTCTAATACTTTAGTCTTTTTTGCAGTTATTTTTTTTACTTTATTACCGTCATTTTCAATTTTTTTCTTTGATACAGATGATTTTTTTTCTCCACTTTTTATATCTGTTGCAGTAGTTTTTCTTTTTACTGTTGAAACATCTTCTTCGGATTTTTTTCTTCTAATTTTTGGAGCTAATTCTTCATCTGCATCTATTGCTATTTTTTTCTTCTTTTTTACTACGTTTTCTTCTTCCAATTATATATTACCTCCAAGTTCATACATAATAACACTTATCATGGCCAAAGCTACAGTTTCTGTTCTTAAAATTCTTTTACCTAATGTAATAACTTGTGCTCCACAATTTTTCATTTTTTCAATTTCATTTGGATCAAAACCACCTTCTGGTCCAATAACAATTCCTATTGATAAATTTTCTTTTTTCTGCTTTTTTACCAAGTCTATTGCTTGTTTAAACTCAAATTTTTCCTCTTTTTCATATGGTACGATTATCTTGTCAAATTTTTTTATATTTTCGCAAAGCTCTTTTATTTTAATAACATTATTTACCTTAGGAATAATATCTCTACCAGACTGTTTAGCTGCAACTTCTGATATCTTTTGCCATCTTTCAATTTTCTTTTTTTCATCTTTTGAAGAAATTTTAGAAACACATCTTTCCATATCAACAGGAGTTATTTCTTTTACTCCAAGTTCAGTTGATTTTTGAATTATAAGCTCCATTTTATCAGATTTTGGTATACCTTGAAAAATAGTAATATTAATATCTGATTCCGCTTCTGATAAGATTTTTTCTTTAATTTCTCCTATAATTTCATCTTTGCTAAACTCTTTTAATTTTACTATATAATTATTTGAAGTATCTGTATCACATACTTGAATTTCATCATCTAATTTCATTCTTAAAACACTAGAAATATGCTTTACATCCTCACCTAAAATTTTAATTACATTATTTTCAATTTGATTACTCTTTACAAAAAATTTTGGCATTTAAATCTCTCTTTCCTTATTTTCTATTCCATATTTTATCACAATTACACAAAATCTGTAAATAGTCTTAGGTGTATCTTGAAAATTTTCTACTAATTTTGTAGCCCACACAGTCAACATTGCTCTAACTATTTTTATCTTTTATTCTTTTCGTAATCATCTTTTCTCGTATTTTTTTATTATATTATATACAATTTAGAAAAATTATCAATACCAAAAAAACAGAATTTTGATTGCCTCAAAAATTCCGTTTTTTCTTCACTGGATTAAATTTTTTAAAGTTAAAATTACTGAACAATTTCAAAATACTACTTTCTCATTTTAATTCTAATGTAAACCAGTATTTACAGAAATAGTTGTGTACTTATTTTGTATTACTGCTTTTTTATTAATTTTTTACATAATAATGTTTAATAGGTTTTAAATTATCATCTAATTCATAACAAATAGGATTTCCAGTTTGAATTTCTAATTTAATTACATCTTCATCACTTATGTTATCTAAATACTTCATCAAACCTCTTAAACTATTTCCATGTGCAACTATAATAACATTTTTTCCATTTTTTATATCTGGTTCAATATCTGATTTCCAATATTCTGTTACTCTTTTTATTGTGTCAATTAAATTTTCTGTTTTAGGTAATTCATCTTTTGTTAAATCTGTATATTTTGGATCATTTCCAGGATATCTTTCGTCATTTTCATCTAATTCAGGTGGTCTTACATCTGTACTTCTTCTCCAAAGTAAAACTTGCTCATCGCCATATTTTTTCCTTGTTTCATCTTTATTTAAACCTTGTAGTGCACCATAATGTCTTTCATTTAATTTCCAACTTCTTTTAATTGGTATATTCTCTTCACCCATCTCTTTAAGAATAAAATCCAATGTATCTTCTGCTCTTTTTAATACTGAAGAATATGCCAAATCAAAATGATATCCTTTATTTTTTAATGCAATTCCTGCTTCTTTAGCTTCTTGAATTCCTTTTGGTGATAATTCTACATCTGTCCATCCTGTAAATCTATTTTCTAAATTCCACTCACTTTGTCCGTGTCTAACTAATACTAATTTTATCATAAAATACCTCCAATTTTCTGGGACGGTCCTTGGCCTATTCTTTTCAAGAGCCATTTTCCCTTTTTTTTTGAGGACCGTTCCATTATTTTTCAAGGACCGTCCCCATTTTTTGGTTGTTATTCGTTTGCTTTTAAGCTTGTGACCATGTCTATACTTTTTACTTTTTTTGATAGCACTTTGTTTACTACCCATGATACTATGTATGTTCCTAGTATTGCATATAGATATGACACAAAATTTATTTTTGCACTAAAGTCATAATTATCTCCAAGTGCTGCTTTGAAAATATAATCTGTCATTATAAATCCTAGTGGTAAACCTAGTATTATTGCAACAATTGTAATCCAAATATTTTGTTTTATAAATATCTTTTTTATTTGTTTATCTTTAAAACCTAATACTTTTAATGTTGCAAATTGATATTGTTTTTCACTAAAGGATAATATTCCTAAATTATATATAATAACAAAACCTAGTATTGCTGAAACAAGTATTAATATAACAATCATCATCTTCATTGTTTGTAACATACTTTGCATTCCTTGTTTTAATGTTTCAATACCTTGAATTGTTTTTACACCTTCAATTTCTGTAGTGTTACTTAAATCATAATTCGTATATACTGAATCAGCCTTATATGTTAAACCTAATTCTTCTGCATATTTTCTTGTCATAGTAAGAGATTGACTTTGTGGGTCACGGTTTAATCCAACAATTTTGGTTGTATGCCATTTGTCATTACCAAATACATGCCATGTTATTTCATCGTCAACATTTAAATTTAATTTATTGGCTAATTTTTCTGTAACATATACTCCTCCATCTTTTAATTCAATTATTTCTTTTTTATGTCCAGTTGTCTTTAAAACTTCTTTTGCATCATTTATTGTAATTGAATTAGCTTCTTTAGAATCATCACTTTTTTTAATTTCAATTCCTAAAGTTTGACTTGTTTGATTTCCATATTCATTAATTATTTTATCATATTGTTCATTAGTATAATCATCTTCAAGTGTAAGTTTATATTTAAATTTATAAAGATCATCAAATTGCCAATCTAAATATGAATTCATTGTATCTAGCATTCCAAATGCACAAACGATAAGCATTGTACATCCTATTACACCAACAATTCCCATTATTGTTCTACCTTTATTTCTAGCAATATCTCTTAAATTCCATCTTGTTGATAATGATGATTTTTTAAATATTCCTTTTGTTGTTAAATCGAATTTAGTTTGTTTAACTTTTGGAATTTCTAATCTTAAAGCTTCACTAGCAGGTTCTTTTAGCACTTTTCTACATGATAAATATGTTACAAATGTTATAAGTAGTATAACTGCAATTGCTAAAATATATACAATTGGTAAAATTACAGTATGGTATACTGGCATTTCGAAATATGAAACTTCCATATTTAAGAAAAACTTTCCAAGTGATAAATCCCCAACCACAACGGCTACTATACTTGCTACTATGCTTATATAAAATCCATAACTAATATAATGTCTAATAATTTTATTATTTTTAAAACCTAAAGCTTTTAATGTTCCTATTTGTGTTCTTTGTTTTTTTACAAACCTATTCATAGTTGTTACAACCGATAATACAGCTATAAATAAGAATAGTAATGTAAATACACTAGAATATGTTTGACCCTCTTCAATTTCTGAATTATATGTTACATATGATGCACTTGCCTCTCTGTCTGTTACAGCAATTGCAGACTTTATGTTGTTTTCAATATCAGCTTTTGTTTCGCTTAATTTATCTGTATTATCAACATCTACAATCATTGAATTGAAAACATAATAATCTTCTATATTAAAATTTGGAATACTATTTTTTATCATTTGGTTATCTATATTAACTCCACTTTGAGCTAACATTGGATTTGTTTCCATCATTTTTTGTTTTAAATTATCATATATATAATCTTTTGGAAATTCGTTTATTGACATATATACATATCCAAAATCTTTATGATTTGGAAATATTTCAGACTCATCTTTTACTGCATATACATGGTCTGGTGTATTTATTAATCCTACTATTTTTTCTTTTATTTTATATTTTTGATATGTAAGAGTTATTTCATCTCCAACTTTTAAATTTAATGTTTTAGCTAAATAACTATCAAACCAAAGGCCAGACTTTTCTTTATCAAATCCTTCGCCATCCACAACATACATTTTTGAAATATTATTTGATTCAATAAAATTTGCTTCTATTGTAATATCGTCATAATTATCTAATGTTGTTGTTAATGTTAATGCTCTTTCTGCATCTTTAATATTATCAAGCTCTTTTACTTGTTTTAAATCATCTTTTGAAAAATTTAAACCTGATAACCATAAATCTTGAAGATTATTTTTTTCGTAATAATTATCTGCACTTACTTGCATTCCATCCATATACGCATGAACTCCAGCAAACACAAATACACCTAAAAATACCATTAAAAATATTGTAAAAAATTGAGATTTATTATATTTTATATCTCTTAAAGTTTTCTTTCTTAACATTACCACTTCACCTCATCAATCTTTTTAGGATTTGAATTTGGTGTTACGCTTTCTATTTTACCATTTTTTACTCTAATTACTGTATCTGCAATATCTGCAAATAACGCATTATGAGTAACAATTATTACTGTATTTGAACCATTATTTCTATCACATTGTTTTTTTAATAATTTTAAAACTTCTACACCTGTTTTTGAATCTAATGCTCCTGTTGGCTCATCACATAATAATAATTTAGGATTTTTTGCAATAGCTCTTGCTATTGAAACTCTTTGTTGTTCACCACCTGATAATTGATTTGGAAATTTATTTATATGTTCTATTAAGCCAACATCTTTTATAGCTTCTTTGCTATCTATAGGATTTTTTACTATTTCTTTTACTATATCTACATTTTCTAGTACTGTTAATGTTGGTAATATATTATAAAATTGGAATATAAAACCTATATTTTCAGCTCTGTATGTACTTAATTGGTCTTCGTTATAATTAGAAATATCTTCTCCATCTATTATAACATCACCTTTTGTTGGAATATCCATTCCTCCAATTAAATTTAATAATGTAGATTTACCTGCTCCTGAAGGTCCTAAAACTACTACTAATTCACCTTTGTTTATTGATAAATCAATTGAATCTAATGCTTTAAATTCTTTTTCTCCTGTTTTGTAAGTTTTACTTACATTTTTTAATTCTACTATTTTTTCCACTATTATCCTCCTTATGTGAAATTAATTTCATATTTTTTTCTTGTATATTATACTCATTCATAAAAATAAAGTCAATATAATATGAAACTTTTTTCATATTATTTGACTTTATGGAAATTATTTTATATAATAAAAAATAATTAATTTATATTTTATAGTATTGAAAAGGAAAGGTGTATACTATATGAGTGACAACGAAATAAGAGAGCCTGTTCAAAAGCGCTCTATTGAAAAAAAGGAAAAAATAATAAAAGCTGGATTTGATCTTATTTGTGAAAAAGGATATTATAATACAAATACTGCTGAAATAGCTAAAAAAGCTGGAGTTTCTACAGGTATTGTGTATCAATATTTTAAAGATAAACATGATATTTTAATTGCCGGTATTCAAAAGTATGCTAGTGATATTTTCTATCCTATGCTTAATACTGTAACGACAAAAGTTGATTTAAGTCCACAAAATTTTCGTGATGTTTTAAAAAATATGATTAATCGTTTTATTGAAAATCATAAATTATCACAATCTGCACATCAAGAAATTATGGCTATGACACATTCTGATGAGGATATTGCTCATTTTTTTCAGGAACACGAAATATATATGACAGATACAATTGTAAAATTACTTCAAAGTCATGGTATTTGCAGTGAAAATTTGCCTGAAAAAGTACATATTTCTATTAATTTAATTGATGATTTATGTCATGAAATTGTTTATCATAAGCATAAATGTATGAATTATGATGTTATGATTGATTTGGTTGTTGATACCATTGTGGGATTAATTAAATAAAAACTAATATAAAGTTGAACCAAATTATTTTTGATTCAACTTTATATTAGTTTTTTTATTATAATTTATCTAGCTCTTCTGGTGGCAATATCTTTAATAGCTCCAAAGCTAAATCTAATGTTTGATTTATATCTCTAAATTCATATTTACCTTGATTTATAAATTTTTTTTCAAACTGTTCTCCAAATTCTAGATATTTCTTATCTTTTGGTGTTAAATCTGCTTCACCTAATACTTTCGCCAAAGCTCTTACCTCTTGAACTTTAGAGTATGAAGCAAAAATTTGATCTGATATTTTACTATGGTTATCACGAGTTACACCTTTGCCAATTCCATCTTTCATTAATCTTGAAAGCGAATCTAATATATTAATCGGTGGTGTAATACCTTGTTGATACAAATCTCTACTTAAAACAATTTGTCCTTCTGTTATATATCCAGTTGTATCTGGTATTGGATGTGATATATCATCATTAGGCATAGTCAAAATAGGTATTTGTGTAATAGACCCATCTTTTCCCTTTATTTGACCAGCTCTTTCATATATTGAAGCGAAATCACTATACAAATATCCTGGATAACCTTTTCTACTTGGTATTTCACCCTTTAAAGTAGAAATTTCTCTTAAAGCCTCTGCATAAGCAGTCATATCTGTCAAAACAACCAAAACCTGCATATCTAAATCAAAAGCCAAATATTCAGCACAAGTCAAAGCCAACTTAGGAGTCAAAATACGCTCAATAGAAGAATCATTCGACAAATTTTCAAACATAACAACTTTAGAAAGAACACCATTCTCCTTAAAACTTTTCTTAAAAAACTCCGCAGTCTCATACTCTGCTCCCATTAATCCAAAAACAATGGCAAAATCACCACCATCTGTTATATCAGATTGTCTAATAATTCTTTCAGCAAGTTCATTATGATTAATACCACTACCAGAAAAAATAGGTAACTTCTGACCTCTAATCAAAGTCATCAAACCATCAATAGTAGAAATACCAGTTTGAATAAAATTTCTAGGATACTTTCTAGAAACTGGATTAATAGAGCTAGAATTAATATCACGCTCAACACAAGCTTCAATTTCACCTAAATCATCAATAGGATTACCAGTACCATCAAAAATTCTCCCCAACATACTAGGAGACAACTTAAGCTTCAAAGGCTCTCCCATAAAAACAGAGCTAACCTCTTTAGTATCAATACCATTAGTACCCTCATACACCTGAATAGTAGTAATATCATCATCCAATCTAATAATATTACCAAGCCTACGCTCACCATTCTTTAAAATTAAAGTAACCTTCTCCTCAAACGACACATCCTTAGGAGTCCTAATAAACACCAAAGGGCCATTAATCGAATCAAGCCCAACATACTGAATCTTCATAAACAAGCACCAAGCCTTTCTCTAATTCACTAATTCACTCTTCCCCCTACCAACTTCTCCTCTCAACCCGAGCCAAAAGCTCAAAGCCTCAACACCACACACATAAACCCAAAATGCCGAAGGCATTTTTAGATATGCTCCACATACTCATCTTCCAACCTCTTAAGCCTATTCTTAATCCTAGAATTAAGCTCACTAAACTTTCCAAGATCATCATTAGCCACATTCATCTTAAGCTTAACATACTCCTCAAAAAACCCAAGTTTCTTAATCTCAGAAAGTGGAATTCTCTTTTCAATAAGTTTAAGAGCCCTCTCATACAACAAAATAATAGTTTGCATCATTTTATATTGCTTAATAAGAGGTACCTGACTATCAATATCAGACATAGCATTTTGTTGCAAAAATCCAACCCTAATAGCCTTTGCTACTTCCAAAACTAATCGTTTACTATCAGACAAAACATCTTGTCCAACAACTCTAGCAATTTCCAATAATTCATTTTCTTCTTCCAAAATTGAAACAATTTTTTGTCTGCACTCTAAAAAGTCTACATCAACATTTTCCTCATACCAGCTTTGCAAATTATCAAGATATTCACTATAACTAATATTCCAATTAACAGCTGGATAATGTCTTGAATATGCTAAATCTCTATCCAATCCCCAAAAGGTATGAACAAATCTTTTAGTATTCTGAGTTACAGGTTCTGAAAAATCTGAACCTTGTGGAGAAACAGCACCAATAATTGTAACAGATCCCATTTTTCCGCTATAACTTTTTACTAAACCAGCTCTACCATAAAACTCTGAAAGTCTAGATGGTAAATAAGATGGGAAACCTTGCTCAGCTGGCATCTCCTCAAGTCTACCAGAAATTTCTCTTAATGCTTCTGCCCATCTTGAAGTTGAATCAGCCATGATAGCGACATCAAATCCCATATCTCTATAATACTCAGCAATAGTAATACCCGTATAAATAGATGCTTCTCTGGCGGCTACAGGCATATTAGAAGTATTAGCAATAAGTACAGTTCTTTCAATCATTGGCATACCAGTTCTCTTATCTATTAAACGAGGAAACTCCTCTAAAACATCAGTCATCTCATTTCCACGCTCTCCACAACCAATATACACAATAATATCAGCATTACTCCACTTAGCAAATTGATGTTGAAGCATTGTTTTACCAGTACCAAATCCTCCTGGAATCATACCAGTACCGCCTTTTGCAATTGGAAAAATAGAATCAATTACCCTTTGCCCAGTAACAAGTGGTGTATTTGTAACTAAACGCTCTTTATATGGTCTAGGTTTTCTAACAGGCCATTTTTGCATCATTGTTAGTTCTACAACACTATTACCAATTTTTATTTTAGCAATTGTATCAGTAACTTTGTATTCTCCTTCATTTGCAATTTCAACAACAATACCATCACCATCAAAATAATTCAAAATTTTATGAATAATCAATTTTGTTTCTGGAACTTCACCAATTATTGTATTAAAACTAACTTTATCACCAATTAAAACCTTTGGTCTAAAATGCCATTTTTTTTCAGTACTAATTCCTAAAGATTTTGTACCTCTTTTTAAAAAGTCTCCATCTTTTTTTCTTAAATCCTCAAGTGGTCTTTGTATTCCATCAAAAATATTTCCCATAAGACCTGGTCCTAATGTAACAGAAAGTGGATTTTCATCACTAACTACATCTTCGCCAATTTTTAGTCCTGTAGTATTTTCATACACTTGAATTGTAACAATATCTTTATTAATTTTTATTACATCTCCCAATATTTGCTCTTTACCAATATACACAATATCATGCATAGAAAAGTCGCCATCACCTTTTGCTAAAATAACAGGTCCATTTATTGAAATAATTTTCTTAGTTTGCAAAATATTGCACCTCCATTTCTCTTACGTGCTTTTATTTTATATTTCATCTAAATTCGTTTTTAATGTATTATCTATAATAACACCTAATTTATCATTTTTTAATTTACAACCACCTATAAAATCATTATCTAATACATCTATTTTTATATTATATCTATTTAAAACTTCTTCATATTTTTGTTTATCATTTTTTGTAACAAAAATTATAGAAGAGCTGTCATTATTCACAACACTTAAAGAATCATTTATTGTTTTTATCAAATATTGCAAATATTCTTCTTTTTCAGTAAATATTTGTAACTTTCTTTTTACTTCTTCTTTTAGCTCTTTTTTTATAATATTCTTAACATTTTGAACATTTTTTTTACATTCAACTTCATACTCAAATAAAGCTTTATTATAATCTTTAACAATTTTTTCACACTGTTTTTTATATGAAGCCTCTTGCTTTTTTACATATTCAGTTAGCTCTACATTTATTTGCTCTTCTATTTCTGTATTTATTTTTTCATTAAGTTTTTCAGCATCAATTTGAGCAAGTCTTTCACAACTTTGCTCAAATTTTTTTATCTTATTATCTAAGTCCATAAAAGTAAAATCCTCCATTTTAAATTTTAACAATTAAAGGCAAATTTTTATTATTTTTTATATAATCCAATTTTTCATTTGCTAAATTATATATTTTTTCTGTTACAATTAAAATTCCAATTTCTTTGTCTTTTACAACCTTTTCTATTTCTAATTCAATTTCTTCTTTGTTTTTTAAAATTACAGATTTTATTCCGGTTAATTTCAATCCAACAGCTGTATCAACATCATCACTAATACAATATAATTTCATAATTTTTGCCTTTCTTACTTTAAATTTTACTTAAAATCATAATAGAAATTATAAGACCATATATCGCAATACCTTCGGCTAGACCTGCAAATATAACTGTTTTACCTAATAAACTTGGATTTTCGCTTATTGCTCCAACAGCACTTGATGCAACTACAGCAACTGCTATACCAGATCCAATTGCAGCTAGTCCAACAGCTAATGCTGCTGCTATCATTCCAATTCCTTTATCTTTTGAATTTTCTTCATTTGAGGAATTACTTTCTGTTACAACAGTATTTTCTGTTGATGTTACTGTTACATCATCTGCTTTTGAAATACTTAAACCTCCTATGCATATTACTAGACAAAAAACCATTATAAAAGTTATTTTTAAAAATACATTTTTCATTTTTCTCTCGTTCCCTTCTTTTAAAATTTTTTTACTCTTGTATTTGTTTTTTAATTGATTTAAATTCTCTACCATTTCCTTCATAGAATCTACTAAATAGTTCGTAATATTCTAGTCTTAGTACCTGAATTCCTACTATAAGACCCTCTAAAGCAATTACTACTATGTTTCCTATTATTGCAATTGCTATATTTCCTACTCCTGATGACATATCAGCTAATAGGTATACTGCCATACATAGTCCAACATGGTTTATTGCAAATGCTGCAAGTCTTAAAAAAGATATTGTATTACTTGCAAATGATAGTGTCATTTCTATAATTTCAAATATTTTTTCTACCATCGGAGTTTTAGCTTGCTCTTTTTTCTTTTCCAATTTTGATGAAATTGTATCTCCAAATAAAATTAATAATATCAATATTATTGAAACTATTACAATTACATTAATAGGAATTAACATTTGTCCTTTTAGAAAATATACTGCTACATCAGCTAAAATTAATCCATATAATAAAAATCCTGAAATTCCATTTTTATCAAATAAACATTTTTGTAAATCTTTATTTTTTATTCCATTTATTATATTAAATATCATTGCAATTAATATAAATATACTTCCTACTGCAATACCCGATATAAGCATTGTTTGTATGTTATCCATTGGACTTATTAGTATTGGTTTTATTATATCTTCTTTTCCAAATACACTTCCATATAAAACACCAAATATAATAGAAGATATTCCTCCTATAGCTAAAACTGGACCTAAAGATGCTTTTCGTTTAGCTAAAATTAAGCCTAATATAAAAATTACTAATCCATGTCCAACATCTCCAAACATAAATCCAAACATTATGAATGCAGTTATTGCTACAAGTCCAGTTGGATCAATTTCTTTTGAATTTGGAACACCATACATTTTTATTAATGTTTCAAATGGTCTAAATATTTTTATATTTTTCAGTTTTGTTGGTGCTTGTATATCTTCATCATCATCAAAAATATCGTAATCTACATTTTTGTAATTTGACAATATAGATTTTATATTTTCTACATTATCTTTAGACACCCATAATACTATATAAAATGTTCCATTTTGATCATGTACTATATATTTTTTTAAAATATTAACATTTTCATATAATAATAATTGTTTATATGCACCTATCAATATTTCTTTTGCATCAATTCTTAAATTTCGTAATTCTTCTTTTTCTTTATCAATTTTTTTCAAATTTTCTTTTATATTTTTTTCAATTTGATTGATAAATTCCTCTGGTGTTCCGCTTGCTTCTTTTGGTAACCAAATTCTTTCAAAGTCTTGTACATTAAAAAAGCTATCAACTTTTCCTAAAAATTCTTCTGTAGTTAAATATAATATCCATGTATATTCTTCTTCTCTTTTTAATTCAAAATATATTGCATCTGTATTATCTATTTTTCTATTTATTTCTTCTAAATTCTTAGTTGGTACAGTTCCATATCTAAACTTCATATACTTTAAATTATATAAATTTTCAATTTTTGAATCCACAGAAACTAAATTTTTTATAATATCGTAATTTTTTTGCATTAATTCATTTTCTTTTTCTAAATCAACTATTTGGTTTATATACTCAGTATATTGGTTATTAATATTATCAATTTTTTCTTTTATTTCACTTACTGAGTTTATTATATTATAATTCCAATAATCATCATCTTTTTCAATTTGTAACTCATCAAGTATTTTTTCACATTTTTTTATATACTCTTTTACAGTATAATCATAGCTAAAATACTCTAATTTCCAACCTTTTTTATATACTTTTTTTGCATCTTCTATTTGTATATCTAAATTTATTATGTTTTTGGCCAAAAATTTTTCTAGATCAGTATCCTTACCTGTTATACTTAAGAGCTTCATTTTTTCAACAGCCATCTTTTTATCATTCCTCCTAAGTGTATCTATTATAAAATTAAATTTTATTTTTATCTAATTTATCAATTTTTTAAGTAACTTTTCTTTATCAATTCCATATCTTACAGCTTCTATTATACTTATAATATCTTTATTTTCAAGCTCTACTAAATTTAAATATGAATATATACAGTTAATACTTAATAAATTTGATTTAAAGTTTTTTATATATAATCCATGTAAATATTTTTTCATATTGCATTCTAGCTCATAAATATCATCTGTTGCAATATTTGAATAAACCGTTTTTTTCAATATTTCATTTAGCTCTTCTATATTTTTAGCTTTTACTAATGATAATATTTGATTTTTTTTAAGTGCATAATTTATGTCTATTATTGATTTTTCAATTTTATCTTCTGAAAAATTATAATATTTTTTCATTCTATATATCCATAAAATATTTGTAAAATCGATTTTTGCTCCTATCATTTTTTTTAAGTTTTTATTATTACCTGCTGAATTATATATGCTTTTTAAATACATTTTATCCAGTTCATTTTCTATCTCAAAAATACTATATTCTGTATCCTTATTTTCAAAATATTTTTTTAGTATTTTTTTATATTTTGTATTATTAATAATTTTTAAAAATTCATCAATACTTTTAATACTTTCAAGTCCTTTTAAATCTGTAAATATTGTATTTGTCCAAATTTTTATATTTTCATCATATTCATTTTTTGAATATAATAATTTTATTGCTTTTTTTATACATCTAATTTCATATTTAGAAATTAATAAATTAAAAATTTGTGTATCATTTTTATCTAAATATTTTACAATTTTTTCTATATCATATATAATTTCACCATTTAATACTTTTTCAATTTGTTCTCTATCGGCATCTTCAGATAATACATTTAAACTTGAACTTTTATTTTTTAATATTGCTACTGCACTCTTCAAATTATTTTGTTTTGCTAAGTCTTGCAAATCATCATTTTTTAACCTTTTAGCATACATTCCTTTTAATTTTGCATTGATACTCGGATATTTTATTGCTGAAATTGACATTTTTTTCACCTCTCTAGTCTTATTAATGTCTAATACTACTATTTAATAATTTATCTAAGTATTTTTTCTATCATCTCGTTTATTTTTTCATCTTTTTTTTCATTATAGTCATTTTGTATGTCTTGAATCACTTTTTTTGTGTTTTCATCTATTTCTTCTTTTTTATTAGAAAAATCTTTGTCACATTCTGATTTCAAAAAATTTATTTTGTATTTATATTTCGCATTTATTTCTGCTTTTCTTTTTTCAAGCTCTATTGTTACATAATTATCTAAATTTTCTTCTTTTTCTTCACATTTGTTTATTATTGCTCTTGATTGATTGTCGATATCAACTAATTTATCAATTGTGTCTTTCATTTGTAATATCTCCTTAAAATTTTTCTTTATTATATATCTATTATTTATTTTTAACAACAAAAAATTCAAATATTGTATAATTTTCTTGTAAAATTAATTTGCTATTATATTCTTTAAACAAAGCAAGCCAACAGATAAATCATCTGCTGGCTTGCTTTGTTTAAAATTTTGAAATTGCTTTTATGGTTTCTCCCAAAATAAATTTGGTAAAATCCTTTTCAAACTTTTTAGTTTTGAAGGCAATATCATAATCGCCTTCTTGGTCTATTGCGATTGTGGCTGTGTTTACTTCACACCATTCTCCATGTGGACCTTCTTGCTCTAAGGTAAACCGGAGTATAAAATGTGGTGGAATTATTTGCACCCATTCCCGTTGTGTTTTGAAGTTCACATTTTTGGTTTTATAAATATTCATATTGACCAATCCTCCTCTACATTGTAGACGTGGTTTATACATATTCGAACATATTGTTATAATATCATAATTTTTTGATTGTTTCAATATTTATGTTAATTTTTTGTAAAAATTTTTAGTTTTCCATTCCTATGGTACTTCATTTTTTCTTTTTATATTTCTTCTATATACACTTTATCAACAACTACTACAACTGTATATTTTCGTAAGCCTTCTATTGTTTTTATTTCTTCAAATTCCGCATAGCGTTTTATTTGCTCTTTTGCTTCTTGTTGTTTTTCTTGTAATTTGTTTTCTTCTCCTTTTTTTAGATACTTAAATTCTATCATTACTGATTTATATCCTTTTGTTTTATCTACTGGTATTAGTAGTAAATCTGGATAATTTCTGTGTACTTCCATTTCTGATTTTACTGAAAATAGTTTTAGGTTCATTGATATGCAGTAAAATATCAATTTTATATATTTTTCGTCAAATCTTTGGAAATCTCTATTTGATAAATTGCTTAGGTATTTTTGTACTAAATTTACTAATGTATCTATTCTTCCTTCAAATGCTATCTCTTCTAGCATTTTATTGTAATCTGACTCATCTATTCTTAAATTTGTTTTTCGTGTTAGTGTATCTACAAAATAATCTGAATACAACTCCTTCATTATTTTATTTGGAATATTTAGCTCTGGTTTTTCTAATTTTTCACCTACTATTGTTAGATATCCTAAGTAAAATAACATTGATATAAATTCTTTTTTTCCAAATTCTACTTCTGGGTTAAACTTTTCTGTTATATTTGTTATTACCCCTTCTCCTGATATCGTTTTCTTTAATATATCTATTCTATTTTCACTTTGGCATAGCTCTAGCATTTTACTTAGTTTTGAATAGTCACTTGCTATATTCATATCTATTAATCTTTTTGGTACTGTATCTTCATGTGATTTATATTCATTTATAAAATACAAGCACATATTTGAATTGTATATTTGCTCTTTTGCTGTTGTTGAAAATTTATATCCATCATAATTTTCTTTTAATATTGGCATTAATTTATCTATTTTTTCGTCGTTTATTTCTTGATCTTTCATTAATTTTATTAGCTCTTCTTTTGTAAATCCTAGCATTTTATTAAATCTATCATCTAATGTTTTATCTGAACAAATATTGAACCCTGATGTTAAACTATCTAGCGTTATTGGTGCTACTCCTGTTATAAATATTCTATCTACTACTGACTCTGTTCCTTCTTTTAATATTTCGTACCACTTTCTTATTTTTCCATTTTTTGCTACTAGCTCTTTGAATTTATTTGTGTTAAAGCTTAATAGCTCATTTGCAAAGTGGTCATATTCATCTATTATTACATATATTTTTTGACCTTCTTTTTGTGATCTAAATGCTTCAAATATACTAGATAGCATTGCTTCTGCTGATTGGGCTTCATTTATATAAAAATCTATACCATATATATCAGCAAATCGTTTTATTGATATTATACTTTTTTCTTTAAAACCTTTCATTGTTGAATTTTCATCTGATGTATCTATTCCTGAAAAATTAAATCGTAATATGTGATAGCTATTTTTTTGTGGAGTTTGGTGATTGTATATATATGTTTGTTTAAATAATTTTTCAAATTTATCTGCTTTTTTTATATCATAGTAATTTTCTAGTGTGCTTGTA
>ERZ827440.1937-NODE-1937-length-20286-cov-4.191587_pt1 | contig 20286 bp, 18 predicted proteins | sample MGYA00519774_ERZ827440 | MGnify/ENA primary metagenome ERZ827440 (study PRJEB31778, sample SAMEA3449302) | human gut metagenome | biome: human gut; feature: human-associated habitat; material: faeces | place: United Kingdom | collected 2010/2012 ... | reverse complement strand
AGCACCGAATGAGAAAACTCAAAAAAGTGGCGTTCAGCCACTTTTTTGACACTCTAAAGCGCCGGCATTTCTGCCGGCGCTTCTTTTTAGCCGTGAGGCTACATGATTTCGAAGGAGTTCAGATAGTATTCATCGCCTACCTTCATAAAGCTTGCGGCGGCAGAGGCGGCGGCCGCGGCGTCGGCTGTGCCGGGAGCGCCGCTCATAAGCACGCCGGTTACGGTGAGCGTGCCGTCCCCCTTGAGCATGGCGTCCTCAGGCTGGAAGCCATAGAAGGGGGTGACGCGGGAGAGCTCCACGGTGCCGTCATCCTTAAGCTCCACACCGGGGCCTTCCTCTGGCGGCAGAGATGATGAGAGGGGGAACTTATATGCGGAGCGGTATTCCTCCTGAGTGACGGTGCGGGAATCCCGGCCCTGAAGCCAGTATTCCCTGCAATAAGCCACACTCTGATCTCCTATCGGTACGGAGCTGAGGCTGGTGAAGTCGGGGCCGCAGGCGGCGGCTGCGGCGTTGAGCATGGGCAGTATCTGGGTATACTCATCGGCGGTTATGACGTCGCCTACAAAACCCGGGTAAAGGGCGCTCTTGCCAAAGCTGAATTCCTGCTCCCCCATGGATTCGTCGGCTACAGCGCCGGCAGGAAGGTATACGGTATAGCCCTCGTCCCCCACGGAAAAGCCGTTGTACAGGTCCAGGTGCTCCTCTATGTCCTCCTGGGTAAGGTCGCTGTAATAGCTTCCGTCGTCAGCGATTATGTTCCATATCTGCTGGGCTACGGTATCCTCCGGGGAGTAAAGGCCGGATACGGAGGCAAGGCTCTGCTCATTGCCGTCGGAGTCCATGACGATAAGATGGCGGGCGTGCTCGGATTCGCCGTCCTCAAGGAAGGACACGGTCTCGGTAAACATAATGTTTGTATATTCTCCTTGAGGAAGCTCCGCCCTGAATACCGAAAGCTCGACTTTCGTATTGGGTATAAAGCTGTCCGTCCGCTCAGATAGCGGCAGCTGTTCGGAGGTTATCCTCGTGTTCAGCTCGTCCTCGTATTCGGTTATGGCCTCATTCATGGCGGTGTTTTCGAACACCGGGAGCTGTAATGCCAGCATAAACTTTGCCGTATCCTTATCCGAACCCTCGGGGTAGTATACGGTCTTTACTTCCACGGTATAGCCGTCGCCGCAAATGGCGGCGGTTTCCTCCGGTGTGGGGGCTTCCGTGGCGGTAACGTCTATTACAGGCTGTTCCGCCGGCTTTGCGCAGGCGGAAAAAAGCAGGGCCGCTGCGAGGACGGGGGATATTATTGCGAAAAGGGCTTTACGCATGTGTACGTCTCCTCGATGATACTGATTTACAATTCAGGATAACACAAAAACGGAGCGCGCTTCAACGCATACCAGAAAAATTAACAAATATCACGGAAAGGAGCCAATATGGGAGAAGATAAAAAGCAGGATACTTCACAGAAGGACAGGAACGAAGCGCTGAATTGTCTCCGGGACATATGCGCCAACGGAGGCAAGGATTCAGACAGAATATCCGCCGCCAAGCTGCTGCTGGAATACGGCGAGGGCGAAAGCGACGACACCCTCACCGTCATAATGGAAGGCGTGGCAGGGGAGTACGGAAAGTAGGCAGGGACGAAAAGAAGGACACAACGCAACAAATAAGGGAACGGCATTATCAGCACCGTTCCCGATTTTTTGTTTTTTGGATACTTAATACTGTTCTCTGTTTCTCTGCTCCCGGCGCATCTGCCGCTCACGGGCGGCGCGGCGGCGGGCAGCTTCCCTGCGCTGCTTCTTTTCGAGGGAGGTCAGCACCGCCATGGCGATCACGGATATGACAGTCAGCACCGCAAGCACTATGAGCGCTATGGTGAGGGCCTTGCTTATGGAGTCCCCTACCTTTGCCCCAAGGGTGCTTATTGCGGACTGCTGGGCGTCGTCGGTCTCCTGCACGTTGCGCACGCCCAGCACCTCCGCCTTGATATGGGCGGTATAGGTGTATGGGTTGCCCGCAGGGTCGTTCATCTGTACTGCAAAGGTAAGGTCACGGGGTTCGCCCACGTATACGGTCTGGGTAGTTTCGAAGTTTCCGGCAGGCACCGTGTCGGTACGGTATATTTCGTTGAGCTTGGTCTGTTCCGTGCCGTTCTCGTCGGTATAGGCTTCCTCCATGGATATTACGAGGTTCGTCATGGTCATGGTGCCGGTGTTGTTTATATCGAAGCGCACGCCTATGGAGCCGGCGGAGTTCAGCGTCTCCGTCACGGCGGCGGTGAACTGTATGCCCAGAAGGTCGGGGTCGATGTACTTTCGCACCACGTAGCTCTTGGTCTTGTCCTCGTACTTGTCGCCGGAGGTGGTAACGCCGGTTATGCTGAAGGTGACGTAGCGCTCCTCCTCGGTGACCACGTTATAGGTGAGCTGGCGGTTCTCTCCTATGGCGAGGGCGAAGGAATCCTCATTGACGCGGTTGCCCTGATCGTCGGTTATCTTTATGTCGCTTATCTTCTGGTTGCCGTTGTTGGTAAGGTTGAGAGTGAAGGTGACGCCCGCGGCGGTAGCCTCACCCTGTATCACCTCGACGGATATTCTGGAATTTACCATGCCAAGGGTTATGGCTGCGGCTGAGGCGGTTCCCTCTTCCTTGGTGACGGTATCCTTGTATGTGACCTTCGGCTCGGAGGTCACGGTGCTTTTGCCCATCTTGTATACATACTGCACCTCGGCGGAGGCGCCGGCCTCTATGGTCTGCTTTTCCTTCAGCATGGAGTCCTTGCCGCCTATCTCCCTATCCACCAGGGAGGTGACGGTGATGGGTGCATCGCCGGTATTGGATATCCTGTAGGTAAGGGTTATCTCCTCCCCCGGCGACGCCTGCTTTGTGCTGGCGGAACGGGTAAGGGTGACGGAGGAGGTCTTGGCGGCGAGCACCTTGACCGATACGTCCTTGCTGCGGGCTCTCGTCCCCTCGGTGTAGCTCACCGTGAAGGGGATAGAGGCGTTGAGCATATCCTCGGAAAAATAGCAGGCGGCGGAGAAGGACTTGCTTTCGCCGGGGGCTATGGACGCGCCCGCCGTGTCAAAGTATACGTCGGGTATGGAGGGGGTTATGGATATATCCGTTATGGCCGTGCCGGAGCCGTCCTCCGCCGGCTCGTTTGTGTTTTTCAGGGTAATGGTTATGGTGCCGTCGCCCGCGGATATCATGGAGACGGGCAGCACGGAGGCGGAGACCTCCGCCGCGTAGGCCGGGCTGAATATGGTAAGCAGCATAAGGCATAACACCGCCGTAAGCAGCTTTTGAAATTTCAGACAGCGCATTTCAAGCTTCATATTCCGTAAATAACTCCCGTGTAAAAATTCATAACAAAAGAGTGAGTATACACACTCACCCTAATTATATAATACAATCCTTTTATACGCCAGTATTACCGACGAAAATTCATATTTCTTCTTTCTTCATATAGCCTGTGCCGATTGTCACGGGGGTGCAGCGGCCGTCGGACCGTTCGGTCACTTCCTTCATAAATTTAAGGAGATTTGTGTCCTCCACCGCAACGGTGACGACCACGTTTTGAGCGAAGGCAACGTTCCGTACCTCCGCGTTGGCCCGTATAAAGCCCTCCAGCGTGCCGTAGCGGGAATAGTCCATGGGTATATCCAGTATGGTGCCGGGCAGGTAGCTTACTACGCCGGCCTTGGTCACGGCGTCCGCGGCGGACTTGGAATACGCCCTGACGAGGCCCCCCGCCCCCAACAGTATGCCGCCGAAATAGCGTGTGACGACGCAGAGCACGTTAGTTAGCTCCCTGCCGGTCAGCACGTCCATTATGGGCTTGCCCGCCGTGCCGCCCGGCTCGCCGTCGTCCGAGAACCTTGCGGCGGCGTTATCGCCTATGCGGTAGGCAAAGCAGTTGTGGGTGGCGTCCCAGTGCTTTTTTCTTATATCGCCCAGCAGACAAAGCGCTGCCTCCTCGCTATCCACGGGGAAGCAGCGGCCTATGAACCTTGAACGGTTTACTGTGTACTCAGCTTCTGAGCATTGTTTTACGCTTTTGTAGGGCTTCATTAATTAAAATTACGCCTTGACTACCCGGACAAAGCCCTTCTTGCCCTTCTTTATTACTACGCCCTCGGAGAGCGCCGCCTCGGAGAGCGCGGCGTAAACGTCTGTTACCTTTTCGTCGCCTACCAGCACTGAGCCTGCTTCTATCAGGCGGCGGGCGTCGGACTTGCTCTTGGAAAGCTTGCCCATTACCAGCAGGTCGGTTACCTTCAGGCCGGTAGCTTCTATGTCCGCGGGGGTAAGGGCGATGGTGGGGATATTGGAAAGGTCGCCGCCGCCGCCGAAAAGCGCTTCCGCAGCCTGACTGGCCTTGCCGGCCTCTTCCTCGCCGTGTACCTGAGCGGTAAGGGTATATGCCAATACCTTCTTGGCGTTGTTCAGCGCGGCGCCGCCCTCGGCGCAAAGAGAGCGTATCTCGTCCATGGGTATGAAGGTGAGCAGGCGCAGGCACTTTTCCACGTCCGCGTCGTCTATATTGCGCCAGTACTGATAGAAATCGTATACGCTGGTCTTGTTGGGGTCGAGCCACAGGGCGCCCTTCTCGGTCTTACCCATCTTCTTTCCCTCGCTGGTGGTGAGGAGGGAGGTGGTGAGGCAGTATGCGGGCTTCTGCTCCTTCTTGCGGATAAGCTCTACGCCGCCCAGCATGTTGCTCCACTGGTCGTCGCCGCCCATCTGCAGCACGCAGCCGTACTTGCGGTTGAGCTCAAGAAAGTCGTAGCCCTGAAGCAGCATGTAGCCCATCTCGAAGAAGGTGAGACCCTTTTCCATGCGCTGCTTGTAGCACTCGAAGGTGAGCATGCGGTTTACGGAATATTGGGTGCCTATGTCCCGCATGAAATCGAGGAAGTTGAGGTTGCGGAGCCAGTCGGCGTTGTTGGCGATTATGGCCTTGCCCTCAGAGAAGTCTATAAGGCGGGCCATCTGCCTCTGGAAGCAGGCGGCGTTGTGGTCTATCTCCTCGGTGGTCATCATCCGGCGCATATCGCTCTTGCCGGAGGGGTCGCCGATGCAGGCGGTGCCGCCGCCCAGGAGGACTATGGGGAGATGGCCTGCACGCTGCATGTGTGCCATTGTCATCAGTGCTACATAGTGACCGATATGCAGGCTGTCGGCAGTAGGGTCATAGCCGATATAAAAGGCTACCTTTTCCTTTCCCAGGAGCTCGCGGAGCTCTTCGGGGTGGGAGCACTGCTTGAGAAAGCCACGTTCAGCCAGTATATCGTATACGTTTGTCATCGGGACATACTCCTTTTCGGTATATATTATTGTAGATACCGAAATTCTACCATACAACCCCCCTTTATTCAAGGGAAGGCGGGGCAAAACATAACTTGTTTTGTTACGACACTTTACGCGCCCCAAAACCGACAGCATAGTACAACGCCCAACGGTTATTATATGCGTGAAATAACCCATCCATGCAGGGAGGTGAAGGGGGCATGGCGCGGCCTGCACAGATGATAAAAAAATACGCGGCGGGGGTGGATATAAATGCCGCGGATATCCTATGGGCCCTGCTGTGCGCCCTGCTCTCCTCCTGCGGCACCGGAAGCTTTGCGCCCCTTGGCCCTGCGGCCATATGCGCGGGAATGCTCACAGGTATGGGAAGCCGGGCATTCCTGGGGGCGGTGATAGGCAGCGCTGCCGCATACCGCTGGGCGGGACTTGCCCACAGCCTGGTGTTTGCCGCCCTTTGCCTCATATGGGGCGGGCCCATGAAAAAAAGGCGCAGGGACAAGCCGGTGCTGCTCATATCCGCAGGCGTGCTCATAGCGCCCATATTTTATATAGATTCACTTGACGCCGCCATGACGGGCCTGGGACAGCTTTCCGCAAGCCTTTTCTTTTCCGCGGTGTTTTACAGGGCGGCGGTGGCCTTGAACCGGGCCCACTTGGGAAGGGGCATAGGCGAGCGGGACATGACTGCGCTGTTCCTTACGGCGGGGGCCTGCTGTGCCGCGGCCGCGCCATACTGCATGCGGGGCGTCAGCCTGGGCGGCATATTGGCGGCGTTTACTGCCCTCATACTGAGCGGCAGCGTTGGCATATACGCCGTAGCGTGCGCTGCGGTAGCGGGAGCCGGAGCTGCAATAGGCGGGGGAAGCGTGGCCTTCGCGGGGGCGGTGGTCATAGGGGCGCTCAGTGCCTCGGCATTGCGCAAGGGCAAAAAGATGGGCGTGTGCTGCGGCTTCTTAGGCGTGTGCCTGGTGTGCGCATATTTTGGCGACTGCGAGCTGACCCATGGCGTCGAAGCGACAATAGCCGCCATACTGTATGTTATGATACCAAATAAAAAGCTCAAGCAGTTAGCCGACTTATTCGAGATGCAGGAGCAGGAGGCGGAAAGGCGGCTGGACAGCCTTAAAAGCCGGGTGAAGGAGACGGCGGAGGTATTGGACAGGGGGTCCAGTCTGTTTGAGGCCAGCCCGGAAAGCGAGCTGGAGCTGTTTGCGGGAAGGCAGCTCCGCTGCATGAGCGAGGCAATGGTCAACATACCGGATGAGGGGGAGCGGCGGTATACGCTGTTCTGCGGAACTGCCGTAAGGCCCAAGCAGGGTGTACGGGAGGCGGGGGACAGCATAGCCATCCGCGATACCGGCAAGGGGAAGCTGGTAATACTATCGGACGGCATGGGCAGCGGCCCGGTAGCCCGCCGTGAAAGCCAGACGGCTGCCGGGCTTGCGGGGGACCTGATGAGCATAGGGGTGAATGAGCTGGACGCGCTGGACTGCGTGAACAGGCTGCTTATGTACAAGAGCGAATACGACATGTACGCAACCATAGATGCCTTCACCTTTGACTGCGAGAGCGGCATGGGGCGGTTTTTAAAGCTGGGCGCGCCGCCCAGCTATATACTTCGCCGGGGCGAGGTGATAGAGCTAAGGGCGGAGACGCTGCCCATAGGCATAATAAAGGGGGCTGCGCCCGCCAGGCAGGAGCTGGAACTGTCTGAAGGGGACAGGATAATAATGGCTACCGACGGCGTGACGGACGCCCTTGGGGAATCCATGGCGGAGCATATTGCGGCGCTGTACGAATGTAAAGATCCCGAAAAGATGGCGGAGGAGCTCATAGCGCTTTCGTCAGGAGAAGGAAAAATAAATGACGACATGAGCGTTGCCGTAGCGCTGGTACAAAAGGAGAAAAAGGGCAGGAAAACAGACGTGTAGGGCAAAACTGATTTGTTTTGCTGCAATAAATGTATTAAAAGTGAATTTTCATGGAAAGCTATTTATTTATCAATCGTCAAATGGTATAATTAGCCGCCGACATGTGAGAAAGGGCGGGTGATTTTCGTGAAGAATCTTTGCGTTTTCGGTGCTTCCTGCTCAAATATAGACAGTGAGTTTCTTAACGCGGCCTATACGCTGGGTCAGGTGATGGCACAGCGGGGCATAGGCCTGGTTTTTGGCGGCGGCAATACCGGCCTTATGGGCGCGGCTGCCCGCGGCGTACATGACGGCGGCGGCAGGATAATCGGTGTAATACCGGAAAAGCTGAACAGGCCCGGAGTTGCGTACCCATTCTGCGGCCAGCTGATAGTAACGCCGGATATGCATACACGAAAGGCTAAAATGGAGGCGCTGAGCGACGGTTTTATAGCCCTCCCGGGCGGATACGGTACGCTGGAGGAGCTCATGGAGGTGCTGACGCTGAACCAGCTTGGCTATATAACCGCACCTGTGGTAATATTGAATACAAAGGGATACTATTCGGACCTCATTGCACAGCTGAGGGAATGCGTGAATGAGGGCTTTACGGCGGCTCCCTGTCTGGATATTTTCTCCGTAGCGGGAACGCCTGAAGAAGCGGTCCAGCTTGCACTTAACAAAGAGCGGCCGGATATACCGGATAAGCTTGCTGACGCCATTCGCTTTGCGGCTGGAGAAACGGGACGATAGATGAAACACAACATAATGGTATGCGTTACAGGGCCCAGGACCTGCGATAAGCTTATCGCCCGGGGCATGGAAAGAAGCGCCGATTCGGATATACATGTGGTACACTGCGTGGAAACCGGTCGTAATTTTATGGGCACTCCCTTCGAAGGGGACGCGGTGGAGTATCTCTTTACTGCGGCGCAGCTGGCAGGGGCGGAGCTTATACTCCTACGGGCGAACAACGTGGACGACGCGCTGGTGGAATACGCCGAAAAGAACGGAATAGACATGATAATCATGGGATCAAGCCCCATAAAATTGGATCACGAAACGATAGTGACCCGGCTGCAAAGGCGGCTCCCCAATGTGGAATTTGATATAATAGGGCAGTAATAGTTCACAAATGACCGGAGCGCCGGTCATTTTTTATGATACCATCAGTTGATAAGAGCACACAAGCCCGAAAGGCTTGTTTTGGGGTGCTCCTGCGTTCTCGTCGCTTGTATTACATCCAGTAGTACTGCGCTCCTCGGCCTTGGATCGCCCTCAAAACAAGCTCTTTAGGGTCTTCGAGTTTTAGAAGCCAAAGAGTATGGCAGAACAAGGAGGACGAGTGCAGAAATACTGGTTGTATTTCAAATGAGGACGACGCAGTTATGCCGTGCTGTTTGGCTCCTGAAACCTTGTGTGTCCTTGTCAACTGATGGTATAATAAAATTAAAGCAATATGGCAAAATAGATTTAAAGCGCAAAGGAGACAAATATATGGCGGCTGAGCTCAAGGCACGTAAGGATATGGACAAAAGCTATATGTGGGATCTTACACAGATATACAATACCAACGAGGACTGGGAGAAGGCATTTGTGGAGCTGCAGGCCAGGATCCCTGAGGTGGGCAGGTACTCCGGCACCATGGGTACCCCGGCTGGGGCAAAGGCGGCGCTGGACGGCTTTTACGACCTGGTTTACAAGTCCATGCTCATGTATCTTTATGCGGAACTCAACAAGTCGGGTGACAACGGCGACCCGGAGTACCAGGCCATGAACGAGCGGGCCATGATGCTGCTGGTGCAGCTGAACACGGCCGCAAGCTACATAACCCCCGAGCTTGCTACGCTCCCCACAGAGACCCTGCAGGCCTACCTTCATGCCCCGGAGCTGGAGCTGTACCGCCACCAAATAGCGGATATAATCCGCGTGCGCAAGCATGTGCTCTCCCCTGAACAGGAAAAGATGCTCTCCATGCTGGCGGATGCGGCTCAGACCCCGGACAACAGCTTTACCATGCTGGAGAGCGTGGATATGACCTTTCCCACCATAAGGGACGAAAATGGCGAGGAAGTGCAGCTCACCCACGGCAGCTTCGGCGTGTACCGCGAGAGCGCCGACCGCCGGGTGCGCAGGGAAGCCTTTGAAAAATACTTCGGGGAATTCAAGAGATACATAAACACCTTTGCGGCCATGTACGGCGGCAGCGTGAAGTTCGACAATTACTTCGCTGACGTAAGGGGCCACGAGAGCGCCCTTTCCGCCGAGCTTTACGGCAACGACGTGCCGGTGGCGGTGTATGACAGCCTTATTGAGGCGGTGCATGAGGCGCTGCCCGCCATGGGCAGGTATATAGCCCTCCGCAAGAAGACGCTGGGCCTTGAGGAGCTGCATATGTACGACCTCTACAATCCTATGGTAGAGGACGCGGGCATGAAGTTCACCTTCGAGGAAGCAAAGGACATAGTAAAGAAGGCCCTTGCCCCTCTGGGCGAGGAATACGGCGGGCTTCTTGACAGGGCCTTCAGCGAGGGCTGGATAGACGTATACGAGAACAAGGGAAAGACCACCGGCGCATTCTCCTGCGGCGTTTACGGCGTACACCCCTATGTGCTGCTCAACTTCAAGGGCACGCTCGACGATGTGTTCACGCTCGTGCACGAGATGGGCCACTCCATCCATTCCTACCTGTCCAACACCCGTCAGCCGACCGCATATCAGGACTATGTGATCTTCGTGGCGGAAGTCGCCTCGACCTGCAACGAGGCGCTGCTGATGGAGTACCTGCTGTCGGTCACGACCGACAAAAAGGAACGCGCCTACCTCATCAACCACTTCCTCGAGCAGTTCCGCGGCACACTGTACCGTCAGACCATGTTCGCGGAGTTCGAGCTGGAGGCGAACGAGATGACGCGCCGCGGCGAGGGCACGACCGCAGACGCGCTGTGCGCTCTGTACAAAAAGCTGAATGAGCAGTATTTCGGACCGGAAATGGTCGTAGATGACGAGATCGCGCTGGAATGGGCGCGCATTCCGCACTTCTACTATGATTACTATGTTTATCAGTACGCGACCGGCTACGCCGCCGCGATCGCGCTGTCGCGCCGCATCCTGCGTGAGGGCGAGCCGGCGGTCCGCGATTACCTCGGCTTCCTGTCGGGCGGCTGCTCGGCTGACCCGATCACGCTGCTGCGCGGCGCAGGCGTCGATATGGCAAGCCCGAAGCCGGTCGAGGACGCGACCGCTCTGTTCGACAGCCTGATCGGCGAGATGGAAGAGCTGCTGAAATAAAAAATAAAAAAACGCTTGACTTTGGGGCGCATACTGTGGTATTATATAAAACAGTCAGCGAGAACATCGCAGACGAAAACATCCTGTATGCGCCAGTAGCTCAGCTGGATAGAGTGTTTGGCTACGAACCAAAAGGTCGGGGGTTCGAATCCCTTCTGGCGTACCAGATCAACCGGTTATTTCGTAAGAAATGACCGGTTTTTCTAATTTTACCGGCAGTCTGCTTTTGTTCCGGATGGACTGCCTGCGGTCGGTCGAAACGGCGTCGGACAATATAGTGCACGGAAATCCGAGGGTGTTCAAAATAACGAAAATGCCAAACTTGGCACAGAAAAGGCTGGCGAAAAACGGAATACGGATGAAATTCCCGAAAACATAACTGACAAACGGCAAAATGAGATATTTTCGGAAAAATGAAAATTCCTGTTGACACAGAGATGGACGAGTGATATTATGTACTTGTTCAAAATAATGGACATGCAAAGAGCAATGAGGCTCCTGTAAAGGACTCTCGTTGCTCTTTTTTTGTTTGTTGTTCTGACCCCGGGAATTTGTATGAAAAACCATTTACATAAATCTTTTTGGGAGGGCTTCAAAATGAAACTGAAGGATACCGGACTTACCGCACAGGACATCAAGGATAAAGTAAACAAGTACATGATCGAGACTTACGAGCGTTTTGATTTCCTCGCAGAGACCGCAGAGGGCATGTACCTCTATGATGAAAACGGCACGCCGTACCTCGATTTTTACGCAGGCATCGCGGTAAACAACGCCGGCAGCCGCAACCCCAAGGTCGTCGCAGCCGTCAAGGATCAGGTGGACGACATCATGCACACCTTCAACTATCCGTACACCATTCCGCAGGCGCTGCTGGCGGAGAAGGTCTGCGAGACGATCGGCATGGACAAGATCTTCTTCCAGAACTCCGGCACCGAGGCAAACGAGGCCATGATCAAGATGGCGCGCAAGTACGGCATCGAGAAGTACGGTCCGAACAAGTACCATATCGTTACCGCAAAGATGGGCTTCCACGGCCGCACCTTCGGCGCGATGAGCGCGACCGGCCAGCCGGGCAACGGCTGCCAGGTAGGCTTCGGCCCGATGACCTACGGCTTCTCCTACGCGCCGTATAACGACCTGAAGGCATTCAAGGACGCCTGCACCGAAAACACCATCGCCATCATGATCGAGCCGGTACAGGGCGAGGGCGGCGTACATCCGGCAACGCAGGAATTTATGACCGGTCTGCGCGAATTCTGCGACGAGAACGGCATGCTGCTCCTGATCGACGAGGTGCAGACCGGCTGGTGCAGAACCGGCGCGGTCATGAGCTACATGAACTACGGCATCAAGCCGGACATCGTTTCCATGGCGAAGGGCCTCGGCGGCGGCATGCCGATCGGCGCGATCTGCGCGACCGAGGAGGTCGCCAAGGCGTTCACCCCGGGTTCGCACGGCACCACGTTCGGCGGTCATCCGGTCAGCTGCGCTGCGGCATATGCCGAGGTCGGCGAGCTGCTCGACCGCGATCTGGCGGGCAACGCGAAGAAGATGGGCGACTACTTCTCCGAAAAGCTCGCGAAGATGCCGCATGTCAAGGAGGTTCGTCATCAGGGCCTGCTCGTCGGCGTCGAGTTCGACGACGCGGTCTCGGGCGTAGAGGTCAAGCATGCCTGCCTCGACCGCAAGCTGCTCATCACCGCCATCGGCGCGCACACCATTCGCATGGTGCCGCCGCTGATCGTAAACGAGGAGCAGTGCGACAAGGCCGTCGAGATCATCACCGAGGCCGTTGAGGCTGTCGCGAAGTAAGCGGCGGACACAAGGAATAAACCAGTGACAAGGGCGTCACCGATCGAAATGATTGGTGCGCCCTTTTTTTATCAGGAAGGAACGGAACATGGCACATCTTGTTATTACAATAGGATGCGAATACGGCGCGAAGGGTAATCAGATCGGCCGCAGGGTCGCAGAGGACCTCGGCATCAAGTTTTACGACCGCGAAACCGTAGATGAGATCATCAAAGAGGTCGGCATCCCGAAGGACATCATGGAAAAGGTCGAACAGGGCGTCACCATCGCCGGCAAGGGCGCGGAGGGCGACACGCGCGGCGCATTCTCCAAGTATGCGGATCTGACCGAGCGTGCGATCCATGTTCAAAAGACCATCATCCGCAAGCTCGCAGACCGCGAGTCCTGCGTGATCATCGGCCGCTCGGCCGATTATATCCTCAAGGAGCAGAAGCCCATCCTGCGCGTGTTCATCTACGCGCCGGACGAGGTGCGCATCGAAAACGTCATGAAGAGCCACAATCTATCGGCGGACGACGCAAGGCTGCTCATCGAGGAGAAGGACAAGCGCTACCACAAGCGCCATCTGGCGCTGACCGGCGCGAACCGCGGCGACCGCCACAACCGCGATATGCTCATCGACAGCAGCCTGCTCGGGCCGGACGGCACGGCGGCGCTCATCGAAGAGGTCGCGCGCAAGGTATTCAACAGCTGAGGAGGGCAGAGCATCATGGAAAAGAAGCAATCCGAATTTAACAAGGTGTTCAGTGCATGGGACATCCTCGTCATCGCGTTCGGCGCAATGATCGGCTGGGGCTGGGTCGTCTCCTCGGGCGGCTGGATCCAGAAGGGCGGCGTCCTCGGCGCGGCGCTCGGCTTTGTGGTCGGCGGCGTCATGATCTTTTTCGTCGGCCTGACCTATGCAGAGCTGACGGCGGCCATGCCGCAGTGCGGCGGCGAGCACGTCTGGAGCCATCGTGCGATGGGTCCGACCGGCTCGTTCGTGTGCACATGGGCGATCATTCTCGGCTATGTCGGCGTTGCGTGCTTTGAAGCGTGCGCGTTCCCGACCATCATCTCCTATCTGTGGCCGGGATTCCTCAAGGGATATCTGTATACGGTCGCAGGCTTCGACATTTACGCTTCGTGGCTGATCGTGGCGGTCATTGTTGCGTTCTGCATCATGCTCATCAACATCGTGGGCGCAAAGACGGCTGCCAAGCTCCAGACCATCCTCACCATCATCATCGGCGGCGCAGGCATCCTGCTCATCGTCGCATCGGTCATCAACGGCACGGTGGACAATCTGGACGGTCAGATGTTCGCAGAGGTCGGCGGCGGCGGTATCGTCAAGTCCATCCTCTCGGTCGCGGTCATCTCTCCGTTCTATCTCATCGGCTTTGACGTTATCCCGCAGGCGGCGGAGGAGATCAACGTTCCGCCGAAAAAGATCGGCGGCATGCTCATCCTGTCGGTTGTCCTCGCGGTCCTGTTCTACGCATTCGTCATCATCGCGGTCGGTCTGGTCATGAACTCGGGCGCGATCACCGCTTCGCAGGCCGGCACGGGTCTGGTCACGGCGGACGCGATGGCGCTCGCCTTCAAGACCTCGGTCATGGCGAAGGTCATCATCGTCGGCGGCATGTGCGGCATCATCACCTCGTGGAACTCGTTCATGATCGGCGGCTCGCGCGCCATCTACTCGATGGCTGAGTCCTACATGATCCCGCGCGTTTTCGCCAAGCTGCATCCCAGGCACAAGACCCCGATCAATGCGCTCATCCTCATCGGCATCCTCACCATGCTCGCGCCGTTCGCAGGCCGCGTCATGATGGTCTGGATCTGCGACGCAGGCAACTTCGGCTGCTGCCTCGCATACTGCATGGTCGCGATCTCCTTCCTCATCCTGCGCAAAAAGCAGCCGGATATGCTGCGCCCGTACAAGGTTCCGGCCGGCCGTCTGATGGGCGGCATCGCGGTGCTGATGAGCGGCTTCATGGTCGTCATGTACTGCATCCCCGGCTCGGGCGGCACGCTCATCCTGCCGGAATGGGGCATGGTAGCGGCGTGGAGCGCGCTCGGCGTCGTGTTCTTCGCCATCTGCAAGAGCAAGTACAGAGAGTCCTTCGGCAGCATGGTTCAGCTCATCTCGGACGAGGACGCAGCAACGCTGCTCCCGGAGGCGGACGAGCGCGAGCTGGACAAGGTCATCGACGGCGCGATCGACCGCGTACTGGCACGGCTGGCATAAGGCTTCATCAATCTGTTATTTGTATCAAAAAGCGCAGCGTCGGGCTTTTACGGTTCGGCGCTGCTAAGGCTGTCGAAAAACTTCGTTTTTCCGACAATCTGTGTTCTGACTGACGCAGAACACGAGTCGTCCGAAAGTTCCCATGCGGAAACTTTCTCCCTCCAGAAGTATGCAAACCGAGGTACACGCCCCCGGTCTGCATGAAATCGCTGCGCGATTTCTATTTCATGCGCGCTGCCGCGCGGCTGCTTCACCATCGCACAATTGACTTTATCGACAGACAATATCTTTAGAAATATCCGCTTATTTTTATTTCTCACAGAGGAGTGTTTATCATGAACGACTTTACCTTTTCCGTTCCGCAGAATATCATGGTGGGCCGCGGCTCGCTCGCGAAGCTGCCCGAGGCCGCAAGGCAGCTCGGCGGCTCGCACGCATTTATCATTTCCGGCCCGCATCTGACAAAGATGGGTCTGGTGGGCAAGGTCTCCGACTCGCTCGCGGCGGCAGGCTTTGCGGTCGACGCCTTCACCGAGACCGAGGGCAATCCGTCTACGGATACGGTCGAAAAGGCGGCGGCGGCCTACAAGGCGTCGGGCGCGGACTTTATCGTGGCCTTCGGCGGCGGCTCGCCGATGGATGTCGCCAAGGCGGTCGGCGTCGTCGCAAAATACGGCGGCAGGATCGAGGAATATGAGGGCGCGCACAAGGTCCCGGGCAAGATCGTGCCGCTCATCGCCATCCCGACCACGGCAGGCACCGGCTCGGAGGTCACGGCGTTCTCGGTCATCACCGACCACAGGCGCGACTACAAGCTGACCGTATTCAGCTATGAGCTGCTGCCGGCCTGCGCTATTCTGGACGCGGAGCTGCTGACGAGCGCACCGGCGAGCGTCGCGGCGGCCTGCGGCATCGACGCCTTCATCCATGCGGAGGAGGCCTATGTTTCCCGCGCGGCGTCGCCGTTCTCGGACGCGATGGCGGAAAAGGCGATGGAGCTGCTCGGCGGCAACATCCGCCGCTTTGTCGCGTGCCGCGAGGACATCGAGGCGGCCGAGAATATGCTCGTCGGCTCGCTGTTCGCCGGGATCGCGTTCTCGTTCGCCCGTCTGGGCAATGTCCACGCGATGAGCCACCCGATCAGCGCGTACTTCGACGTACCGCACGGCGTGGCGAATGCGGTCCTGCTGCCGGTCATCGCGGAGTACAACGCGCTCGCCGACCACGGCCGCTATTTCAAGATCTTCAATTACATCAGCCCCTTCAAGGTGGACGCGGGCGAATTTGAGCCGGGGCTGCTGCCGGGTGCGATCCGCGAGCTGTGCGGGGAAATCGGCATCCCGAACGGCATCGTCGAGGCGGTGAACAACGCAAGCCGGAACGGCCCGGTCAGCCGCGAGGCGATCGAGGAGAAGATCGAGGCGATGGCGGCGGACGCCATGAAGAGCGGCAACATCGCGGTCAATCCGCGCGCCTCCCGCCAGAGCGATATTGAAATGCTGTACCGGAGAGCGCTCTAAACCGCGCCTCCGGCGCACGGAAACGGAGAAAATGACATGGATTATCTGTCCCATAATATTTCGATCAATTTAAGACGCATCCGCCAGTCCAAGTCGATGAGTCTGGAGCAGGCGGCCGAGCAGACCGGCGTGAGCAAGAGCATGCTCGCACAGATCGAAAAGGGCACGGCAAACCCGTCCCTCGGTGTGCTCGGCAAGATCACGAGCGGTCTGCGCATCGAGTTTCAGCGCCTGATCGAGACTCCGAGGGAGGATTTCTGCCTGGTGAAGCCGGAAGCGCTCGTCCCGACCAAGGAGATCGAGGGGCAGTACCGTGTCTGGACATGCTTTCCGTATGAGGATACCCGGCTGGTCGAGATCTACCGCATCGACGTCGAGCCGGGCGGTGTGTACATGAGCGGCGCACACGGCGAAAACACGCGCGAATATCTGACCGTTACGGACGGCGAGCTGACCGTGGAGTGCCGCGGCCATGTGCAGCGCATCGGGCGGCAGGAGGCGTTCAAATTCGAGACCGACCAGCCGCATATCTACCGCAACGAGGGCAGAGCGCGCGCGAGCTGCTTCTGCTTCTTCCTCGACTACAAATAAACACAGGTTTTATCAACAGCCTGTGGATAAAACCTGCGAGAAAGCCAAAGACTCCATCTAAGAAACGGGTGGAGCCTTTTTGCGTGATTTTTACTTTGCCTGTGCGGTGATGATGCGGATGCGTCCGCCGCCGCGATCATGACCGGCTTTTTCAGCTTTTTTCGTCTGCCTTTCTTTCCGGCAGAGGCCGGCGCACCGCCTGCGGCACAGGCTGCGCGAGATCGGCTCGCAGGCCGTCATCCGGGCGGAGAGCGGCATCGGGTATTATTTGCAGCCTGCTTGAAAAATGCACAAAACAGCAGACTGAAATTTGTGCAGCATTTTCCGGCTTCTCCTGTCACATTCTGTGTCCCTCAAACGTCTAATCAGTAGAAAGCACAGGCTGACTGCGGCGGATGCATGGGGTGTACAGGATAGAGAGCGCAGAACGATGTTCGCCGCGCGAGTCAGAATATGCAGAAAAAAGGACCTGTAATGCGGATTTCTCCGTTTACAGGTCCTGATTATTTCCTTAAGGCAACACCGCACAATGAAAGCTGCGGCGCTTTGCGGAAATTTTGTGCCCTGACTTCGTTGCGATTTCACGGTAATACATCAAGTATTACCGCAAAACCGCGCCTCGTCAGTACGCAAAATTTGCTCGCAAATCGCTCTTGTTCAATTATGCGGTATTGCCTTAAATACCGCGCTCGAGCAGGCGCTGGCGAACGGCGGAGGCCGGACGAGCGAGCGTTTCTGCGATCTCCTCGGGGTGCTGTCCCTCGCGGCGCAGCTGCGCAAGGCGTGCGTCCTCCTCGGGCGTCCATGGTGTATGGCGCAGCGAAAGCTGACGGGCGGCCTCGTCCAGAATGTCGTCGAGCGCATCCATGATAAAATGCTGAGCGGAGAGCGTGTAGAGCACGGCTCCGGCGCCGGGTTCGACCAGAATGCCGACCTCGCCGCCGCTCTGTGTCGGCAGGTAGGCGTACCCGCCGCGGCTGTCCGGCATCCACGCAAGCAGACCGGCGTCAGTCAGCCAGTCGAGCAGGGGAGAGACGGAAAGCGGCTCTGTGTTCTCGGGTTCGAGGGCGTGAATGCGCTGCACGACCTCCTCTACGGGAAGCGGCCGGTCGGAATAGGCGAAATCCGCGCGGCGGTTATAGGGTACGGCAGGCGGCAGCCGGTGCTTCGCCTCGCTCCCGCCGGCGGGGACGGCTTTGGTGCGGGGCGCAGGCTTGATGGAGGAGGCCGGACGGAGCATGGCGGCAAGCTCGGGCGGCAGACTGCGCGGCCCGCTCTGCGCAGGAGCCGCAGGCGCGCTTTTCGGTGCGGCAGGCTGCGGTTTTTCAGCGTGCGGCGCGCTGTTCGTCACGACCTTGTCGAGCACCTCCGCAACAAAGGCAAAGCAGCGCGACATGCGGCCGTTCCGGATGAGGTCGCCGTCCGCGACCGGCGTCCCGTCGAGCGGATTGATGCCATGCGACAGCTTTTCCATATACATTTGTGCGCGGCGTATCATATCGAGTTCGGTCATGCTGTGCCTCCGTAAATTACAAGGATAATATCTTTATCTTAGCTCATACTGTCCGCTGGTGCAAGCATTTTCGGAAAACAAAACAGGCAGAGCGTGAGCTCTGCCTGCTGAAATGATTTCTGCTGTGTGTTTAGAATACAGTTACAACTGCGCCCTTGTAGGTCTCGTCGACGTACTTCTTGACGTCGTCGCTCTGCATTGCCTTCTTGAGAGCCTGGATCTTGTCGCTGTTCTCCTCGCCGCTGCGGCAGGCAACAACGTTTACATAAACCTTTGCGTAGTCCGGGTTCTCGGTGATGAGGGAGTCCTCGGCAGCGTTCAGGTCAGCCTGAAGCGCGTAGTTGCCGTTGATGACTGCGAGGTCGACGTCAGCGAGCGAACGCGGCAGCTGCTCTGCGGCGATCTCCTGAATGTCGAGGTTCTTCGGGTTCTCGGTGATGTCGAGCTTGGTCGCGTCGGAGGTCGGGTCGATGCCGTCCTTCAGCTTGATGAGGCCTGCGTCCTGAAGCAGGAGCAGCGCGCGGGTCTCGTTGGAGCCGTCGTTCGGGATGGCGACGGAGGCGCCGTCAGCAAGCTCCTCGATGGATGCGGTCTTGCCGGCGTAGATGCCGAACGGCTCGTAGTGCATGTCGAACGCTGCGACCAGATCGGTGCCGTTCTCCTTGTTGAAGTTGTTGAGGTACGGGGTGTGCTGGAAGTAGTTTGCGTCCAGATCGCCGTCTACCAGCGCGGTGTTCGGCTGAACGTAGTCGGTGAACTCAACGACCTTAAGGGTGTAGCCCTCAGCCTCGAGCGCGTCCTTGGCTGCGTTCAGGATCTCGGCGTGCGGGGTCGGGGTAGCGCCGACGGTGATGACCTTGTCGGAGTCGCCGGTGTTTGCCGCTGCGCTGCTGTCAGAGGAGGACGTGCCGCCGCCGCAGGCGGTCAGAGCGGACAGGCACAGTGCGCCTGCAAGAATTGCTGCAATGGATTTTTTCATGGGAATTCGCTCCTTTTCAGATATATATCATAATTTTTATGATAACAGAATTAACGATTGCGCTTGTCCAGACGGTGCGCAAGGCGCATGCCGACCTCCTGGAAGATCTGCACGACGACGACGATGATGATGACGGCGATGAGCATGATGGGGAAGTTGTAGCGGTTGTAGCCGTAGTTGACGGCTACCGTGCCCAGACCGCCGCCGCCGATGAAGCCGGCCATCGCGGAGTAGCCGAGGATGGTGACGATGGAGATCGCGCCGCCGACCATGAGAGAGGGCTTCGCCTCGGGGACGAGCACCTTCCAGACGATCTGCCACGGGCTCGCGCCCATGGACTGCGCCGCCTCGATGACGCCGAACGGGACCTCCTTGATGGAGGATTCGACCATGCGCGCGACATAGGGCGCGGCGGCGAACGTCAGCGGTACGACCATCGCGGTGGTGCCGATGGCCTTGCCGACGATGGCGCGCGTGACCGGGGTGATCATGACCGCGAGGATAAGGAACGGGATCGAGCGCAGGATATTGGTGACGATGCCGAGAACGGTGTTCAGCACGGGCATCGGGCGGATGCCGTTCTTGTCGGTCACGACGAGCGTCAGGCCGAGCGGCAGGCCGATCAGATAAGAGATGGCGGTGGACAGGATGACCATGTAAAGGGTCTCCCAAAGGCTCTGCGCCCAGACATTAAACGGCAGCATTTGCGTCTACCTCCTCTGTGTGTACGTTCTGCGTTTCCAGATAGGCAAGGGCGCGCTTGGCGGCGCGCTCGTCCTCGGGCAGCTGTAAAATCATCTGGCCGTAGGCCTTTCCGTCGATGTTCTTGGTGTCCGCGAACATGATGTTGACCGACGCCTTGCACTCGAGCACCATATTGGAGACGACCGGCTCGAACGAGGAATTGCCGTCGAATACGATGCGGCAGTAGCGCTTTCCGGTCGCGAGGGCGCGGCGCTTTCCGTCCGGATAGATGAGCTGCTTTGCCATGGCGGACTGCGGACGGGTGAAAACGTCGTCTACCGCGCCGACCTCAGCGATGCGGCTGGAGTCGATGATGGCGACGCGCTGGCAGATCTCCTCGATGACCGCCATCTCGTGCGTGATGACGATGATGGTGA
>ERZ827440.1933-NODE-1933-length-20340-cov-6.559034_pt1 | contig 20340 bp, 20 predicted proteins | sample MGYA00519774_ERZ827440 | MGnify/ENA primary metagenome ERZ827440 (study PRJEB31778, sample SAMEA3449302) | human gut metagenome | biome: human gut; feature: human-associated habitat; material: faeces | place: United Kingdom | collected 2010/2012 ... | reverse complement strand
GGACGGACAACGCGAACCCGAAGGCCTGGTATTACCTCGCCGTTCAGGAAGCGACGAACAGCCACTACTACAAGTTCAAGACGAACTCCAAGTATGAGAAGTGGACCGAGCTGCGCGAGACCCGCGACTGGACGCTGCTCGAAAAGTAAGTCAAAAATCCTCCACCCCCTATTGTAAAAGGAAGAACCGCTCGCAAGAGCGGTTCTTCCTTTTTTGCACTCCCCTCGCGATCTCAAAATCCATTGACAAAGCGAGCGTTCCTGTGTATCATATCAACATACTTATAAGATAGGATTTATCTCAATGGCCACTATTTACGCGGACAACGCCGCGACGACCCAGATGAGCCGTGCCGCAATCGACGCCATGCTCCCCTATCTGGAGACGATCTACGGCAACCCCTCAAGCCTGCATTCCGTCGGCCAGCAGGCGGCCGGGGCGCTGCTCAGCGCGCGCGACCGCATCGCAAAATGCCTGAACGCTTCCCCGCGCGAAATTTACTTCACCTCCGGCGGCAGCGAGGCCGACAATCAGGCCATCCTCTCCGCCGCGCACCTCGGCGAACGCAAAGGCAAAAAGCACATCATTTCGACCGCATTCGAGCACCACGCCGTGCTGCACACGCTCCAAAAGCTCGAAAAAGAGGGCTTCACCGTCGAGCTTCTCCCCGTCGGCCCCATCGGCACCGTGACGGCGCAGCAGATGAAAGACGCCATCCGCGAGGATACGTGCCTGGTTTCCGTCATGTACGCCAACAACGAGATCGGCTCCATCCTGCCGATCAGCGAGATCGGCGCCGTCTGCCGCGAGGCGGGCGTGCTGTTCCACACCGACGCCGTGCAGGCCGCGGGGCATCTGCCCATTGACGTCAAGGCGCAGAACATCGACCTGCTGTCGCTCTCCGCGCACAAATTCCACGGTCCAAAGGGCACCGGCGTGCTGTACGCCCGTCAGGGCGTTTTCCTGACGAACCTCATCGAGGGCGGCGCACAGGAGCGCGGCAAGCGCGCGGGTACGGAGAACATCCCTGCCATCATGGGCATGGCTGCGGCGCTCGAAGACGCCTGCGCGCACCTCGACGAGAACGCGAAAAGGGTCAGCGCCCTGCGCGACCGCCTGATCGACGGCCTGTCCAAGATCCCGCACAGCGCACTCAACGGCGATCCCGTGAATCGCCTCCCCGGCAACGTGAGCTTCTGCTTCGAGGGTGTCGAGGGCGAGAGCCTGCTGCTCCTGCTCGACGTGAAGGGCATCTGCGCGTCGTCCGGCAGCGCCTGCACGTCCGGCTCGCTCGACCCAAGCCATGTGCTGCTGGCCATCGGCCGCCCGCATGACGTGGCGCACGGCTCGCTGCGCCTGAGTCTGTGCGAGTGGAACACCGACGAGGAAATCGACCGCATCCTCGATGCCGTGCCCGAGGTCGTGGAATGCTTACGCGGCATGTCTCCGCTGTGGAAGGACCTCGTCAGCGGCAAAAAGCAGTTCGCTTTATAAAAGCACGGCAAAATAAGGCAAAATGATAAATGCGGCATCGCTTCTCACAGGGACATTCCCTGCGCCAAAGCGTGCCGCATGATGTGAGGAAATATGGACAAGGTACTCATTGCGATGAGCGGCGGTGTGGACTCAAGCGTCGCCGCATTTTTGATGAAGGAGCAGGGCTGCGAGTGCATCGGCGCGACGATGAAGCTCTTCCACAACGAGGACATCGGCGTCAGCCGCACGAAGACCTGCTGCTCGCTTGAAGACGTCGAGGACGCACGTCTCGTCGCGCTGCGCCTCGGCATCTCCTATTATGTCTTCAACTTTTCAGACGACTTCAAAGGGCAGGTCATCGACCGCTTCATCTCGTCCTACGAGCGCGGCGCGACGCCGAACCCCTGTATCGACTGCAACCGCTACCTGAAGTTCGAGCGGCTCTACGAGCGCGCCCGCATTTTAGGCTGCGACGCCATTGTAACCGGCCACTATGCGCGCATCGAGCAGGAAAACGGGCGGTGGCTGCTCAAAAAATCGCTCGATGAGAGCAAGGACCAGAGCTACGTGCTCTACTCGCTCACGCAGGATCAGCTGGCGCACACGCGCCTGCCGCTCGGCGCGATGCACAAAAGCGAGACGCGCCGCATCGCGGAGGAACAGGGCTTCTACAACGCCGACAAGCCGGACAGTCAGGACATCTGCTTCGTGCCGGACGGCGACTACGCTGGCTTTATCGCGCGCTACACAGGCCGCGACTGCCCCGCGGGCGACTTTGTCGATGAAAGCGGCCGTGTGCTCGGCCGGCACAAGGGCATCGTGCACTACACCGTCGGCCAGCGCAAGGGCCTCGGCATCGCCGCGGACGCGCCGCTCTACGTCAAGCGCATCGATGCGGCAGAAAACCGCGTGGTGCTAAGCGGCAACGACGCGCTTTTTTCTCGTGAGCTGACGGCAAATGACTTCAACTGGATTGCCTACGACGGCCCACCGCGCGAGCTGCGCGCGACCGCGCGCGTGCGCTACCACCAGCGCGAGCAGGCGGCGACAGTCACGGTGCTCGAGGACGGGCACGTGCGCCTCGTCTTCGACGAGCCGCAGCGCGCTATCACACCGGGTCAGGCCGTCGTGCTGTACGATGACGACACCGTGCTCGGTGGCGGCACGATTCTCTGATGATATTCTTCTCTTTCTCTCTTCCGCTCATCCCCTGAGCGGGCGCGGGGCACAGGCATCTGCGCCCCGCGTTTTTATTCCCGCCCGGTGCTGGGACATCTCTCTTGTTGAAATGATATCTCTTCTATATTATTAATATTTTTATCGACACTATGCGGCAACCCCCGATGCCAACACTCTGGCCGTTCTGGCAAATGGGCGGTACTTTTTTGTAGCATATGTTGTAAATGCATTAAACCACGCAGGCAAGCCTTTAACAGCAGAGCGTTCGTTTGCCAATTTCGATTACAGCGCCGACCATGTAAAGTGCGCCAAAGAATACATCATCGAATTGATCTTACAATATTCCACACTTGTGGCGCAATTTGCAGAAACATATCTTAAAAGCGACGGCTCCGGCAAAAGCACACTGAACTCCAACGACTTTAAAATTCCAGCATTTTATCGGGCCTGGTGTGATAATACTCAAGGAAACGATCAAATCTCCAATTGGTTGAACTCGCTTATGGCCGCACTTGGCGGCACCGATGAAAAAGTTTCTGAGCCAGCGTAATAATATAGCAGGGCGATATTGTTCTGTCGGTTTATCTCCTTAATACCATAAGCGGGGCGCTAAAGGCGAACACGCATAAGGACAACAAAAAATCGCTTAGAGCAACAACCGGCAGCAGTCACTTGACTGTTGCCGGTTTAACTGTGTATTTATAGTCGCTATATGCCGCGAGATAGCTGAAGCAGAACCAGAAGCCGTCGCGCTTAAGTAGTTTTTGCCGCAGAGCATCGGCTTTTTCCGTCTCGCCGTGCGCTTCCAACAGTACGCAAAGACCGTAAGCCGTCATGGCAAACTGCAAATCGTCTTCTTCCGCGTCCAACTCCGCCAGCATATCCTCCATCGGCGCAAACCCTGCCGCCACGCGCATGGCTTTTTCATACGCCGTGTGGTGGCCGACGTACATATCGGGTCGATAATGCTGCTTCAACGTTTTTTGTGCCTCGTCCGCTTTTTCAGCACGAAGCTGCGAAAGTACCAGCCAGTAGACATCCGCAATATACATATCGTCGTCCTGCGGCGCGATGGCGAGAGAATCTGCAAACGCGCGGATTGCGTCGTCATATTTCCGCATCAGATAGTGCGCCATACCAATGCGGTAGCGCGACATCACGCTCACGCCGTCCGCCTGTTCGCAGCGCGTATAATCCGCGAGCGCCCGTTCAAATTGCAGCGTATCGAGATACTTGGGGCCGCGTTTGCAGTAAGCTTCCATGCGTTCCGGTTCAAGCGCGATGGCCTGTGTCAGAGCGTCAATTGCCTCCCGGAAGCGCAGCTGCCAGCACAGCGCATCCGCCAGCTCCAAAAGCGTTTCATACGTCTGCAGCTTTGTACGGCAGGCGAGAATTTCGTCCGTGTCAGTAAGCCCATGCGGCAGATTCTCAAACTGGCTTTTGTATGACGCATGAACGTCCGCAAAGTATTTTCCCATATTACCCCTCCAAAATGGTTTCTTTTCTGGCGGTCAGCCAGAGGCTGATGAGATAGAACGCCAGACACAGCAGCATGACGCACACGCCGGGTGCCAGCAGATATTGGTACGCACCCCGTAAAAACGCGCCGCGTTTATACGCAAAATTGACCATCGTCTCCCAAGTTGGGCGATAGAGATCGCCAAGGCCCAGAAACGAGAGCGTCGACTCCATCATAATGCAGCTGTTCACCCCGAGCAGAAAGCGCGAGAGCAGCACGTCCGACAGGTTCGGCAGAATGTGCCGCACGGCAATATAGGTGCGGCTGTAGCCGAGAATCCGGCAGCTTTCGATAAACGGCTGTGTGTGCAGCTGCAAAACCTTTGCGCGCACGGCGCGCGCCGTGCCGACCCAGCTGAACGCCGCAATCAGGACGATCAGGTGCGCGGCGGAACTTCCAAAAAACGTCGCCAGAACAATGAGCGTAACGAGCTTTGACAGCAGAACAAAAATCTGAATGAGCCCGTTGAAAAGCTGTCCGATCCAGCCGCGGAAGCTCCCCAAAATCCCAATACCCGCCCCCAGAATCAGCGTCAGAATACTGCTCAAAATGCCGACCAGCAGCGTCTGCCGTGCGCCGTAGATGAGCTCGGTCAAAATGTCATAACCCATCGCGTTTGTGCCGAGCAAATGCTCCCGGCTCATGGGGAGCCACTTCGTGAACAGCTCTTTTTGACTGTAACTTGTAAAAAACTCGGGTGCAAATGCAGCCGACGCAAAAACGGTCAGCAGCAAGAGTCCCAAAATGAGCGGCAAAAGGCCTTTCTTTCTCATGTCCTGCCCTCCGATCTCCGCTTGGGATCAAGGAGCAGACACAAAAAATCGGTAAGCAGAATCGACAGCACCATGATGCACGTCGTCACAAACAAAATGCCCTGCATGAGCGGATAATCGAGCGTATAGACCGCCTCCGTCAGAAGCGACCCCATCCCGCCGATGGAGAAAATTTTTTCGATCACGACCGAGCCGCCCACGCAGAGCGACACGCTCATGCCGAGCATCGTGAGAAACGGCTGCACGATCGAGCGCAGGAGATAATCCCGGCGAATGACGCCGTCCGAAAGTCCCCGCTGCCTTGCGTATAAAATATCTTTCCCATCCGACGCGCTGGCCGCCATGTTACGCACCAGCAGATACCGGCTGGGAAGCGCCGCCAGCGTTAAGGTTCCGACCGGCAGCAGCAGATGCAGAACTCTGTCCCATACATGCCCAGCCGTACCGCGCACAGCCTCCGGAGAATTGAGCCCGGTATAGGGCAGCCACCGGTTTTGAAAGCAGAAGACGATCATCAGTCCCAGTCCAATTAAAAACGTCGGCACGGCGTTGAGGATAATCAGTGCTGTTGTAGAAAAGCGGTCGGCAAGCGAATCCTTTTTGTACCCGCACCGAAGTCCCCAGAGAAGGCCAATCCCCGCCGAAAGCAGCACCGCCGGAACCGTGATCTGCAGTGTATAGCCGATTTTCTCACCGATGAGCGCCGAGACAGCTGCGTCCTTTTTATACGAATACCCGAGCGTCCCGTCCAGCAGCGACCGCAGATAGAAGCCAAACTGCGCCGCAAGCGGTTTGTTCAGATGCAGTGTATCCTCGTAAAATGCCACCTGTGCGGGCGTCATATCCTGCTCGGAAAAGCCTGTCAAATACGCCACAGGGTCGCCGGGCAGCAGCCGCGGCAGGAAAAAATTCAGAACCACGACCAGCAGAAAGCACACGAGCGCGAGCCGCATATTTTTTCTGTAATCCTTCACGCCCGCACCTCTTTCAGTTGGTGAGTTTCATCAAATTCATAGACCGTATCGCAATAAAAATTCGTCAGTGCCCAGTCGTGGCTGATGAACAGCACAGACCCGCCATTGGGCAGCATCTGCGCCTTTACAAGCGCCAGAAGATTGGCCTGCGTGGACACATCCAGCATCGACGTTGCCTCATCTAAAATCAGAAGCTTCGGGCTTAAAAGCAGGCAGCGCGCCAACGCCACACGCTGTGCCTCGCCGCCGGAGATCTGCCGCGGCAGATGGGCGAGGATTTTTGTGGGCAGCTGCATCTGCACCAGAATGTCGGCGATCAGCGTTTCTGCCGCTTTTTTATTTTCCGCCAGATGATGATAGGAAATCAGTTCCCGCAGCCCTGCGCCGATTTTCTGCGAAGGGTCGAGCGTGGCATACGGCTGCTGATAAACCATCTGGATGGCAAGACCGCGCTTTCTGTCATACGCTTCTTTTGGGGACACAAGCAGTTTCCCATCAAGGGAAACCTCTCCTGCGTCCGGCGGCATTACGCCGCAGAGAATTTTCGCAAGCGTCGATTTTCCGATGCCGCTTGCGCCGGACACCCCGATAATGCTTCCGTCGTGAATGTTCAAGGAAACATCCTGCAGAACCGTCTGGTCCCCAAATACCTTGCAGCAGTTTTTGATCTCAAGCATGGCAGCACCACCATTCTGTGTTCCCGTCCGCACGTTTCAGCATCGCGCTGTTCAGACAGGCTGCATCCGCCTCCGAGCAGCGGGCGTAAAACGGACAGCCGGATACGCCCTCGCGCAAAACTGGCGACGGCTGCATCCCGTTTGCGACCTGCGCGGCAAGAAGCGCCTTCGTGTACGGATGGCGCGGCGCGCGCAAGACCGTGCTGGATGCGTCCGTTTCCAGCATTCGCCCGCCGCACAGCACCAGAACCCGGTCACAGCGCGAGGCGACGGAAATGTCGTGTGTAATAATAAGCTTCGCTGCATCCGGGAAAATCGAGTCCAGAAGCGCAAAAAACTGTGCACGCCCAGCTTCGTCCAATCCGTTCGTCGGCTCGTCCGCGATCAGAAGCCGCGCCCGGGAGCAGGCCGCCAGTGCGATCGTCACGCGCTGCGCCATGCCGCCGGAGAGCTGAAAGGGATACTTGTCCAGAATCGTCTCCGGCGCGTCAAAGCCCGCAAGACGCAGCTTTTCTGCCGCCAATGCCGGGAAATCCTTGCGCGGCAAGCCGAGCTTTTTCAGGCTGTCATAGAGCTGCTTTCGCACCGTGCGCGTGGGGAGCAAAAATTCCGCGCCGTTTTGCGGAATATAAACAAGCTTGTCGCCACGCAGCGTTTGCAGCTGTTTGCCACTGGGAAGCGCCGCGCCGTCCATCTGGATACAGCCGCTTTGCATCCGCACGTTTGCAGGAAGAAGCCCCAGAATCGAGAGTGCCAGCATGGTCTTGCCCGAGCCGGTCTCGCCGATGATCGCCAGCCGCTGCCCGGAAGAAAGAGAAAAAGAAACATCCTGCAAAAGCACGCGTTCGCCGCGCGCGAGCTTTGCGGAGATCATATCGCAGGCGTAGGAAAACGCCGGAAATATTTCAGTTGCAGCCATCGGCGCTCCCTCCCATTGTGATTTCGATTATTGTATCGTATCCGGGCGATGTGTGTAACCCTCCCCGGGGGATGAAATTTGATAAAAACGCGGAGATCTCCGAAGAAATCCCCGCATTTGAAAGGAACCTTGATTATTTTGCCGTGATCGAGAACCAGGTGTTTGCGTTGTTGAGTCCAAACACCGCATCTACGGTGAAATTCTCATATGCCGCGCTGTGGACAAGGATCTGGCTGTCCCAGTAGAGGGCAATGAGCGGCGTATGCGCAGCATACCAGTCCTGCAGGCTGCCCGCCGCAGCAGTATATTCCTCCACAGTTTTCGCTTCGCCCATCGTGGAAAGAATCGCTTGGAATTCTTCGTCAAACACCTGGCAGCCACCCTGTACGGGATGTGTGCCGTCGACGTAAATGGAAGCAAGACCGTTCCTCATGCCCATACCAGCGGCGGTGAAGCCGTAGATTGCCGCTTCCATGGTGATGTTGTTCTCAGAGAATTTGTTGCTGGTCTTGGCGTTGTAGCTGTCTGCGTCCAGCGTTTCAAGAACGACCTGAATGCCGAACTGCTCGAGCTGCGTCTTGACAAGCTCTGCATAGCCGACATGGGCTTCCTTGCCCGCGTTGCAGGTGAGGGTAAAGGCGCAGGTCTCGCCGTCCGCGTTCACATAGAAGCCATCTGCGTTCTTTTCTGTGTAACCGGCGTCCGCCATGTACTGCTCGGCTTTGTCCAGATCCTGACCGAGCGCCTCAGTCTTCTTATAACCCACGGTCACAGGCGGCACGAAGCCGCGGTTGGGGTTGATGGCATAGGCGCTGCCGAACACGGTGCGGAAGCTGTCATAGTCCAGCGCATAGGAGACTGCCAGCCGGAGATTCTCATCTGCAAACAGGCCGTTTTCGTTGTTGAACGCCAGCACAGCCGGGGCATTCGCCGCCGTGACGGCTTCGAGCGTCAGCGCATCGGTCGCAGCCAGCACATCCTGATACGAACCGGAAACGCCCGTGGAGTATGCCCACGTCATATCCAGATCGCCGCTCTGGAGCGCCAGATACATAGTATCTTCGTTGCCAAACAGCCGGTAGGTGAGCTTGCCGACGTTCGGCTCTTGCGGATAATAGGGATTCGGAACGAAAGTAAGCGTGCCAGCCTCCTTGTTGAAGTTTTCCAGCATATAAGGTCCGCAGGTGACGCGGGCATCTATCTCCGTGACAGAATCCTTTCCCTCGTAGATGTGCTTCGGCATGACACGGAAGGACGTCATGTTGGAAAGCTCACGCACGTTGGCAGACGAGAGTGTCAGGGAAATGGACATTCCATCGTCGGAAATCGCATAGGATGCGTATTTTGCCTCCGTGACCTTGCCGTCTTCGTCCGTTTGAGAGACAAAATTGGCGCTGCCGTTTGCGTCGTCATATTCGAGTGTGAACAGAATATCCTCTGCCGTGACTGGTTCGCCATCCGACCACGTCATGCCCGGCTCGATGGTGTAGACCCAGGTAACGGAATCTTCCGTTTCGTAGGAAGCCAGCAGCGGATGGTAATTGCCCTCCGCGTCCTGCCAGACGAGCGGAAGCTCGCTCACACCGCTGGCAAGCATATCGAAGTTATACTCACCAAACGTCGCTGTCTCAATGGCAGCCGTCGTGCCGACCGTGAACTGCTCGATCGGGTATGTGAGCGCTTCCGGTTCCGACGGCTGCTCCGCCTGTGTCGGTTCCGTCGGCTGATTCTCAGTCTGTGCAGGCTGTTCCGCCGGCTGCTGCGTCTGAGATTCCGGTTTGCTGCACGCGGCAAGCGCAAGAATCAGGCTCAGGCAGAGCAAAATTGCAAGAAGTTTTTTCATTTGGGGTTCTCCTTTGTGTGAATATATGTCAAATCAGAGATTTGCAGTTTGAATGAGATCTCAATCAACCTCCTCCGCGTTTACAAACAGGTTCGTGACCTGCACGGGGATCGGCATCCGGCTCTGCTTGACGGCGCGAAGCACCATATCCTTGAGCTCAGCGCAGCACGGTTTGTCCATGCTAACGACAGTGACGCTTGCAACGTCGTTGAGACTGAAAATGTCCGCCAGCTTCACCGTAATATCAAAGTCGTTTTCCGGGCAGCAGATCAGCGGCACCCGTCCCTTGGACAGGGCGTCATGGAAGCCCGGATAGGAAAACGCCGAGCAGTCCGCCGCAATGAGCAGATGTCCGTGATGATAGTAAGGCGAGAGCTTCGGCGCTTTGTAGAGCTTGATCGGCCATTGCACCAGGTCGCTGCTTTCCTGAAGCAGCGCTTCGGGGTTGAACTCACGAACTCGTTTCCACGGGTCAAAATTCTTGTCGATCATAGCGTTCCTCCTCAGCGAATGTAGCGGTCAATGGCCTTTTTGAAATCGTCGAGCGTCTGTGTATCGCCGGACTGCACCGCGTCCACAACGCAGTGGTCGAGATGGTCTTTCAAAATTACCTTGGCGATGGATTGCAGCGCGCCAATCACGGCAGAAAGCTGCATCAGAACGTCTGAGCAGTCTTCTCCGCTGTCTACCATCGCGCGGACGTGCTGCAAATGTCCGGAGGCTCTCGCCAGCCGGTTCTGAACATATTTCGTGTTTTCATGGTGGTGCAGGTGCTTGTGGCCGTCTGCATGGTCATGCTCGTGCGGATGCGCATGCTCGTGGTCATGCGTGTGTTCATGTTCATGAAAATGCTCCTGTTCCAGTTCGTCCACGCATACCGCCACCTTTCATTTTTGTATTTTACAAAATTTCGCGCTGGCTCGTAAGCCTCCCCGGGGGATGAAATTTTGTGCGCGGCACAGAAATCGAAACCCCCTCCGGGGGTAAAATGCGGAATGAGCGCGTTTTTTGGATCGTGTTCAATGAAACGGCGACCTGAATCGTGAGAATTGCGAAAACCCACTGATTATTTTTTGTGCAAAATGTTCAAAGTGAAAAACAATATCCGGTATAGGGGATGTAAAACGCCCTCCGCGCAACTGGCGCGGAGGGCGTTTGGAATGGGATCCGCTTTATTTTTCCATCAGGCGATACAAAATGGTGACGACCTGTGCACGGGTCGCGGTAGCAGTCGGATTCAGATTGCTGCCGCTGCCCTTGACAAGCCCCTCGGAAACGGCCCAGAGCATTGCGTCAGACGCCCAGGATGCGACTGCAGATGCGTCGGAGAACTTGGCAAGATCGCCGGACACAGCCGGTTTTCCGGCGTTGCGGTAAAGCATGGTGACAAGCTCCTGCCGCGTGATGCTGCCGTTCGGATTCGTGCCGTCGGAAATGCCCTCGGTCTTTGCCCACTCCAGTGCTTTCTGGTACCACGGGCTGCCGCCGTCAACATCTGCGCCGGCTGCGCGGCCAAGCACTGCCCACAGCGCTGCGCGGGTCATGTTAGCGTCCGGACCGAAGGTTTCCTTGCCGGTGCCGTTGACGATGCTGTTCTCTCTTGCCCATTTCACGGCGTCGGCGTAATAGGCCGCCGCCTTGACATCGTGGAACACTTCGTCCGTCTTTTCCAGTGAAATGCGTCCCTGTGCACTGGCGTAGCTGCTGCCGATCACGCCGTTCAGCTGCTCCTGGATGTACTGCGCGACAGCGTCGCGGACCTTTACGCCATTGCCGTTGTTGGCGTAGGCTGCGCCGGCTTCCTTGGCTTCCTTCAGCGTGTAGTAGGTGTCATTGCCATTGATCAGGAAATTGTCGCAGACAACGGCGTAGGTCGCCTTGCTGTCAAATGCCTTGCCGTTTACGGAGGTGATGGTCACGCGGCTGACAGAGTCTGCACGGAAGAACTTGCCGTAGGCCTCGCCCGCGTCATATTCTTTGCCTGTGTCAAGCGAGTAGGTCAGACCAGAAACCTGCGCGAAGCCCGGGCAGTTTTCCCGCTGCGATGCGGCCTCCAGCGTTTCCAGAAGCTGTGCGCCGGTCAGTTCAATGACACCGATTCCCATCGGGGAGAACGGCAGCGCCTTCAAAAGATCTGTTTCGGTGATCTCGCCGGAATACAGGAAGTTGTCGCAGTTGCCGCCGTTCTGGATGGCAACGAGCGGAAGCTTCTTGTTGTATCCATCGATGTAGTTCTGCGCATACCAGCGCAGTGCGTCCGTCGTCAGATCGCCGAGATTCGTCTCGCCGTTCCAGTTCGCGGAATCCGCGCCGGTCAGGATAACATCGGAGCGGCCGACCGTTTTACCGGCAGCTGCCTTCAGCGCGGCGGCACTCTTGGCGATCTCCGCGTCGCTGCCGCTCAGATCCGGCGTAAGAGCAGTTACGGTTTTGCTGGAATTGTCAATGACATACGCGCCGACCGTTTCCGCATTGCCCGCATCAATGACAAGATCGCCGTATTCGCTGCCGCTGACACCGGCGTTGGACAGGCAGATCGTCACGTCCGCGTTCAGCTTTACGGGCTTCGGCTCGGAAACGCGCAGGCAGCCGTCCTGCACATTCGCTGCTGCGGAAGTAGCGGTCAGGCCATAAAAGCCGACCTTCAGGCCGCTCTTTGTCGTAAGGACCGTACTGGCTTCAAAGGAATAGTATTCCGTATCGGAGGTTGCGTTGGCAGAAAGAACCGTGAATGTCGCAGCCGCTTTCTCCGCGCGGTCCGCCGTGACCTCGCCCTTCATGTCCTTGTTGTAGGTCAGAGCCTCTGCACCATTCTGCAGTTCAGCCTGTGTGTAGTATTTCGTGATGTTCTTGTGGTAACCGTAGCCGGTCGTGGCGTCGGCGTATCCAAATTCCGCAAGCCCCATCGCCGCAACGTCATAGCCAGCCGCGTCCATCAGGTTGTAAACGCCCAGACCGCGGTCGCTGTTCGCCGCAGCTGTGCCCTGCAGGAAGTTGCCGGCATCGGCCAGAATCACGTCCGCACCTGCGTTTTCGTAGGCCGTCTTTGCAGCGGCGACCTTCGCATATACGTCCACATCACCGCGGACGTTGGCGGTATAAAGGATCACAGTCTTGCCGGTGTAGTTCTCCGCCGCGAAAGCGGTGACAGAGCACAGGCTGAGAACCATGACCAATACCAGAAGAAGACTCAGTGTTTTTTTCATATTGTTTGATTCCTCTCTTTCACTCTGGAGTGTATCTGCGCAGATTTCTGCGTTTTTACCAATATAGCAAACCGCTTTGTCTGCCGCAAGCTCCCCCGGGGGTTCTGAAAAATCATTTTTGCGAAAAAACTTCCGGCTTTGCCGAAGCGCAGCCGGAAGAATTTTATTATGAAAAGCTGATTGGAATGGAACGGACGTTCAGCTCCTGCGCGGCCTTCGCAAGATCAACATCCGTGTACCAGTCACCGTAAAGCTGCTTGGCAAGCGCCAGCTTTGCGTATAGCATGGTCGCCTCGTCGCCCCAGAGCGCCGAGGGAGAAACCAGAATGATCTGCTGCTCCGGGAAGCGCGCCTGCGCCGAGGCACGGATGGAAGCCGCCTGTGACAGATCAGCGCATTTGAGGACGACCTGAGGCTTTTTCGCCTGCACCCAATCGTCTGTAACGTTGGGATCGTCCCGGCTTTCCGCAATATTGAACGAGCCGGTCGCTGTGATCAGATCGCAATATTGCTGGGTCACGCCGTCGGTTTCCGTTTCAAAATAGATGGAGATCTGCTGGCAGAGATAGATCTGCTGCGTCTTGTTTTGCAGTGTGAAGGTCCAGAACGCCAGCGGATCATACGTCCAATGCGCGTAGACAGTTTGGTCGTCCGTGCCGGAAAATACGGTTTCCGGCAGGATCTGTTCGCCACCGTCTATCTGCGTCCACCAGCCGTTAAAGTCATATCCCTCCCGCAGCGGAATAGGAAGCGCGCCGTAGCAGTCGCCGTCGCTGAGCGCCAGCGTCGCCTCCTTGGACTTGATCCTGCCGCCGTTCGGGTCGAGGGTCAGCGTCGCGGCGTCTCTGTGCTGCCAGTGCGCATAGAGCGTATGCGCCTGCACATCGGAAACGATTGTTTCCGGCAAAATCTGCTCTCCGCCGTCCGGCAGCGTCCACCAGCCGACAAATGCATATCCGCGCCGGACGGCCTCCGGCTGCGCGCCGTAGGGCTGACCGGGCGTAACGCTTGCGGACACGGTTGCGCTGTCGCCGCCGTTCGGATCATAGGTCACGGTAACGCCGGCTGCCAGCTGCTCGGTGTAGACTGCCGTGCCTGCCTGTGCCACAGATACGGAGGTATCCGGCTGTTCCGCCTGCGCGGTCTCATCCGGCTGCTGCGGCGTATCGGGCTGGATCTCCTCCGCAGGAGGCTCCTCTTCCGACTCCTGCTCCGGCGGCTCAGGCTCCTCCTGCGCGGGCGGCTGCGGTTCTTCTTCCTGCGGCGGCTGCGCTTCCTGCTGCGCCTGCAGGATCGTGTCGGCCTGCGCCGGGTCTGCGATCAGGCGCACCCGGCAGGCGCACAGCGTGCCAAGGAGCGTCAGGCACAGAAAGATCAAAAATATTCGTTTCATCAAAATTCCTCGCTCTTTCACAGTGCAAGCCAGTACGTTGTCCAAAGCCGCTGCTTTTTGGAGAGCTTCTTCCAGACAAGCGGCGCAGCAGTCTGCAAAAACACGCGCATTTGCGTACGCTGCTGCTCGGTCATCTCGTGCGTGCTGTAAGCGGCCTCCTGCCACAGCGGGAGGATCTGCAAATACTGCGCGGCGATCTCAGGTCCCAAAATCGTTTCGATTTTCTCCGAATAGCTTGCGAACGGCACATTTCCCGGCTCCAGACCGGCAAGCCGCAGCCAGCGCAGCACATAGCGGAAGCTGGCACAGATACACGCGCACGCATCCGCGTCCGAAAGTCCTGCCCGGTTTCGTTCCCGCTTCTTTTTCAGCCGATCCAGATAAACGGATGGCACAAAAAGCATCAGCAGCAACAGAAAAATCACCAACACCGCGCGAATGGGACGGGAAAGCGGTTTCCTGTCTCCGTCCAGTGTGCTTTGCATGGACTCCTGCCGGAACGTCGGCGGTTCGCTCTGCGGCGTTTGCTCCGCAGGCACATCCTGCTGTGCCGGAAGTTCGCCGTAGGCAGCCGTCTGAACGGCAAGCGAGTCCCGCGCACGTTCCTCCCACGCCGAAAGCCGCGCGTTCTCCGTTTCCGGCAGAAGCAGGCAGCCCGCAGCCAGAAGGACAAATGCCGCGGCGATCGGAAGAAGCCGCCATGGACGCAGTCCGCCGTCCTGCGGCAAAAGCGTCAGCAGCAGGCAGCCTGCAAGCGCGATCAGCCAGCCGCGTTCCGGCAAAACGCCGAGATACGCCATCACACCGCACAGTGCGGCCAGTACAAACGTCCGGCTGAACCGCCCGGGCAGCGTCAGCAGCTGCGCAAGCAGCAATCCAAGCAAAATTGCGGCCGTCTGTAAGCAGCCGGCCTGTTCCGCCTGCGGCGCGTAAACAGGGAGCTTTTCATAGAGATAAGCCTGCTGCAGCTCACTTGCGGCGAACAGCCGGTTCAGGAAAAGACAAACGCCGTCGCGCACGGACTCCCACAAAACCCACACCGCAGCACCAAGCAGCAGAAAGAGAGAAAGCCGGACGATATTTTGAATCTTTGCTTGCTCCGGCAGAAAACAGAGTGCCAACAGCAGCACCGTGCCAGTCCCCCATGCGCCGAGCAGCGTCCGGCCAAGCCCTGCCATGCTGCAGAGCGCGCCCACGCTTGTGAGATAGACGGCGGTACAGCCGATCGCGCGGAATATGCGGTTTTCCTGTTTTGCCTGCGGCGGTCTGGTGTCAACGATCTGCATGGATCATCCTCACAATTCAAAATGGAGCGTCCCGGCGCGCAGCGCATCCGCGCGGAACGCATGAACGCGAACGCGGCCTGCTTCAGCGATCTCCGGCAAAGCGCCGGCATCCGGGAAAAGAATGCTCACACAGCCGGTTTGCGCGAGATCCTCCGCCGCAGGGACGGCACTTGCTGCGATCAGTGCGATATGCGCGTAGGAAAGCGCAGGGTGCTCCTGCAGGAACGCTGCGGTACGTTCGATCTCCGGCGCACGGTGCAGCAGTGTATGCACCGTCTGCGCCAGTGTGGGCATATCAGCAATATCATGCAGTTCCCCGGTGCAAAGCAGCGTGTGCGGAAGCTCCTGCCGCAAAAGCTCCGATGAAACAGACACCATCGTATCCAGCATAGCGTCCAACTGTTCCGGCGAAAGTGATCTCTCCGGAAAAAATACAAGCAGCAGCCGGTTCATTGCCGGCAGGCCAAACTCGCGCACCATCAGCGTCCCCATTTTCTCGGACAGCTTCCAGTGGATCTGCCGGATCGGGTCTCCCGGCACATACTCGCGGATACGGAACGTCTCGCCGGGATCATTTCCCGCTTTCTGTGCGGAATAGCTCTCGCTGTCCAGTAAAACCTCCGCCGCCTGATCCAGACAGACGGACACCGGGAAGGTCTGCGGCGGAAGCAGGACCTCGACTTGCGCAGTGCATATCCGTTTCCGGGAAAACAGGCCGAAGCTGTCAAACTCACGGACGCTCGTGCAGGAAAGGCGTACGACACCGCTGTGCGTTTCGGCAAGCTGCCACGACAGCGATGCCGGCTTTTTCCCAACGGAAAGTGGCATGACCCGTGTAGAATATTCACCGGTAAAGCTGTTTTCAGCTTCAACCGTAAGTTCAAACTGTGCCGGTATCCCGGATGAGGAAACAGTAAGCGTGCATGTCATCTGCGCACCGCGCCCCACTGTTTCCGGTGCAGAAAGTGCAATCGAAATCTGCCGCGGAAGCAGCAGCGATACGGCGGACAGCAGTGGCAGCGCGGCGGCAAGCAGCACGCAGAGCGTTCCCGCGCTGTTCGCAAACAGGTACAGGCCGAGCGCACCAGCCAGCAGAATGCCCCAGAGAACTCTACGACCTGCCATACTCAAAATGCCGCGTCCGGCATCGCAACTTCCCGTAGAAGCGCCTGCATGACGTCCTGCGCGGTGCTCTGCTGCGTCTTTGCCTGCTGGGAAAGCAGCACTCTGTGTGCGCAGACATCCGCAAAGATCTCCCGCACATCCTCCGGCAGCGTGTAGTCGCGCCCGTGCAGATACGCGCATGCTTTTGCCATTCTGGATACCGCCAGCGCACCGCGCGGACTGATCCCGAGCCGGAGCAGCGGATGCTCGCGCGAGGCCATTGCCAGCCGCGTGATATAGTCGATGATCTTATCGTCCATCGCCACCCGGCGAACCTCCTGCTGCATGGAAACAAGCGCCGCTGCGTCCGCAGCCTGCTGTACCTGCTCCATGGGATTTTCCAGCTGCCGGTCGCGGATAAGCGTCATCTGACTCTCATAATCGGGGTAACCGATCGTGAGCTGCACCAGAAAGCGGTCCATCTGCGCGTTTGGGAGCGGCTGTGTACCGGCTGTGCCGACCTGGTTCTGCGTAGCAATGACGCAGAACGGATCAGGCAGCGGATAGCAGATCCCGTCCACAGTGACCTGCTTTTCCTCCATGGCCTCCAAAAGCGCAGACTGCGTCTTGCTGGAGGTGCGGTTGATCTCGTCGCCCAGCAGTAGATTGGTGCCGGTCACGATGCCCGGCACATAGCGGAACGCATTCTGCTGCTTGTCGTACATGGAAAAGCCGACAATGTCCGACGGCAGAACGTCAGGGGTAAACTGGATCCGGCGGTAGCGCAGCCCAAGCGCTTTGCTGAACGCGACGGCAAGTGTCGTTTTTCCTACGCCCGGCACATCATCCAGCAGAATATGCCCGCCGCAGAGCATCGCCATCAGCACCTTTTCTACAATAGCCTGCTTGCCGGTCAATGCCTTTTGCACTTCCCAGCAGATCGCATCCAGTTTCTGATTCATTGCAGCTACATCCTTTTCGGTCGATTTTTTATATAGTAGCAAAAGATTTCTGCCTGAACAACCCCGGGGGGAGGTTGTTCAGGCAGAGAATTTCCATTACAATGAATAGCCGGGGTGATGAAATGGAACTGTCTTCCGTCAAGCGCGCGTGCATCTGCGCGCTTTGCACGGCGCTGTGTTATGTGCTGCCGCTGGCGTTTCACGCGCTCGGCATGGGAAGCACACTTTTGCCGATGCATCTGCCGGTTTTACTGTGCGGTCTGATCTGCGGCGCGGGCTACGGCGCGTTCTGCGGTATAGCCGGTCCGGTCGTTTCGTGCGTGCTGTCCGGTATGCCGACGGCGCTGCAGCTTGCGTCCATGGCACCGGAGCTGTGTGCCTACGGACTTTTGTGCGGGCTGCTTTACCGGCACATCCGTACCGGGAAGATCTATCCGGATCTGTACTGCGCCATGCTTCCGGCCATGCTGCTCGGCAGAGTGCTCGGCGGTCTTTGCAAAATGCTGGTTTACCTTGCCACGGCAAGGGATGGCTTTACCATGACGGTGTGGCTTACGACTTATTTCGTGCAGACACTTCCGGGAACCGTTTTGCAGCTGCTTGTCATTCCAACAATCGTATTTGCACTGACACGCGCCGGTCTGATCCCGGCGAGATACCCAAGACAAAAAAGAACAGGAGAACCAACACCATGAATAAAGCTGATGTGATCGCTTTTTTTGACCGCTGTGCCCCGGAATGGGATGCCGATATGATCCGTAACGAACCTGTTATTCAGACGATTCTGGACAACGCCGGCGTCTGCGCCGGTATCGATGTGCTGGACGTTGCCTGTGGAACGGGCGTGCTGATCCCGGATTATCTGAAGCGATCGGTCCGCAGTGTGACCGGCATTGATATTTCGCCGGAAATGATCCGCATTGCAAAGAAGAAATTTCCGCAGGAATCTGTGAAGCTGATCTGCGGTGACGTAGAATCGGTGCAGCTTAACAGGCAGTTCGACTGCGTCATGGTCTATAATGCGTTCCCGCACTTCCCGAATCCAAAAGGGCTGATCGACCATTTGGCAGAGCTCGTACAATCTGGCGGCAGACTCAGCATTGCGCACGGGATGAGCCGTGCCATGCTGACGCGCCACCATTCCGGCAGCGCCAGCCGCGTGTCGATCGAGCTGCCGGAGGCGGAAGCCGTTGCGCAGATGATGGACGAGGCATTCCGCGTGGACGTTGTCGTTTCTGACGACACGATGTATCAGGTCTGCGGAATCAAAAAATGAGTTATAAAATGGGAATGCCCGATGCAACCGCATCGGGCATTTGTGCTTATTTCTTTTTCAGCAGCGACGCTTTTACCGCGCCTTTCGGGTCCTTGACGAGCAGGATCACAAGCCAGATGATGAGACCCAGTGCAACCACGGACAAGCCGAGATAGAAGTCGTTGAGCATATCGATTGGTTCCGGCGTGAAGAACGCCTCATGCAGCTCGGCATATTCAAAAATCGCATCACCGAGCCACATAAGCGACGCGCCCCAGTACATGAGACTCAGTGTACCGAGCCGCATGGTGTTATCCGGCGCGTGCTTGTACCATAAAATCGAGCAGATGATCGCCGCAAACACACAGGTCAGAAGTGTCATTGCATCTCCTCCTTATCGAACGGCAGGCGTCACGCCGGACTCGCGCTTGACAACCTTATCCGCGGCGAGCGCAATGCAGCCCCACGCAGCCGTGACCAGAAGTGCCATCGTCACGCCGACGGTCGCCATCTCGTGCAGCATAACTGCCGCATCCTCCGGATTTGCCGCAGCCGTCAAAAACGGGAACCAGGGTACAACTTCGCCATGCCAGACATGCTCATAGGCCAGCAGCGCTGCGCCGCCCCAGAGCATATTCTTGAGCCATTTGAGTTTGCGGGAGAACGGAATTTTGCCTTCTACCACGACCTCATTCTTCTTTTCTACCGTGGAAACTACGCCTGTAACGATGGCTTCCGCAGTCGGAACCAGGAAACATGCCATTGTTTGTTCCTCCTTTTTCTTTGGCGATTTTCGCCGTTTCAGGATACCATCCAGTGTAGCGCGACGCATCGGAAAGAAAAAGCTCCCGGGGAGGTTCAAGTCAAAATGATTGTAGAAACTGTAAAACTTGCAGCCTTTATATTGTGCATTTTAGAGAAATATGACGCGATACGGAACCCCGTGGGGAGGTCCAGTTTTTTGAAAAACAGTGCGTTTTTCCGCGCAAAACCCCATGTGGGGATATGAAAACACGCGATATGCGTACAAAAGCATCCCCCGGGGGAGCTTCCGAATAGGCTCGCGGTCTGCTACAATACAGCCATCGGTTAATACGCTCAACCCAATCCAATCCTAAAACAAAAGCGCGGCGTTTCTTGGGGAAGAAAACGCCGTGTTTTTGTTTGGAACTGAACATCAGGAGGAAACGTCATGCATCTGGAACACGAACACGATTGCGGTCATACCCATGACCATCCGCACACCCATGAGCCGGAACACGCCCATGACCATTCGCACACAGCCGCGCCGCGCGATGAGCTGATTGCTCTGATGCGCTACATGGTCGGTCACAATGTTTCGCACACCAACGAACTCAAAGAGCTGGCACATAAGCTCGCCCATACCGGCGACAGCGAAGCCTGCGCGCAAATACTCGACGCAGTCCAGGATTACGAAACCGGCAATCAGAAACTCGCAGCAAGTCTGGATCAGCTTCAGAAATGAACGGCTTCCGCTAAATCTGTTGGTTTTGCCTACGTTGGATTATCCAATGTTGGAAAAACCTACGTTGGATAATCCAACGCAATAAAATAAAGATATATTAAGTAAAGATATATAAATTACTGATAGAATCGATTCGATTCAGAAGCGGCGGCAGCAAGAAAAATTTTCTGCGAAAGATTATTGACAAACATTTGTTCTGATGCTATTATGTGAAACATAGTAGATAATCCTGTCGACAACAGAATATTCCGAAGCGCACCATGAAAAGTAATGAAGGAGCGCTGCGGC
>ERZ827440.1931-NODE-1931-length-20358-cov-8.308772_pt1 | contig 20358 bp, 21 predicted proteins | sample MGYA00519774_ERZ827440 | MGnify/ENA primary metagenome ERZ827440 (study PRJEB31778, sample SAMEA3449302) | human gut metagenome | biome: human gut; feature: human-associated habitat; material: faeces | place: United Kingdom | collected 2010/2012 ... | reverse complement strand
GTTGATTGCGCGTGAAGACGCGGTTCGGGCTGGAGGCCAGATGGTAAAGGAGTTCCATCTCCTTGGGCGGCGTTTCGATGCGCTTGCCGTCAACGATGAGTTCAAACGAGTCAAGATCGATGATCAGCTTGTCGAAGACCAAGCGTCTGGGCTTCGTCTTGTCGTCCTCACCGCCCGCGCGGCGCAGAACAGCCTCAACTCTCGCCAGCAATTCCTTCATTTCAAAGGGCTTGGTGAGATAGTCATCCGCGCCCTGCTTGAGTCCCTGCACCTTGTCGTTTGTTTCGCCCTTTGCTGTGAGCATGATCACAGGGGTCTTGCTGTCCTGCCGGATGGTGCGCAGGACGCTCCAGCCGTCCATCACGGGCAGCATGATATCGAGCAGCACCAGATCGGGCCGGAGCTGCCGGAACAGATCAAGTCCCTGTCCGCCGTCGGAGGCGATGCGGGTGTTGTAGCCCTCCTTTTCGAGATACATCTGCACAAGCTCGGAGATATTCGGATCGTCTTCGACGATCAGGATCGTTTTTGCCATAGGAGAAGCGCGCTCCCTTCTGATACAATATAATGAATATTATACTGCCGCTTCCTGCGTTTGCGTGAACATTTTGTAAAATCCGGCGCGGCAGTTTTTTGGTTTCCGTTTTTGCCGGTTCTGTGATATGATAATGAAAATTCCCACACATGGAGGTCCCCCCGATGATCCGCATCCGTGATCTCTCTTTGCCGCCGGACGGCGACATGGCCCGACTCGTGCAGGCCGCTGCGCGGCAGCTGCGCATTTCTCCGAACGAGATCAAGCAGCTGGACCTGAAGAAAAAATCCGTTGACGCACGCAAGAAAAACGACGTGCGCATCATCTACACCGTCGATGTCGTTGTAAAGGGCCGGGAAGATAAAATTCTCAAGATGGCCCACTGCCCGAAGGCGTCTGCCGCACGCGACGTGCCCTACCGCGTTCCGCAGCCGCAGACGCTGCCGGACAGCCGTCCCATTATCGTGGGCTTCGGCCCGGCGGGGATGTTTGCCGCGCTGGTTCTCAGCATGGCGGGGCTCTGCCCGCTCGTGCTTGAGCGCGGACAGGACGCAAAAACGCGGCACGAAGCCGTTCTGCGCTTCTGGCAGACCGGCGAACTTGACCCGGAGTGCAATGTGCAGTTCGGTGAGGGCGGCGCGGGTACGTTTTCGGACGGAAAATTAAATACCGGCGTCAAAAACGAGCGCATCGGCTGGATCCTCGAGCAGTTTGCCGGGGCGGGCGCGAGCGCCGATATCCTCTACGACGCCAAGCCGCACATCGGCACGGACGAGCTGGTGACGGTCGTGCAGAATCTGCGCGAGACGATCATCCACTACGGCGGCGAGGTCTGCTTCGGCGTGAAGGTCACGGGGCTCGTGACCGAGGACGGCTGCGTGACCGGCGTGCGCGCGGCGCAGGGCGGCGAAGAGGCCGTCATCCCCGCCTCCTGCGTGCTGCTCGCCATCGGGCACAGCGCCCGCGACACCTTTGAGGCGCTGCACGCGCAGGGCGTGCCGATGGAGCCGAAGCCGTTTTCCATGGGCGTGCGCATCGAGCATCCGCAGCGGCTGGTGAATGAGAGCCAATACGGCCCGTTCGCAGACGCGCCGGGGCTCGGCGCGGCGGATTACAAGCTGAACGTGCGGCTGCCGGACGGATCCTCGGCCTATACGTTCTGCATGTGCCCGGGCGGGTACGTCGTCGCGGCGGCCTCGGAGGAAGGCGGCGTGGTGACGAACGGCATGTCCGACCACGCGCGTGACGGCGAAAACGCGAACGCAGCTTTGCTCGTGACGCTGAACCCGGCGGATTTCCCGGACCGATCGCCGCTTGGCGGCATGTACTGGCAGCGGCAGCTGGAGCAGACGGCCTTCCGCGCGGGCGGGAGCAATTACTGCGCCCCGGCGCAGCTCGTCGGCGATTTTCTGGCGAAGCGGCCGTCGCAGACGCTCGGCGGTGTGCAGCCGACGTACCGCCCCGGCGTGACGCTCTGCGAGCTGCATACCGTCCTGCCGGAGCGGATCACCTCTGTTCTGGAGCAGGCACTGCCGGAGCTGGACCGGAAGCTGCACGGCTTTGCCGCGCCCGACGCCGTCCTGACCGCGCCGGAGACGCGCAGCTCCTCGCCCGTGCGCATCCTCCGCGACGAGACCCGGCAGTCGCAGCTGCGGGGGCTCTATCCCTGCGGCGAGGGTGCGGGCTATGCGGGGGGCATCACCTCCGCCGCGCTGGACGGCATTCTGACGGCCGAGGCCGTGATCGAAGCACAGAAAGGATGAAGATGCGATGACAGACCTGATCCCCTTCCCGGCCATGCCGGAGGAAGAAGACCCGCAGACGCTCTCCCGCGAAGCGCTGCTGGCGCAGGCGCAGGAGCTGCGGGAGAGAATCGCAGACCTCGACGCGCGCGAGCCCGCGGACATGATGAGCGCGCAGTACGAGCGCTGGGCCGCGCGCCACGAGGCGCTGGAGGACGCGCTCGACGATATCCTCGATCTTCTGGACGAATAAAGAAAAAACGGTGCAGCCCGGGCGGGCTGCACCGTTTTTCTTTTTATTGTTCGCCGAATTCCAGCCGGACGATCTGCATGCGCATCTGGTTGTCGCCTACGCGCGCGAGGAAGCGGAAAAAGCCGGAGACCGACGGATCCTTGAGGTCGTGGTAGCCGAGCATATAGCCCCGGCTCGAGACCCGCAGCCCCGGCGCGATCCGCGTCGGCGGGCACGATCTGCGCGAGTTCACCTGCGGCAGTCTGCTCTGCAACATCTCCATGGTGTTCCAGAACGTGTATCTGTTCCACGATACCATCCGCGCGAACATCCTCTTCGGCAAGCCGGATGCCACGGAGGAGGAGATGATCAAAGCGGCAAAGAAGGCCCGCTGCCATGACTTCATTATGGCATTGCCGGACGGCTATGACACCGTCGTCGGCGAGGGCGGCGGCACGCTCTCCGGCGGCGAGAAGCAGCGCATCTCCATCGCCCGCGCCATTCTCAAAAACGCGCCCATCATCATTCTCGACGAGGCCACCGCGAGCATCGACCCGGAGAACGAGCACCTCATCCAGCAGGCCATCTCCGAGCTGACGCGCGGCAAGACGATCATCACCATCGCCCACCGCCTCGCGACCATCCAGAACGCCGACCAGATCCTCGTCGTGGCAGACGGCCGGATCGCCGAGCACGGCACGCACGCCGAGCTCGTGCAGCAGGACGGCCTGTACCGGCGCTTCACCGCCATCCGCGAGCAGGCTGAAGGCTGGCGCATCGCTGCCGAATAACTTTAGATCCAGACTAAAACAGGGAGATCTCCGTCCACGGAGATCTCCCTGTTTCCTTTTCCGATTGACTCCGATTTCCCCGCCGCTTATAATGGTAGATACATAATTTTTCCTGCCCGCGACGCATGTGACGAAAAGCTGGTCTGTTTGCCGGTAAGCTGGCATTTACCAGCTGCACCCACATTCTTATCTTTTTATTGAGGGAGGTGGCTTTGTGCAGATAGAGAAAAACATTGCAGCCACACTGCGGCACAGGATGGAAGCGGAGAAGAAAAGCAAGCTGGAATTTTCCAAAGAGCTCGGCATTCCGCGCTCGACATTTCAGGGCTATCTGAAAGGAGAAAACTGCCTGCGGTCGGATTCCATTGAAGAGATCGCCAAAGGCCTCAATATTACCCCGGCACAGCTCATCTCCGGCCCGGAGGACACCGCTGCGGAGTCCCTCCGGCTCGAGACGCTCCTGCCGCAGATCCCGGCGCTGCACCCGCAGGCGCAGCGGCTGGCGAAGGACGCGATCGCGCTTTTGCAGACCGCCTTCCGCGTCTCGCAGGAGCTGATGTGCATCGATGCGCACGCCTCCGAGCAGGATGCTCCGGAGGGCGCTTACCGATATTTTCTGCAGGAGACCTGGCAGCCGGCGCGCATGCGCTGCTCCTACGGGCTTCTTGGCCAGCAGCGGCAAAGCGGCTGCTGGACGACGCTTGCGGTCATCTCTCCCTTTTCCGACGACCGCGCCGCCGTCGAGCGTCTGGCCCGTCTCTGCACCACCCAGCAGCTCGACCCCGTCCACCTGTTCGACGTCATCCACGACTTCCTCGACCAGGAAGCCGCGACCGTGTAAACGTCACAGGTCCAGCGCAGCTTCATTCAGAAGAAATTCATACAGGCCCAGATGCAAAATGCCGTCGTCGTCTATCCAGGGCTTCATGGAAGACTTGCTGATGATGATCTTTTTGAAAAAATCTCTCGTGTTTTTCAGAGGCCGAAGCTCTGTCTCCATTTTGGACGGGTCGCTCACGTTCAGGGCCGACTGGATATAGTATTTCTTTGCGCCCCGATTGACAACAAAATCGATCTCGCACTGTTTTCTGGATTGTTTCTTTTCCACCGTCTCCGAGATCTCCACCACGCCGACATCTACTGAATAATCCCGGCACAGCAGCTCGTTGTAGATGATATTTTCCATGATGTGCGTTTCCTCCTGCTGCCGGAAGTTCAGCCGGGCGTTGCGCAGGCCGATGTCGGTGCAGTAGTACTTCGACGGGTATTCAAAGTATTTCTTTCCCTTGACATCATAGCGTTTTGCGTTGCTGAACAGGAAGGATTCCATCAGATAGTTCAGATAGTTGGAAATGGTCGTGCTGGAAACGGAGATATTCTTTACCGTCCCCAACGTATTGGCGATCTTGCTGGCATTGGTAAGGGAGCCGACCGACGAGCACAGATCGTCCGTCAGCTCTGCGAGCACGTCCGGAAGGGTAATGTCATAACGTTCGGTGATATCCTTGAAGTAGACCTCCGTAAACAGGCTCTGCAGGTAGGCCATCTTGTCTGCATCCGTTTTTCTGGACAAGACCAGCGGCATCCCTCCATACAGGGCATACTCTTCATATGCCTCCGCCTTGTCTCCGCCAACGGCGGCATAATACTCCCGGAACGAGACTGGATAAACGCGGACCTCATCGCCGCGGCCGCGGAAAACGGTCAGAACATCCTTTGTCAGCATTTTCGAGTTGCTGCCGGTCACATAGATATCCACGTTGCGAAGCCGCATGAGGCCATTGAGCACGTTGTACAGCCGGATGGACTCCGGATCCTTCAGCTCATCCTTTGCAATGGCATACTGCACCTCGTCGATGAGGATATAATACATTTCTTTTGAGACGATTTTAGAACGAATAAATCTGGACAGCTCATCCGGGTCGCGATACTTCGTGAACATGTCATCGTCCAGCGCGATCGGGATGATCTGCTCCTCTTTGACGCCGCTTTCGATCAGATGATCATAAAACAGGTCAAACAGAAGAAAGCTCTTGCCGCAGCGCCGGATGCCGGTGATGACTTTTATCAATCCGTTTTCTTTCCGGTCGATCAGCTTTTGCAGGTAATGGTCTCTTCGGATGATTGGGTTCATATGGCGGCCCTCCATTTACTTAAAACTTAGTGCTTATTGTTATCAACTTTCAAATCAATTATACGCCCGGTCCAAGCCAAAAAGCAAGCCATTTACTTGAAATTTCCTGCTTCAAGCAGTAGCTTTTCGGCAATCAGTCCATATTCATTCCAGGCAACTGCCGAAAAGCCGGACGTTTTGCCGGTAAGCTGGCATTTACCAGCTGCACCCACGTTCTTATCTTTTTATTGAGGGAGGTGGCTTTGTGCAGATAGAGAAAAACATTGCAGCCACACTGCGGCACAGGATGGAAGCGGAGAAGAAAAGCAAGCTGGAATTTTCCAAAGAGCTCGGCATTCCGCGCTCGACATTTCAGGGCTATCTGAAAGGAGAAAACTGCCTGCGGTCGGATTCCATTGAAGAGATCGCCAAAGGCCTCAATATTACCCCGGCACAGCTCATCTCCGGCCCGGAGGACACCGCTGCGGAGTCCCTCCGGCTCGAGACGCTCCTGCCGCAGATCCCGGCGCTGCACCCGCAGGCGCAGCGGCTGGCGAAGGACGCGATCGCGCTTTTGCAGACCGCCTTCCGCGTCTCGCAGGAGCTGATGTGCATCGATGCGCACGCCTCCGAGCAGGATGCTCCGGAGGGCGCTTACCGATATTTTCTGCAGGAGACCTGGCAGCCGGCGCGCATGCGCTGCTCCTACGGGCTTCTTGGCCAGCAGCGGCAAAGCGGCTGCTGGACGACGCTTGCGGTCATCTCTCCCTTTTCCGACGACCGCGCCGCCGTCGAGCGTCTGGCCCGTCTCTGCACCACCCAGCAGCTCGACCCCGTCCACCTGTTCGACGTCATCCACGACTTCCTCGACCAGGAAGCTGCATCGGTGTAAACGCTCCGCCGCCGAATCTCCGCTCCATCTTCCCCCACCCGCGCCGCAGCACCAAAAAAGCCCATCCATCCGGATGGGCTTTTTTCGTGAACATCGCGGCCGGTCCCGGCCGCAAAAACAAAATCGTGACCCAGCAAAGCGGTCACGATTTTGAAGCGAGGAGCAGCGGAGCAGGTAAGAGATGACTTTTTCATGCGCAGCATAAAAAAGTCGTCGCGAACCTGCGTAGTTCGCGATGAGCTGGCGGAGCGGGTGGGATCCCTTTTCTGCGGAAAAGCCACGGCGGTTGCGGCATGCCACCGGCATGCCGCCAAGAGCCGCCTTTCGAATCCCACCCGCGCCAGGGTCATAATGCCAGAAAAAAGCCCATCCGGATGGATGGGCTTTTTTCTGGCGGAGCGGGTGGGATTCGAACCCACGGTACCGTTGCCGGTACACCTGATTTCGAGTCAGGGCCGTTATAACCACTTCGATACCACTCCGTATGAACTTGCCCAGCTATTATAGCAGGCCAGGCAAGGAAAATCAAGCCTTTTTCAGCTCTTTTTCACGAACTGCTCGCCGCACTTCGGGCAGCGGATATTGATTTTCCCGCGCCCACGCGGCACGCGCACGGTCTGGCGGCACTTTGGACAATGATAATAGCGGTGGTCACGGTCCTTCAGCTGTGTCAGCACACGCTGGAACGCCGCATTTTCGCGCCGCCGCGCCTCGATATTCCGCGAATACATCCGGAACAGCGACCAGATCAGCGGCACATAGGCCACCGTGCCCAGCACCGCCAGAATGGTGCTGCCCGCGCGCCCGCCGATCAGGCCGAGCACAATCAGCACGATTGCCAGCCCAAGCAGCCACTGATTCAGTTTATCCGTTCCATAGCGCCCGGCCATAAAACGCCGGAGCGCATCTCCGATCTTGCGAAACATACACTCACCCTGTTTTCTGTTTTTTCTATTTTCTTTATTATTATAAGAGGTATTTCCCGAAAAACAAGAAAACAGGCCGATTGTTTATAAAAAGTTTATATCTCTCCGCGAACGAGCGTCAATACCGCCAATTCCGGTGCATTGCAGACGCGGATCGGTAATCTTCGGCTGGGGCCGAGGCCGCGGCTGACGTAGAGCTGCGTTCCGTCCTGCACATAAAGTCCGGCGTCGTCGCCGGGGAAGAACTCGTAATGCGTGCCGAACACGCCGCCGAGGCCCGGCACGCGGACGATGCCGCCGTGTGCGTGGCCCGCGAGGACGACCGGCACATCCAATCCGGCCCAGAGCGGCAGCTGATCATTGCGGTGGCAGAGGGCAAGGATGAAGACGTCCTCGCCATAGGCGGAGCGGATCTCACGGACCAGCTCCGGCGCGGTCTTCTGGTCGGCGGGGCCGTTCGGGTCATCGACGCCCGCAATCACGAGCCGCTGCCCGTCCCGTTCCAGTACGCGGTAATCGTTCTCCAGACGGATGACGCCATAGCCGTCCAGCAGATCGCAGAGCGTCTGCCGCACGGCGCGGGAGATGACCCACTCGTGATTGCCCGTGACGTAATAGACGGGCGCCAGCGCCGTCAGGCCCGCGAGCAGGGGCCGCAGCGACGGGAGGGCCGTGTCCTCGTCGGCCAGGTCGCCGGTGATCGCGATGAAATCGGGCTTCGCCGCGCGGACGGCGTCCAGCAGCGCCGCGTGCTCCTTGCCAAAGACGCGGCCATGCAGATCGGAGATCTGCACAATGCGCAGGCCCGAAAATGCCTCCGGCAGGGTTGCGCAGCGGAGCGTGCGGAACGTGGTCTGCACGGTGCAGTTGTCCAGATAGCAGAAGCCCGCCGCAGCCAGCATGACCGGCAGCAGCCAGAGTCTCGTCCGTCTTTTCGCCATGGTGTTCCCTCCCCGGTCGTCGTTTTTGTCAGTGTAGCATAAAAGCGGCGAAAAAGAAAGCGGAATCCATCGCAGAAATGCGGGCGGGTAATGCCCGTCCGCAAAGGCCCCCTCTTTATAGAGGGGGCTGTCTGCGCAAGCGCAGACTCCCGCCGCAGCGGCTTGCCTCCCCTGAGTCAGGGGAGGTGGCATTTGCGAAGCAAATGATGGAGAGGTCATAGCGAATCTCCCCTCTCAGTCCCGGCTTCGCCGCGACAGCTCCCCCAGAGGGGGGGAGCCAAGCCGCCGCGGCGGAAACGGAAAAGGAACCTCCGGCTTTCCGGAGGTTCCTGTTTAGGCTTTTTTGTGCTTCCACGGCTGGAAGGAGACCAGCCACGCGACGACGCTATACGGGATGGCGACAAACATGTCGAGGATCGAATGCTGCTTGACGAAGACCGTCGAGATGCAGATGAGCACGCCCATCGGGATCATGACCCACTGCAAATGCCGCCTGCGCAGCCCCGGCGACTCACAGCAGGCCGCGACGAGGCCCACGCAGCCGATGACGTGCATGCTCGGGCAGACGTTGGTATTCGTGTCGGCGGCATAGATGCGGCTGACCATCCAGGTAAAGACGTTGTGGCGCGGGAACTCGGCGGGGCGGAGATCCTGCCCGTTCGGGAAGATCCAGCAGACAACGATCGCCGAAACGAGTCCTGCCAGCACGAACCACATATATTTCCGGAACGTCTCCACGTCGTAGAATGCCAGATAGATCGTCATCAAAAACAGCAGCGGATGCCACATGCAATAGGGCACGATAAAATATTCGCAGAACGGGATCTTGTCGTCCAGCGGCAGATAGGATACCCAATAGTCCGTGGTGATGAGCTTTTCAACGACGAAAAACAGGACGAGATATAAGATCCAGAACGAGAGCATCCAGAAGTGGCGGTAATCAGGTACCGTCCCCAGCTTCGGGAGCGCGGGTTTCTTCTTCATGTTGTTCGGTTTCATCCTCTCTGATGGTGGGAATGAACTGGCGGGCAAATGTGCCCTGGCCGCGTTTTTTCAGGTAGAAATAGCCGATGACGCTGAACGTGACAGCGCCGACAAAGCTGACAAACAGATCTTCCATCGTGTCGTAGAGGCCAATGTCGAGATAGCCGCCGAGGCCGAGGTCGACGCCGTTGATCGATGCGGACTCGATGTTCGAGATGACGATGGGGATATTGCGGTTCGTCTCGTCGAGCATGACGCTCGAGATCGTATGCACGACGGTGTCTTTCTGCATATCAAGCAGGAAGATCCGGTCGGCGGCAAACTCGACAAATTCCCACAGGACGCCGACGGTCATCGCAAAGCAGAAGGCCGCGATGGCCACATAGAGCGGTGAGAGCTGGAACTTGATCTTTGCATCACGGTTTAACAGGTCGACAAGGGAAAAGCCGACCGCCGCGGCGAGGAAGCCGCTGGTGGTGTGCAGCATGGTGTCCCAGTGGGGGTATTCTACGAAATAGCATTGCAGCTCACCGAGAATCTCTGCCGCAAAGATAAAGAGCAGGATGATGATTTCCAGCGTGTCCGGCAGCTCGAAGCGGAATTTTTTCTGTAAAAAAACCGGGAGCAGGAACAGCACCAGCACCAGCAGGCAAATGAACACACTTTCATATTCCTGCCGCAAAATAGCAGAAACCATCGTCACGAGGACGATCAGACGCAGGATAAGATATACTGCCGTTACGCGGGGGCGGCGCTTGGCTTCCAGCTTCAGTTCCTGCCAGGCCGCATGCGGGCCGCTGCCTTTTTTCACGCAATCCACTCCTTACAATCGTATAGGAAATAGTATCGCATTTTTAGGAAAATTTCAATCTCAAATTTTTGAATTTATTGTGAATCCGCGTTTTTCTTCCGGCGGAAGAAAACGCCCTCCACCCGCTTGTAGAGCAGGAACGTCAGCACCGAGACCGCCGCGCCCTTGATGAGATTGAACGGCACGATGCAGAAGAGGACGAGCGTCTTGAGATCGGTGACGGAGGGGAAGATGGCCGTGCCGGCGGCGATGATGCTCTCGAGCGGCATGTGGAACAGTTTCACAAACTGTGGAATCAGATACCACGCATTGAACAGGCTGCCGAAGACGGTCATCACGAGCGTGCCGAGCGTGAGCGACCAGATCGCGCCCTTCTTACTGAGCGTCGCCTGATAGAGAATGGACGCGGGCAGCACGAACGAGCAGCCGACAAGGAAGTTCGCGAGGTCGCCGACGAAGGCCGTCGACGTGCCCTTGATAAGCAGCTTGAGCAAAATTTTCAGAAACTCGCAAACCACGCCGCTGACCGGGCCGAGATAGAATGTGCAGATCATGACCGGCAGCTCGCTGAGGTCGAGCTTATAGAACGACGGCGCGATGGGCAGCGCGAAATCGAAGATGTGCAGGACGGCGGCAATGGCGGAGAACATGGCGATGCAGGTGATGGTGCGTGTGGTGTTCAGGCGGTGGCGCTTCTTCATCACGAGGCGCTCGGACAGATCTGCCGCCAGAATGAGCGCCGCCGTCACCGCGAGGCAGACGAGCACAAAGGAGAGGTTTTCTTTCAGGCTTGCGAAAAAGTTTGTCATAATGTCCTTCTTTCCCTTCAGGGGAAATAAAAAGACCTGAAGTTTCCACTTCAGGCATTGGGAGCTGGTGGCGATCCCGCTGGGGATGCCGTCATCTTCTTCCATCCAGACTATACTGTCGGTACCGGAATCACACCGGTTCAGCTTGCGCTCGCGGACTTTACCGCCGGTCGGGAATTACGCCCTGCCCTGAAGATACATATTGATTACGGAATATATGATACATGTTTTCATATAGCTTGTCAAGCCTTTTGCAATCTGTTATACTATATCATTATCATTCTGTACTGAGGAGCTGATCGGATGGTCTGCGCGTTCACCGGCCACAGGCCGGAACATCTGCCATGGAGGACCGATGAGACCGATGCGCGCTGTGCGGCGCTGAAAGCGGTATTGCAGCGGGAAGTGAGCGCATTGTATCAGCGGGGCTTTAGCGCGTTTCTTTGCGGGATGGCGCGCGGGTGCGATCTCTATTTTGCAGAGGCGGTTTTGGCCCTGCGGGACGCTGGCGAACTGCCGGATGCGAATCTGACTGCGATGCTCCCCTGCCCCAGTCAGGCCGCGCGCTGGGACGCAAAAACGCTGGATCGTTACCGGCAAATTCTCGCGCGGTGCGACGAGGTTCGGGTGCTGGAGGCGGAATATTCGCCCGGCTGCATGCTGCGGCGCAACCGGGCGATGGTGGATGCGGCGGATGTGCTGCTGACGGTGTTCGACGGCAGCGAGGGCGGCACCGCGGCGACCATCCGCTACGCCAAAAGGCGCGGCACAGAGATCGTGCCGGTGTGGCTCTGAAGTTTCACTTTGGTGGGAACGGGCGGACAGAGTCGTCCGCCCCTACAATGCGGCCGCAGCGATCAGGAGGGCATTGTGAACGAGTGCATGACGCCGTTCTGCGCGGCAGAGCAGACGTCGCCCCCGGCGACCTCGTTTTTGTAGACGAGCACGGTCGCGTAATATGGGCCGCCGTCGGCCGCAGGATAGTTCGTGACCGTGTAGACATAGCGGCGGAGCGTCTTGCCGCTGTACTGCGTGAGGTCGTAGCCCTGCGAGATCTGAAGCTCGTTATACCGCTGGAAGACCTCGTTCGGCTCGGTCGGGACGCGGACTTCCTGCGTCTGCACCGGCTCCTCCGCGACCTCCCAGCCAAAGCTCGCGAGGAAGGCGACGCGGCCCTCGTTGGTCTTCACATCGACGGCCACGGGTTCCTGCGCCGTGTCCGGCGTCTCACTGGAATTGCCGCTGCCGTGCAGGCAGAGGCAGAGCACGACCACCACGACCACCAGCAGCGCGGCGATCAGCAATAGCTTTTGTTTGGAGAGCTTGGCGGTTACCATCACCATGACTAATTCCTCCGATCGGGTTCAGGATGGTACAACCTATTCCTGAAAATCGGAATTATGACAGAAGAAAGGGGCTGTGTGCAATGCAGCGACTCGACAAGATCCTCTCGGAGGCGGGCGTCGCCTCCCGCAAGGAGCTGAAAAGCCTCATCCGCGCGGGGCGCGTGACCGTGGACGGTGCAGTCGTCCGTGAGGAAGCGAAAAAATTTGACGAGGCGGCATGTACCATTGCGGTGGACGGCGCGGCGGTCGAAAAATACCGGAAAGTCCTGCTGATGCTGCACAAGCCGGCGGGCTACGTGACCTCGACGGACGATCCGCGCGACCGGACGGTGATGGAGCTGATCCCGGAGCGATACCGGAAGTTCGGCGTGACGCCGGTGGGGCGGCTGGACAAGGAGACGGAGGGCCTGCTGCTGCTGACGAACGACGGCGACCTTGCGCACCGCATCCTCAGTCCGCGCAGCGGCGTCTGGAAGACGTATTATGCCGAGCATGAGGGAACCGCCTCCGCCGAGGACTGCGCCGCGTTCGAGGCGGGGCTGACGCTCGGCGACGGGACAAAGTGCCTCCCGGCACGGCTGGAGCCGCAGGGCCATGGAAAGAGCCTCATCCATGTGCAGGAGGGCAAATACCATCAGGTGCGGCGGATGATGGCCGCGCGCGGGATGCCGGTGACGTATCTGAAGCGCATCGCCGAGGGCGGACTGACGCTGGGCGGGCTGGAAAAGGGTGCGGTCGCGGAACTGGATGTCGTGTAGGCAGAGAACGGGATGCACAGCATCTTGTGAAAACAGCGGGGCGCTCTTGTGATTTTGACGAAAGAAAACTGTCCCATCCAGCGTTCCAGCATTTGGGGCAACTGACGAAAAACTAGGAAAAGAGCACAAAAACGGCATGGCATTTTGAAATAAAATGTCAAAAGCCTCTTGCATAAATGCTGAAAACGTAGTATTATGTCTATGGTTGTTTGTGTAAAAAAGCATTGACGCACGCCGCAGCATTTGCGCCCTGCGTCAGGAAAGGGAGGACATCCTATGTCCAGCCGCGTTTTTCAAAGTGTCATCGTTCAGATGAAAGAAGCCACCGACCGCATGATCGGCGTGATCGACGCCGACGCAAACGTCATCTCTTGCAGCGATACGTCGATGATCGGCGAGAAATGGCCCGAGGCGGTTATCCGGCTCAACAGTGCGCCGGATTCCATCGTGGTGGTGGACAAGAAGACGTTCAAGCCGCTCGTGTCCTGGAGCGCGTATTTCGATTACGCCGTGTTTGCCGAGGGCGACGACGAGACCGCCCGGAGCCTGTGCGTGATGGCTTATGTGGCGCTGAACGGTGCGAAGACCTATTATGAAGAAAAACACGGCAAAGGCACGTTCGTGAAGAACATCATCACGGACAACATCCTGCCGGGCGACGTGTATATCCGCGCGAAGGAGCTTCATTTCGTGACGGACGTGCCGCGCGCGGTGTTCCTGGTGCGGCAGGTTGGCCGGGCCGACGTGGCCGTGGTGGACTTGCTTGCGGGCATGTTCCCGGACCGGCAGCAGGATTTCGTCCTCTCCATCAACGAAAAGGACGTGGCCATCGTCAAGCAGATCACGCCGACGACCGAGAAGGAGGATCTTCTCAAGATCGCGCGGCAAATCGAGCAGACGCTGCACACGGAGCTTTTCATCAAGACGATGATCGGCATCGGCACCGTGGCGAGCCATCTGCGCGAGCTGGCCGACTCCTACAAGGAGGCACAGGTCGCCATCGAGGTCGGCAAGGTGTTCGACACGGAGAAGACCATCATCAACTATGAAAACCTGGGCATCGGGCGGCTCATCTATCAGCTTCCGACGACGCTCTGCGAGATCTTCCTGTCCGAGGTGTTCAAGAAGAATTCCATCGACGCCCTCGATCAGGAGACGCTGTTCACCATCAACAAATTCTTTGAAAACAACCTGAACGTCTCTGAGACGTCCCGGAAGCTGTTCGTCCACCGCAACACGCTGGTCTACCGGCTGGAGAAGATCAAGAAGCTCACAGGCCTCGATCTGCGCGAGTTTGACGACGCGATCATTTTCAAGGTGGCGCTGATGGTCAAAAAATATCTGGTGTCCCGCGAGAACCGCCTGATCTGACGGCCTTGCGGCGCGCCGCATAGAAATGCGGAGATAACATGATCGAACTTACTAACGTAGTCAAAACATACGACATCGGCACGAAGGCGCTGCGCGGCGTGAGCATGAAGATCGAAGACGGCGAGTTCGTCTTTCTGGTCGGCCCGTCAGGGTCCGGCAAGTCGACGATCATCAAGCTGCTGACGGCAGAGCTGGCCCCGACAGAGGGCTGTGTGAACGTCAACGGCTTTCAGCTCGAGAAGATCCGCAGCCGCGCCATCCCCTATCTGCGCCGGACGCTCGGCGTCATCTTTCAGGATTTCCGCCTGATCGAGAACAAGACCGTCTATGACAACGTCGCGTTCGCGATGCGCGTCATCGGCGCGTCGGAAAAGGAGATCAAAAAGCGCGTGCCTTACGTGCTGGAGCTGGTGGGGCTGGAGAACAAGGGCCGGCGGCTGCCGAACGAGCTGTCCGGCGGCGAGCAGCAGCGTGTGGCCATCGCCCGCGCACTGGTCAACAACCCCAGCGTCATCATCGCCGACGAGCCGACCGGCAACCTCGACCCGGCGCGTTCGCTGGAGATCATGATGCTGCTCGAGCAGATCAATGCCCTCGGCACCACCGTCATGGTGGTCACGCACGAGAAGGAGCTGGTCAACCGGTTCACGAAGCGCGTGGTCGCGATCAACGAAGGGCTTATTATCAGCGACGGAATGGACGGGTACTATCTCAATGAAGAAGAATAATATTGGTTATCTGCTGCGCGAGGGCGTCCGCGGCGTGTTCGTCAACGGCTTCATGTCGTTCGCGGCCGTGTGCGTGACGGTGGCGTGTCTCATCATCATGGGCAGCTTTCTGCTCATCCTGTTCAATCTGAACGAAATGATCGTCGATCTCGAGCAGGAGAATGAGATGCTCGTCTACATCGACGAGAGCTATTCCGAGGCGAAGGCCAAGAGCGTCGGCAGTCAGCTGAACCTCATCTCCAACATCCGCGAGGCCAAATATGTCTCGCGCGACGAAGCGCTCGACAGTTTTGTCGAAGAAATGGACAGCGACGCGATGTTCAACGGTCTGGACGCCTCTACGTTCCGCGACCGCTATGTCGTCACGCTGGAGGACAACAGCCTGATGAAGGAGACCGAGGCGCAGATCCGCGCGGTCGACGGCGTGTCTGACGTGAATGCGCCGTATGAGATCATCAACGGCTTCCAGACGGTGCAGAAGGTGCTGAACATCGCGTCGGCGGTGATCATTGCGGTGCTGTTCGTGGTGTCGCTGCTGATCATCTCGAACACGGTCAAGCTGGCGATGTATTCCCGGAGCGAGGAAATTGCGATCATGAAAATGGTCGGCGCGACAAACTCCTTTATCCGCATGCCGTTCGTGGTCGAGGGCTTCATCCTCGGCTTCCTCGGCGCGCTGATCGCGTTTTTCCTGCAATGGGGCCTGTACGACTTCGTGGCGATGAAGGTCGCGGAGATCGACTCACTGCAGCTCATCACGGTCGCGCCGTTCCTCGATGTCATCGAGCCGGTGGCGCTCATCTACGCGCTGACGGGCTTTGTGGTCGGCGTGTTCGGCAGCTTGCTGTCCATCCGGAAGTTCCTGAAGGTGTAGGGCAGCAGAACGATTTGGAGGAATTCCATGCAATCCAGAAACAAATTCAAACGCATCGTCTGCATCGCGCTGGCCGTCATCATGACGCTGTCGCTGGTGTCGACGGCGCTGATCCTGATGGTCCACGCGGCCAGCTCGAAGGAGATCGAGAAGGAGCTGGTCGACCTGCGGGCGCAGCAGGCAGAGCTGAAAAAGCAGTCTGACGCGCTGAAGGCCGAGATCAATCAGAACGAGGCCGAGACGCAGACGCTGATCGAAAAGAAGGCGGACATCGACAAGCAGATGGACATGTCCCGCCAGACAATTGAAAACCTCAACGCGCAGATTCAGCAGTACAGCCTGTTGATTGCGGACAAGCAGAGCGAGCTGGAAGATTCGCTCGCCGAGGAAGCGGCGCTCAATGAACAGTACAAGGCGCGGCTGCGCACGATGGAGGAGACCGGCAAGATCTCCTACTGGTCGATCCTGTTCGGCGCGCGGAGCTTCTCCGATCTGCTCGACAAGATCGACATGATCCAGGAGATCGCGAAGGCTGACCAGCTGATGATGGAAAAGCTGAAGGCGATGTCCGAGAAGATCGCGGGTGAACGCGCGGATCTCGAGACGCAGATGGACGACCTGAACGCCGCGAAGGACGAGCTGGCTGTGCAGCAGGCCGAGTTGGAGACCCAGCGGGCCGAGTCAGACGAGCTGCTGATCCAGATGGCGAAGGAATATGAGTCCATGTCCGCCGAATACGCGGACTATGAGGCGATGGAGGACGAGCTCTCGGCCCAGATCGCCAAGTCTGAGACCGATTACTTCAACGCCCTGTCCCGCGAACAGGCCGCGGCAATCGCCGCAGCGGCAGCGCAGAAGCCGAGCAACGGCTCGTCCGCCGCACCGAGTTCCAGCGGCTTCGTGTTCCCGCTGGCCTACGCGACCAAGATCACCGACGCCTACGGCTACCGCATCCACCCGCTCAGCGGCACGAAGAAGTGGCACAACGGCGTGGACTTCGCCGCGGGCGAGGGCACAGCCATCTACGCCACCAAGGCGGGCACCGTCACCTCCGCGACCTACAATGAGGCCTACGGCAACATGGTCACGATCAACCACGGCGACGGATATTCCAGCCTCTACGGACATATGACGAACTATATCGTCTCCGTCGGCGACACGGTCTCCGCCGGGCAGACCATCGGCTATGTCGGCTCCACCGGCTGGTCGACCGGACCGCACCTGCACTTTACGATCTATTATAACGGCTCGGACGTCAACCCGCTGAACTACGTCTCGATGTCGTAAGACGCAACGCTTTTCACTTCCCACAGCCCGGAAATCGGGCTGTGGGAACGATTTTACTCGAATTGAGGTGGCAGAATGAAGAAGGGCTGGAAGATCGTGCTGGCGATCCTGTGCGCGTTTGTGATCGCAGCAGGATCGTTTATCGCCGCAGTGCAGTACCTGAACACCCGATATGCCGCGGCGCTCTCCGCGCGCGAGGAAGATTCCCCCGTGCAGGCCAAGGCTGCCGAGGTACAGGAGATCATCGAGACGTATTTCATCGATGACTACGACGAGGACACGCTGGCCGACGGCGCGGCGTCCGGTATGGTAGACGCGACGGGCGACGAATGGAGCTATTATCTCTCGACGGACGAGGTTGCGGCCTACGAGGAATCGATGGCGAACGCCTACGTCGGCGTCGGCATCACGATCACCGAGGATGCAGAGGCAGGCGGGATGCGCGTCGAAGAAGTCGTCTCCGGCGGCCCGGCGGAGGAAGCCGGGATCCGTGCAGGCGATCTGCTGCTGGCGGTCGAGGGCGAGGATGTTCTCACGCTCGGCATCGACGGGACGCGGAATCTCGTGCGCGGCGAGGAGGGCACGCGCGTCAATATGCACTTCTCCCGCAATGGCACGGAATACGACGTCTCCGTCGAGCGGCGGAGCATCGAGACGCCGGTCGTGACCGGGGAACTGCTGGACGAGAACATCGGCTATGTGAAGATCGACAACTTTGACGAACGCTCTGCCGCCGAGACCATCGCCTTTGTAAAGGATCTGATCGGTCAGGGCGCGGAGGCGCTGCTCTTCGACGTGCGCTTCAATCCCGGCGGCTATGCAGACGAGCTGGTGAAGGTGCTGGACTATCTGCTGCCGGAGGGCGATCTGTTCCGCAGCGTGGATTACGCGGGGCGCGAGGAGGTCGACACCTCGGACGCAAGCTGTGTCGAGCTGCCGATGGCAGTGCTCGTGAACGAAGATTCCTACTCCGCAGCGGAGTTCTTCGCGGCGGCGCTCCAGGAATACGAGTGGGCAACGATCGTCGGCTCGCAGACCTACGGCAAGGGCAATTTCCAGACTGCGTTCTACCTCTCCGATGGGTCGATGGTCAATCTCTCGATTGGCAAATACTATACGCCGGGCGGCAAGAGCCTGTCGGAAACGGGCGTGACGCCGGACGTCGTGGTCGACCTCGACGACGAGCAATACGCACTTTTATACTACAACGCACTCGAACAGGCAGACGATCCGCAATTTCAGGCCGCAATCGACACATTGACACAGAAAATCTCTTGACAGACCGCGCCCGGTGCGGCTATAATGGCAACTGGCGTTTTAGGAACATTCTTCCCCGCTTTTCCGGGGACGACGATAGAAAGGACCGCGAATTATGGCAAAAGAATTCAAAATCAGCACGCTCCGCCTCAAGGAGCTGGAGCAGGAACTGCACTATCTGAAAACGACGCGCGAAAAGGAAGTCGCCGAGCAGATCAAAGAGGCCCGTTCGTTCGGCGACCTCTCGGAAAACAGTGAATATGACGAGGCGAAAAACGAACAGGCCAAGCTCTATGGCCGCATCGCCGAGGTGGAGAACATTCTGGCACACGCCGTCATCATCGACGAGAGCGAAGAGGCCGAGGACCGCATCGGCCTTGGCTGCACGATCAAGGTCGAAGACATTGAGACCGGCGACGAAGAGCTGTACGCCATCGTCGGCTCGCAGGAGGCCAACCCGATGGAGTGCCGCATTTCGGACGATTCCCCGTTTGGCCGCGCGATGCTCGGTCATGTGGTGGGCGACATTGTCGAGGTTGAAGCCCCGGTCGGCACGCTGAAGTACAAGGTGCTCACAATTGAGCGCTGAGAAAGAAGGAACGATATGGGACAGGAACCAAAGAACGCGAACCAGACGCCGGAGCTCTCCGTCGGCGATCAGATCAAGGTGCGGCGCGAGAAGCTGGCGCAGCTTCAGGCCGAGGGGCATGACCCCTTCCAGCTGACGAAATTCGTCTGCACGTCCAACGCCGAGGAGATCAAAGCGCATTTTGACGAGATGGAGGGCAAGCCCGTCTCGATCGCGGGGCGCATGATGTCCAAGCGCGGCATGGGCAAGGTCTCCTTCTGCGATCTTCAGGACAAGACGGGCCGCATCCAGCTCTACGCCCGCAAGGACGAGATGGACGAGGAGGACTATAACCGCTTCAAGAAATACGACATCGGCGACATCGTCGGCATCGACGGCGAGGTCTTCCGCACGCAGCGCGGCGAGATGAGCGTCCGCGCAAAGAAGATCACGCTGCTCAGCAAATCCCTGCTGCCGCTGCCCGAGAAGTTCCACGGCCTGACCGACAAGGAGACGCGCTATCGTCAGCGCTATGTCGACCTGATCGTCAACCCCGAGGTCAAGCGCAACTTCATCATCCGCTCGCAGTTCATCAAGCATCTGCGGGATTATCTGGACAACATGGGCTATATCGAGGTCGAGACGCCGGTGCTGAACACCATCGCCGGCGGCGCGGCGGCGCGCCCGTTCATCACGCACCACAACACGCTCGACATCGATATGTATATGCGCATTGCGACCGAGCTGCCGCTCAAGCGGCTGATCGTCGGCGGGATGGATCGCGTGTACGAGGTGGGCCGTATTTTCCGCAACGAGGGCATGGACCCGAAGCACAACCCCGAGTTCACGACCGTCGAGCTGTATCAGGCGTATGCCGATTTCCACGACATGATGGACATCGCCGAGGGCGTTTACACCACCTTCGCGCAGAAATATCTCGGCAGCTATGAGCTGGAGTGGATGGGCGAAAAGATCAATTTGGCGCCCGGCTGGCCGCGGCTGACGATGGTGGAAGCCGTCAAGCAGTTTGTCGGCGTCGATTTCGGTGCGATCACCGATGACGCAGAGGCCGTGGCTGCGGCGAACGCGGTTGGCGTCGAACTGGCGGACGCCGCAGAGAAGACGTGGGGCAACGCGCTCTACGCCTGCTTCGACCAGAAGGTCGAGGAACATCTCGTCCAGCCGACGTTCATCACGATGTACCCGGTCGAGGTTTCGCCGCTGACGAAGCGCAGCCCTGTCGACCCGCGCCTGACCGAGCGGTTTGAATTCTTCATCTGCCGCAGCGAGATGGGCAACGCCTATTCCGAGCTGAACGACCCGATCGATCAGCGGGAACGCTTCATGAAGCAGGTCGAGCAGCGCGAGCGCGGCGACGACGAGACCGAAATGC
>ERZ827440.1930-NODE-1930-length-20397-cov-4.513470_pt1 | contig 20397 bp, 19 predicted proteins | sample MGYA00519774_ERZ827440 | MGnify/ENA primary metagenome ERZ827440 (study PRJEB31778, sample SAMEA3449302) | human gut metagenome | biome: human gut; feature: human-associated habitat; material: faeces | place: United Kingdom | collected 2010/2012 ... | reverse complement strand
GGGTAAAGAAAGTCAGCTTTACGACATCAGTTTTAAATACATGGGAAAGATATAATGTCTCTCCAGAACCCTCATACTTGTAGGGGGTAACCTCTTGACGTGTTGTGCTTTGGCTTTAATCCGCCGTTTGCATCGTACCAGTCACGAACAAAATATGCGTCGGATTAAAGAACACAATCTCGGCACGGAGCAGCTGGGCGCAAGCTTCCCGCTGCATCTTCCGCCACGCTTCACTCGGATTTCCGCCCTTGTGCGGCGCATTTTGCAGAGGTTTATCCAGACAATTTTCTGATACCAACGCTCCTGCCAGCTGGTTGCAGCGCCGTACAGCGCGTCCCAGATTTCCTTGCTGTAACCCCAGAATGGTCTGGAAAGGCAGTAGTCTCCAACCGCACACGGCTCTTTGTCGATTCCTCCGCGCACACAATTTCGCGCAATATTATGTTCCGCATCAACCGCAATCCATTCGAAGCGGTCTTTCCCGTGCGTCAGCGCGGCAGGATTGTTTAGAAGATTCTGGATGGAGGACGTTGCAAAACGTTCCTTTGCATTTGTACCTGTGCCGCGATATTCATCCCAGCCGTTTACGGCGCGGTCGACCAGCATCAGGCGGAAGTCTTTTCCGCCTATATCCTTGGAGCTTTTGTATTCGCAGCCTTCCATCGCAGTAAGCGAAACAGCATCCTGCGAATATGTGCTTTGGATTTGCGTAGCGCCGAATAGAAAAATGCCGGGGAGACGGTTTTAATCTCTCCGGCGTTTTTTGCCATCGTATCAGGAAAGAAGCAGCAGCACCATACCCGCAAGGACAGCGCCCATGCTCCACAGACGGAGGCTCTCGCAGCGGCGCAGGCGAAGACCGAGGTCTTCGGGAAGCGGCGTTTTTTTCGTGACGCTGCGGTAGAGCGTTCTGCGGTTCAGGTGCAGCGTCATGGCCGCGCAGGCAGAAACAAGCAGCGCCGCGTCCAGAACCGGCATCGCGAAATTAAGTCCATCTGCCAGCATGAAAGGAACCGTCGCCACAAGGCCCAAAGCCGCCAGCAACACCCACGCGACACTCGAGCGGAGCGAGGCGTGATAGGCCCTGTAGGCGTTCTGAAAATCGGCAGCCTCGTCCTGCTCCAGAGGCTGGGCACGATCGTCGCACGTGTAAAAATACAGACGCCTGCGCATGGGAAGCAGGCTCTCATAATCGCCCACGCACAGAAGCTGCCAGCCCTTGCGCTTGGCGATGTCCAGATATTCCTGCACCTCGTCGTCATCCTCGACCCGCGGCTTGCTGCATGGAATTGAGATCACGCAAAGCCGCGCGTTTTGAAGCTGCCAGCGGCGAAAAAAGAAAAAGTTTCCCTTGCAGTGGTCGAGCACCAGACCGTTTTTCAATTGCTCCTTTAGAAAGTCCAGAAGCTCATCGTTGCTGTAGAGTCGGAAAAAGACATAGCGAAGACTTGTTTTTTCATGCTGCTGCATTTGTGTTCTCCTTATTTACTGTAAGCCGTATTCCTTCAGCTTGTTCCAAAGCCCGCGAGGGCTGATGCCGAGCTCGGAGACCATCGCGCTGCGCTTTCCGGCGTTTGCGCGGTAAGAGGTCTCGATGGCAAGCCGTTCGAGCTCCTGCAATGTCTTTCCGGCAAGCACGCGCTCGACCTCGCCGAGTCCCGGACGCGCGTTTGTGAACTGATAGGGAAGGTCCTTCGGTCGAATCCATTCGCCGCTTGCGACGATGCCGGCATATTCGATTGTGTTGGCAAGCTCACGGACATTGCCGGGGAAGGTGTGGGCGCAGAGAATTTCCAGCGCTTCGTCCGTCACGCCGCGGATGCGCACGCGCTTATTGCGGAGCGTGGAGCTGCGGCTGATAAAATGGCTGCAAAGAAGCGGAATATCGGCACGCCTCTCGCGCAGGCGCGGCATGTGAATTTCCACCGCGTTGAGCCGGTAAAGAAGATCCTGCCGCAGGAGCCCGCTTTGTACCAGCTCGTCCGAGGTGCGGTTTGCCGAGGCGATGATTCGCGTATGGAACTGGTGCACCTCGCGGCTGCCGATGGGAGAGAAGGTGTGTTCCTGCAAAACGCGCAGCAGCTTCCGCTGGAACTCCGGCGGCATATCGCCGATGCCGTCCAAATACAGCGTGCCGCCGTTTGCATAGTCGAGCTTGCCGCGCCGGTCGCACAGAGCGCCGGGAACGGCGTCCATTTTGTAGCCGAAAAACTCCTCTTCCAGCCGCTTTTCATCGAACGCCGCGCAGTTGACCGTGACGAAGCGCCGTCCATCTGCGCCATTGTGGAGTGTGTGCGCCGCGATGCGCTTGCCGGTGCCGCTTTCGCCGGTAATGAGGACGTTGACATCGACATTTTGGAACTTCCGCAGCATCGTGCGCACCTGCTCGAGCGCGGGACTCGTGCCGATGAGCTCTTCTGCCTGGTTCTGCGCTTCGAGCTGGTCGTTGAGGTAGGTCACGTTTTCGTTCAGACTGCGAAATTCGAGCGCCTGCCGGATGTAAATTTTGAGCTCTTCGAGGTCCAGGGGCTTTGTCAGATACGTAAACGCCCCGCGCGTCATCGCGCTGACTGACGAGCGGATGCTGCCGTAGGCCGTCATCATGATCACGGCGGCCAGCGGCGCGAGCTTTTTGATCTTCATGAGGATATCGAGCCCGTCGTAGGGTCCGATGACCATGTCCAGCAGCACCAGATCGATGGGCTCGGTCTGAAGCCGCTCGAGCGCACGGATGGGGTCTGTCTCCCAGACGACCTCGTATTCCGGTTCGAGCGCCAGAGAAAGGGAAATGCAGATGCTGCTTTCGTCGTCAACGATCAGGATTCGAGGAAGCATGGCTGGCTCCTTTCAAAAATCAGGGAGATCAGTGTGTATTCGTTTTTTACGCTTTCGATCTCCATAACGCCGCTGTTTTCGCGGATATACTGCTCACAGAGCGGAAGACCGAGGCCGGCTCCGGTCTGCTTGGTGGTGAAGAAGGGGTCGCGGCAGGCGCTCAGCTCCTGCTCGGTCATGCCTTCGCCCTCGTCGCGGATGGTGAGAAAGACCTTTTCGCAGCGGTTTGCGGCATGGACACGCAGCGTCAGAGGCTCAGAAGGCGGCGAAACGGCGCATTTGTGCTCCATGGCCTCGACGCTGTTTAAGAAAATGTTGACAAGCACCTGCTTGAGCTGGTCGCGGTCGGCAAAGATGAAAAGATCGGATTCCAGCTTCTGGTCGAGCCGAAAATTGCTCTTGCGCAGCAAGGGGCGGATGAGACTCAGGCTGTCGTTTACCAGTTCCTCCACACTCACGCGCTTGGGATGGCGGTTGGTGGGCTTGGCGTAGTGGATGAGGTTGTCGATGAGGCGGTTGATGCGGTCGACCTCGTCGGGCACGTACCGGGCGAACGACTCCTGCACCTGCTTGCTGTCGCCCTTGGTGCCAATGAGCGAGGCAAAGGTGCGGATGGTCATGAGGGGATTTCGGATTTCGTGAGCGATACCGGCGGCGATGCGCGTCAGCGCCGAGGATTTCTGCCGCTCGAATTCCTCCTGCCGCTCCTGCTCGGCCTCGGTTACGTCGATGACCGTCACCAGAACGCCGGTGACTGCTTTATCGCGAATGATCTGGTGGGTCATGTAGCTGTAGGCGCGGGTGTGAAGCGGAGAGTCTCCGAGACGAAGAATGCTGCGGTCGACCATCGTGCCGCTTGTAAAAAGTCGCTGACCCTCGCGCTCTAAAATATCACGGAAAACAGGGATATCGGACGCACGCTTGCCCAGAAGCGGCTGACGCACACCGGCGATGGCGCAGGCGCTTTTGTTCATGAGCGTGACCGTGCCATCCAGATCGATGAGCATCATGCCGCTGGGGGAGTATTTGATGATGCGGTTTCGAAGATCACTTTCGGTTTGCAGCTGGGCATACTGCCGCTCGAGGGTCTGGTTGGCGCTGCGGATCTGTTCGGTCTGCTCGGCGACCTGCCGGTGGAGCACCTGCTGGATGCGGCGGGTGATGATGACGTAGCCCACGACAGCCAGCGCGGAAAAAGCGGCGCAGACGCAGATGATGCGAAAAAGACGCTGGAATCGCGCTTCTCTTGTGCTGACGGGAAGCCAGCGGCTGCAAATGTTCTCATACTGCGCGGTGGCCTTGAAGCGGTTGATGCTGGTGTTCATCGTGCGAAGAAGCTCCTTGTCCGCGCTTCGAAGGACCATGGTAAATTCGAGCGCACCCAGATAATTATATTGTACGGTGTAGTTTTTGTCCGCGCCGTCCTGCGCCAGCTGATAGATCAGGCTGTCCTTGACGCCGATCATCGCCGAGCCCGGCAGCTCCTTGTGGCGCTGGTAGAGCTGGATCTGGTTGCTGACGGAGATAAACTGGTGAAAGCCGAGATTTGCCAGCAGCGTGTGCTGGATGGTGTCGGAGACGCAGATGGCCGTCCGGGCGCTTTTGCCGCTCTGGAGCATATCGTTTGCAACAATGACGCAAAGCTGCGAGCTCGTGAGAGAGTCCGTCACGCAAAAGTCTCCCGTGCTGTTTGCCTTCGTCGCAATTTCGCCGAGCACGAGATCGATTTCGCCGTCTCGCAGCGCCTCGAGACAGGCCTTGTCGGTTTCAAAGGGGACGAACTCAATTTCAAAGCTATCTGCCTCGGCGATCGCCGTGAGCATATCCACATGCATTCCGGCGCACGTGCCGTCCGCTTGCTGAAACTGAAACGGCGGCGTGTTCGGGTTGAGACCGACGCGAAGATAGCGGTTGAGAGCCTTTGCGCGTGGCGTGATGCCCAGCAGACAGACAAGCAGCAGCAAAGCTACCGCGCACCTGAAAAACCGTTTCATCGCCAGCCTCCTCTCCGTATGCGCTTTGCGCAGTTTTCCGACATTTATATTAGTACAAAAGACCGAGCTTTTCAATGGACTTCGTGGAATCTTGACAGCTGCGCAAAATTTGCCGACGAAATTTCGGCAAATTTTGCCGATACATGGAAAACTTGCCGATTAGAGCGCTTGAAAGCGGGGGATATTTCTGCGAAAATATACAACAGATGAGAGCGGCTGCCGAAAGAAGCAGAGTCTTGCGGCCGGCGCTTCTCGAAAGAAAGAAAATCAAAACAGGAGGAGAACCTATGAAAGCAATGAAAAAGATTGTACTTTTGCTTTTGTGTCTGGCGATGGTGCTGGGCATGGCGGCCTGCGGCGGCAATGCCACGACCGAAACCAAGAGCGAAACCACGACCGCTGCCCCCGAAACCTCGGAAACTGCGACCGAGACCACCGCAGATCCTGCCAACACGACCTATCAGGATACCATCACCGTCGGCGTTGCCAACGACATCACCACGCTGGACCCGCAGGGCTCCAACACCGACGCCAACATGATGGCCTTCACGCTGACCCATGAGACGCTGGTTGAGGTCGACCCCGAGACCAACGAAGTCATCCCCGGCATGGCCACGTCCTGGACCACCTCTGACGACGGCTGCACCTTCACGTTCGAAATTCCCGAGAACGTGACCTTCTCCGACGGCACGCCCTGCACCGCCAACGACATCAAGTTCACCTTCGAGCGTGCGGCTGAGTCCTCCTTCACGAAGACCAAGGTCGAGCTCGTCACGAACATCGAGGTCGTCGACGACACCCACGTAGCCATCACCATCTCCAAGCCCTCGCAGGACTTCCTCATGCTCCTGGCTCACCAGAGTATGTCCATCCTCTCCGAGAAGCTCGTAAACGAAGATGAATTCGGCTACGAGATCGGCACCGGTATGTTCGCCGTTGAGACCTGGACGCCCGGCGACCAGATCTCTTTCGTCCGCTCTGACTACTTCCACGGCGAGCCCGCTCCCACCAGACGTATTGTCTACCGCCTGATCAAGGAAGAGTCCTCCCGCCTTATCGCGCTCCAGACCGGTGAGATCGACATCTGCGTCGACCCGCTGAACACCGACCTTGGCTACATTGAAGACGACCCCAACCTCGAGCTCGTCAAGGTTCCGAACTATGTCATGCTCTACCTCGCCATCAACAACGAGCGCAAAGGTCTTGACAACGTCCATGTCCGCAAGGCCATCGCCTACGCGACCGACAAGGCGTCCATGATTGAAGTCGGCTACAACGGCGAAGGCTTTGTGCATGACCACTGGATCAACCGCGGTCAGTTTGGCTGGGACGACAACCTGCAGGTCTACGAATACAACCTCGACAAGGCCAAGGAAGAACTCGAGCTTTCCGGCTACAAGCCCGGCGATCTGAAGTTCCGCGTCATCTATAACGGCACCGCCAAAGAAAACATGGCCCTTGTTCTGCAGGCTGACCTCGCAGAAGTCGGCATCGAGCTCGAGCTCATCAAGATGGAGACTGCCGCTCTCAAGGGCATTCTGAACGACGCGGCTCTCGACTATGATCTGTGCCTGTATCAGTTCACCGACAACCTCGGCACCGACTTCACGCTGCGCAACCAGTACGGCTCCTACGAGGAAGACGGCGTTCTGAAGAAGAACGGCTCCAACCGTGCCAACATGAAGGACGCGAAATTCAATGAAATGATCGACGCGGCCCTCATCGAGCAGGATTCTGCAAAGCGTGAGAAGATGTATAACGAGATCGAAGAATACCTCAACGAGATCGTCCCCATCGTCCCCATTGCGACCTCCTACGTCAACATCGGCATCAAGAAGGGCATCACCGGCGTCAAGTGGAACGGCACCGCGAAGCACGACTACCGCTACGTCTGCCTGCCCGTTGCGTAATCCCATTTTTCAGGTTCAAATTTCAGTTTGAATAGCAAACAGGAAGGGGCGTAAAGCCCCTTCCTTCCTACAAAAGTGTCCCCGCGCGCGGAAGTCTGTCTTCTGCGCGGTCTGTTGAAGCAGAGGAGATAGATTTATGCATAAATATGTCATCAAGCGATTGCTGATGATGATCCCCGTGCTGTTGTGTGTGGCGTTCGTCATTTATGCGATCATGAATGTGGCAGAAGGCGACCCCGTTTACTCCGTGGTCAGCGCCGATGCCACCGAAGCGCAGATCGAAGCGGCCAGAGAAGAACTCGGTCTGAACGGCACGCTGCTTGAGCGCTACTTCCGCTATGTCAAGGGTATGCTGACGGGCGATCTGGGTACGTCCTACGTGTCCAAGCGCGACGTCATGCAGACCTATCTGGAGCGGCTTCCGAACACGCTGAAGCTCGCCTCCGTCACGATGGTCGTCGCACTGGCCATCTCCATTCCGCTCGGAATCATCGCAGCGGTCAATCAGAATTCCATCAAAGATACGATAGCGATGGTGCTAGCTCTGCTTGGCCTGTCCATGCCGAATTTCTGGCTGGGTCTGCTTTTGATAATGCTGTTCTCGCTCAAGCTCGGGTGGCTGCCGTCCGGCGGCTATGAAAACGGAATGCTGAGCCTGATACTGCCCGCGTTTACCATCGGCGCAGGTCTGGCGGCATTTATGACGCGTTCGACGCGCTCTTCCATGCTCGACGTCATCCGGCAGGACTACCTGCGCATGGCGCGTGCCAAGGGCGTCTCTGAGCGCAAGGTCATCCGCAAGCACGCGCTGAGAAACGCGCTCATTCCGATCATCACCGTCTTCGGCGTGCAGTTCAGCAACGTCCTTGGCGGCTCAGTTCTGGCCGAAACGGTCTTTGCCTGGCCCGGTGTCGGCCGTCTGGTCGTTGACGCCATCGATCAGCGCGATATCCCCATGGTCACGGGCGCACTTGTCATGACGACGATGATCGTCTCGATCGTCAACCTGCTCATCGACATCGTCTACGCCTTCGTTGACCCGCGCATCAAGTCGCAGTACACGAAGTAAGGAGGGAAAGCTGTGGAAAATACGAAACTCAGAGCCTCGCAGAAGTACAAAAAACGCAGTACCTTCGACTCCATCTGGCGGCAGCTGCGCAAAAACAAGGGTGCCATCGTCGGCATGATTCTGCTCGTCGTCATCATCATCATCGCCCTTGTTTCCCCGTACATTTTTAACTACGAAACCGATGTCATCGCCAACAACGTCAAAGAGCGCATGCAGCATCCGTCGAGCGAACACTGGTTCGGCACCGACGATCTGGGCCGCGATATCTTCGCGCGTGTCTGCTATGGTGCGCGTTACTCTCTGGCAGTCGGTCTCGTGGCCGTTGCGGTCGCGCTCGTCGTGGGCGTCACGCTCGGCGCGGCAGCGGGCTATGTCGGAGGCGTGTTTGAAAACCTCATCATGCGCGTGTGCGACATTTTCTCGTCCATCCCCAGCGTCCTGATGGCCATCGCGGTCGTCTCCGCGCTTGGAAAGAGCACGTTTAACCTCATGCTTGCCGTCGGTATCGCGAGTACCGCGCCCTTTATCCGCGTGGCAAGAGCCGCCGTTCTGACCGTCCGCGGCGAGGAATACGTCGAATCGGCCCGCGCCATCGGCTCTCCGGAGTGGAAGATCGTCGCGTTCCATATCCTGCCGAACTGCGTATCGCAGATCATCGTGCAGGCGACGCTGCGTGTCGGCTCGGCGATCATCTCCGCGGCGCAGCTGAGCTTCCTCGGTCTCGGCGTTGCGGCGCCTGCGCCGGAATGGGGCAGCATGCTCTCGGCAGGCCGCGCGTACATCCGCGATTACAGCTACATGACGCTCTTCCCGGGCATTGCCATCATGCTGACGGTGCTTTCGCTGAACCTGATCGGCGACGGTCTTCGGGACGCGCTCGATCCCAAGCTGAAGCGTTAAGGGAGGATACGAAATGAGCCACGAACATGATAATCTGATCCTTGATATTGAAAACCTCGTCGTCCGCTACGAAACAGAAGATGGCATCGTCCACGCGCTCAACGGCATCGACCTGCAGCTCGGCTACCATCAGACCATCGGCCTGGTCGGCGAGACCGGCGCGGGCAAAACGACCGCTGCGCTTGCCATGATGCGGCTCGTTCCGTCGCCTCCCGGCGTCGTTGAATGCGACAAGCTGATGGTGGACGGACGCGACATTCTGAATCTGCCGACGGCCAAGATGGAAGAGGTCCGCGGCAAGGACGTCTCGATGATCTTCCAGGACCCAATGACGGCCCTGAATCCAGTCTTCACCGTCGGTGAGCAGATCGCCGAGAGTCTGGAGCTCCACGAGCATCTGGACAAGAAGGCCGCGATGGAACGCGCGAAGGAAATGCTCGAGCTTGTCGGCATTCCGGGCTCGCGTGCCAACGAATATCCGCACCAGTTCTCCGGCGGCATGAAGCAGCGCGTGGTCATCGCCATCGCGCTGGCCTGCAACCCAAAGCTTCTCATCGCCGACGAGCCGACCACGGCGCTGGACGTTACGATTCAGGCGCAGGTTCTCGAGCTTATGAGCGAACTGAAGGAAAAGTACGATACCTCCATGATCCTCATCACCCATGACCTCGGCATCGTCGCGGAGGTCTGCGACACGGTCGCCGTTATGTACGCCGGACGCATTGTGGAGCAAGGCACGCTCGAAGACGTCTTCGACCACACGAAGCACCCCTACACCGAGGGCCTTTTTAACTCCCTTCCCAACATCCAGAACCGCACGGCCATGCTCAAGCCCATCAAGGGTCTCATGCCGGACCCGACGAATCTGCCCGAAGGCTGCGCGTTTGCGCCCCGCTGCGACTACGCCACGGACGAGTGCAGCAAGCGCTGCCCCAAGCTGACGAAGATCAGCGACACCCACAGCTTCGCGTGTCTGGCCTATGAGCACGAAGGCTTCCACATCAAAAGGGGGAACGAATAATGGCAGATACGTTGTTACAGGTCCGTCACCTGAAAAAATACTTCAAGACCGGTCACGGTATGCTGCACGCGGTCGACGACATCAGCTTCGACTTGGAGCGCGGCAAGACGCTGGGGCTGGTCGGCGAGTCCGGCTGCGGCAAGTCCACGACGGGCAGGTCCATTCTTCGTCTCATTGAGCCGACCTCCGGCGAGGTGTTCTTTGAAGGAAAGGATGTCGCCAAGCTCTCGAAAACCGAGATGCGGCACATGCGCAAGGATATGCAGATCATCTTCCAGGATCCGTATTCCTCGCTCGACCCCAAGAAGACGATCAACCAGATCATTTCCGAGCCCATCCGGCTCAATAAAATCCTGACGAACAAGCACCAGATCGAAGACCGCGTGCTCGAGCTCATGGACACCGTCGGTCTTGCTGAGCGCCTTATCAACAGCTATCCCCACGAACTCGACGGTGGCCGCCGCCAGAGAATCGGCATTGCCCGCGCTCTTGCGATGGAGCCGAAGCTGATCGTCTGCGACGAGCCCGTTTCTGCGCTGGACGTGTCCATTCAGGCGCAGATCCTGAACCTTCTCAAAGAGCTTCAGCAGAAGATGGGTCTGACGTACATCTTCATCACGCATGACCTCAGCGTTGTCAACCATTTCTCCGACGAGATCGCGGTCATGTATCTGGGCTCGATCGTGGAAAAAGCGCCGTCAGAGGAGCTCTTCGCAAACCCCATCCATCCGTACACCAAGGCGCTTCTGTCTGCTATCCCGATTCCGGACCTTCACAACAAGCGCCAGCGCATTTCCTTAAAGGGCGAAATCACGAGCCCCATCAACCTTCCCGATGAGTGCCGCTTCGCCAACCGCTGCTTCGAATGTGAGCAGAAGTGCCGCGCGGGTATTCCGCCGCTGGTCGAGGTCTCGCCCAACCATTTCGTTGCCTGCTTCAACCACGGGGTTTGATACGGTCCATGCTGAGTTTACGGGATTTAACGTACACCGAAATCGCTACCCGGATCATTCTGTCGGTCCTCTTCGGCGGCATTCTCGGCATGGAGCGCGGCATGAAAAACCGCGGGGCCGGCTTGCGGACGTATATGCTCGTCTGTCTCGGTTCCTGCGTCGTCATGATGACGAACCAGTTTCTTTACCAGTCTTACCAGTCTGGAGACCCGGCGCGTTTAGGGGCCCAGGTCATCAACGGCATCGGCTTTCTGGGCGCTGGTACGATCATTGTGACCAAGCGCAACCAGATCAAGGGTCTGACCACGGCGGCCGGTCTCTGGACCAGCGCCTGCGCGGGACTTGCCCTCGGCATCGGTCTCTATGAGGTCGCGGCCCCGGCCTGCTTGAGCATCTTCGTGATCTTCACGGTGCTGCACGAGCTGGATTTCCGGATGCGCCGGAAGTCCCGGCAGATCGATGCCTTTGTCGAGCTGCGGAAGAATACGTCCATCCGCAATTTTCTGGCAAGCGTGCGCGAACAGAATTTTGATCCTAGCAATCTCCTTTTGCAGCCGGACTCTGCCGAAAGCGTCGACTCGGTGACCTTCACCATCACGCTCAAAAGCCGCGTCGCACGGTCACACGAGGAGAGCATGTGCCTGCTCCGGACACTGGGAAGCGTTTCCTACATCGAAGAACTCTGAAAACTGGAAAGGCAGAGTTTTCAAAAATGCGTTGATCAGTGCTGATTCAAAAAAGTTCACCGGAAATGAAGTGACCCCAAAAAGTTAGACAAATAATCTTAATAGAAATTGTTCAAGCAGCTGAGAGGGCTTGTTGTCTGTGAATTGCAGGCGGCAAGCCCTTCCGTTTTGCCTTGATCCTGTGGTTGTTGTAGTAATCCAGATAGGGGTTGACTCTGTGAGCGCACGGTGTCGTTGATATTAACCAGCCACCGCAGACCCGGCATTTCAGCCTGTCACGGTTAAGCGCATATGTGCATTTTCGCGATACAGCGGCGTTTGACCGTGCGCTGGATCTCTTGACGGTAAGAACGACGGCGGGCGCGTTTCCTTTCCGAAAGCTTGCCGAGACCTTCAGCACCATGAAGGCCATGACGAAGGCAATGGACACGCCGCTCGGAACGGTCTTCGACACCGTGACCGCGCCGCGTGCGGAACAATTTCTGTTTATCCACGATCACTATAAGAATTTGCAGACCTATATGGCCATGACGGAGGAGATCTTCGACGAGCTGTACGAGGAGGATCCCAACAGCTTCCTGATGATTGCGGACGTCGCGAATTTTGACGACGATTCGCTCGGCGATGTGGTCTGGTACTATCTCGGCGGCAAAGACTATACACGTTTTATTGACCCGGATATGGAGCGGCACGGTATTGAATTGTCTGATTGGAAAGGAATGCTGGCCGGTCAGCCACTCACACAGGCGCAGAAGGACTGGGTTCAGCGCATCACCGGCGGTCGTCAGCCGCAGAACATGATGGCGCATTTTGCGATGGAAAGAAACATGTTCGCAAAGTAAAGGGGCTTGTGTAATGACGATCGATCTTGACGCGCTCCGGGAGGCACTGGAGCGGGACTGCTGCGGCGCGTTTTACGGCGGCGGATTTGGCGGCGCGATGGTGCAGGCGACGGAGGTCAAAGAGACTTCGCCGGAGAAGCTAATCGCGCTGGAAGAAGAAATGGGGCTGGATCTGAGCCGGTTTGAGATTCAGGAGCGGTAAAAGAAGTTCGAAGAAAAGAATCAGGCAGGGAACGAATTGCATCCGTTCCCTGCCTGACTTATTCTATGCACGTTTATTTTTGTATGAAACTGAGTTCATATCACCAACTCTGCGTGGCTGCTGCCGTCGGGACCTTTGGTGACGACAATCTGGCGGTCGATGCGCTCTTTGAGCTCTGCCACATGCGAGATGATGCCGACCAGGCGGTTTCCTTCCGTCAGTCCGGCAAGCGTCTGATATGCCTTGCTGAGCGCCTCGGAGTCGAGCGAGCCGAAGCCCTCGTCCACAAAGAGCGTGTCAAGATGGATGCCTGTGGACATCTGCACCTCGTCGGAAAGACCAAGCGCCAGGGACAAAGACGCCAGAAACGCTTCGCCGCCGGAGAGGGTATTGACGCTTCGCTCGGTCGCGTTGATGTGATCGACGATATCGAGCTCCAGACCGCTCTTGCTCTTGAGGTCGTCCGCGTTCCGGCGGCGCTTGAGGTCGTACTGCCCGCCGGACATCTTCTGCAGCCGGAGGTTCGCGCGCTCTAAAATGCGGTCAAAATACGTCGTCTGGACGTAGGTCTCCAGGTCGATCTTCGCCTTGCCCGGGAGCGTTCCCGTCGCCGTTCTGACCAGCGCGTTCAACCATGTACATTGCGTCTCCAGCTCTTCGAGTTTGCCGCGCTGTTTGTCGATCTTATCGCGTGCCTGCCCATTGACTTCAATCCGCGTGAGAACGGCCTGGCGCTGCTCTTCCAGCGCATTCTTCTGCTTGTTTTGCGCCTCTAACTGCTCGGAAAGGTTGTCCAGATTGCCGTCTGCGCCGGTTTCAAGCTGCTTTTGCAGCTGCTCGATCGCGCCGCGGGTCACACCGAGCGCCTCCAGCGTCTTGGTTTGCTGCTCCTGTGCGTCGGAAAGCGCTTTTTCCAACGCCTCGGACTGCTCTTGCAGCTCGCTGATCTTCTTTTCGGCGGAAGATTTGTCCGGGAGTGCGAGGGATTGTTTCAACTCGGCAATTCGATCGGTAAGGGTCTTGTGCTCCGCTTGCAGAACGCCGAGCTGCTTGTCCGCGTTGTACCAATCGTCCTCTGCCGCTTTCCGCGCGTCTGCCTTTTTGGGGATTTTTTCGTCCAGCTCAGACTTGATGCGGATATTCTTTTTTGCTGCCTCGATTTTTGCGTTCAACTCGTCGATCTGTGTTTCGCAGTCGTGAAGCTGCTCCTGTGCGGCGGCTTCCGCCTGCTCTTCGGCGGTATCTGGCAGGAGCTTTTCCAGCTTTTTGCGCAGTGCGTCTTTTTTCGTGTCCATCGTAGCAACCTGCGCCGCGGCGGCATTGCTTGCGTCGGACGCGGCAGACTGCGCGTCGTCATAGAACGTTTTGGCCTGCTTGACCGCATCCTCGGTGGGCGCGTGCGCGGGAAGCTCTGCCGGGTGCGGATGCTCGAGCGAGCCGCAGACGGGGCAGGGGACTCCGTCCTGCAGATCTTTTGCGAGAATGCCCGCCTGCGCGTTCAAAAATGCCCGCTGCATCTGGTCATACGCCTGAAGCCGTTTCTTCGCTGCGTCCGCAAGCACGAGATAGTCTTTCTGGATGGCAGCCAGCGTTTTCTGCTCTTCGTGCAGATTCTTAAAATCGTCAAGCAGCGCTTTCAGTGCATGCTTGCGGTCGGTGCACTGCTGCAATTGATGGTCAAGATCCTTTTTTTCCTCGCCGCTATCCTTCAGTTTTGCTTGCTTGTCCTTGAGCGCGGAAAGCTCCTCTGCAAGCGTCGTCTTTTGTTCCTCTGCCTGATCCAGCTTTTGCTGCTCCTGTTTCAGCAGCTGCTCCTTGTCCTGAAGCGCTTTGTTTTTTTCATCCAGCTCGTCATAGGACGGAAGCTGATTGCGGAGCTTGCCAAGGTGCTCCGTGAGCTCCGGCTGCGTTTTGTCCTTCTCAGTCTTTGCGGCTTCTAGCGCGGCCTTCGCGGTTTCCCACGCGGTCGTTTGCGTCTGTTCCGTTTTGGACAGCTTGTCCAGATTTTCCTTCGTCTGGCGATAGGCTTCCACCGCTTCCTTTTGCTTCTCCAGTGCCTTGATCTCATCCTCCGCAGCTTTGACCTGTTCGTCCAGCTTTGTTTTGAGCAACCTGTCTTCTTTCAGGAGATTTTCAAACAGCTCTGTCAGCTCGGCGGTCGGCAGCCCGTCGGTCTTTGCCTTCTGCACCTGCGCGTTAAAATCCGAATTGTCCGCGCAGACCATGCCTTCGGTATACTGCCGGATGCTGCGTCTTGCCTCCGTCATCTGCCCGTCGAGCGCGGAGGCTTCGTCTTTCAGGCGGGTTTGCAGGTCTGAATAGAGCCCCGTCCCGAAAATATCCTTGAAGATTTTCTTTCGGGTCTCGGTGTCGGCCTCCAGCAGGCGGCGGAAATCGCCCTGCGAGATCATGCAGATCTGCGCAAACTGCTCCCGGCTCAGACCGATGATCTCCTGAATTGCATTGTCTACCTCTGTTTTCTTCGTCACCACGCTGCCGTCCGGGAGCGTCAGCAGTGCGTCCGCGTTTTGCTTGACGAGATCGGTCGCGTCTTTCTTCTTCAGATTGATGCGATAGTAGAGGGGATTGCGCCGGACGGTATACGTCTGACCGTTATATGTAAATGTCAGCTCCACGTACGTTGGGTCCTCTGCCCGGGCGTATTTGGAGCGGAGCATATCGTCCTTGCGGCTGTCTCCGCTCGCTTTTCCGAAGAGCGCGAACGTGAGCGCGTCAAAGATCGTCGTCTTGCCCGCGCCGGTATCCCCGGCGATCAGATAAAGTCCGCTCGTCCCGAGCGCTTCAAAATCCAGCTCCTGTGCGCCGGCGTAAGGGCCGAAGCCGGCAATGGTCAACTTTAACGGTCTCATGTGTGTTCCTCCCGGATCCGCTCGATCAAGTTCTGCGCGAAGTCGCGCTGTTCTTCACTCATGGGCTGATTATTTTGCAGCTCGTAAAGCTCTTCAAAAAGCTCCAGCGGCGTTTTTTGCTGCACATCGGCGGCTGCGTCAATGACATGGTCGGCGCGTGTGCGGGTGTTGTCGTAGCTGAGCTTCATGAGGTTCGGATAGATCAGCCGCAGCTTTCCGACCGCCTCGGGCACGTCCTCCTCATCGGTGAGGATGATGTGCAGATAATCGTCTGCGGCAGTCCCAGTGTAAAATTCCCGGTCCGTTACCGAAGCAAAGCTGCCGCGAATTTCACGCAGGTCGTGCTTTGGATACAGCGGACAGAGCTGCAGCTCCAGATCGCCCTTTGCGCCGAGCAATACGACGGTGACGCTTTTGTTGTGGGACGCTTCCGAAAACGAGTATTTGAGCGGCGTGCCGCAGTAGCGGATGCGGTTCGAGCCAATGTTCTGCGGGCCGTGGATGTGCCCCAGCGCCACATAGTTAAAGCCTTCAAACACGGACGCATCGACGTTATCCGCGCCGCCAACGCTCAACTCCTCGGACTCGCAGGTGTTCGCGCCGGTCACGAACTGGTGCGTGACCAGCACGTTGCGCGCGGAGAAATCAACGTTCATCTGCGCGATCGCCGCGCGGCAGGCGTCCGTATAGCTCTCGATCGGTTCATCCGGGAAGAAGCGCTTTACGTGCGCGGGTTTGAGAAACGGCAGCAGCCAGAAGTGCACGGGTCCGTGTTCGTCCTGTAATATAACAGGGTGAATTTGGCCGTCGTAGACAGGAGAGATATGGATGCCGCTTGCGTCCAGCAGGCGGTTTCCGAAGGCAAGACGCTCCGGGCTGTCGTGGTTGCCGCTGATGAGCAGCACCGGGATGCTGCGCTTTGCAAGCGCAACGAGAAACCAGTCAAACAGCGTGATTGCCTCGCCAGACGGGACGCTCTTGTCGTACACATCGCCCGCAATCACAACAGCGTCCGGATGCTCTGCGTCTGTGATTTCCAGAATCTGATGCAGAATGTAGTCCTGATCATCCAGCATGGAGACCTCATTGACTCGCTTGCCGAGATGCAGATCAGACAGATGAAGAAACTTCATGAAATACCCCCTACCAATCAACGATACCATAATTGTACAGGTTTTCCGGCGAAAGAGCAATAGAGATTGCCGCAAATTAGAAGAAAAGCAGTCTACCGCGCCGAGGTTTCGCAAAAACCGGGACGCCTGCCGCGTTCTTGCGGACATTTTTACGCAGCAAAAATGCAGAAAGTAAGTTTAAGACCGGTTTATTGGACATGTGATATGCTATAATCTGAAACAGAAGCGGGATTAAGCTCTGATATACCAATTAAGCAATCTGAATGTACATATAGAGTACGACAACATTAAGGAGGACTGCGTAATGCCGAACGAGCGCGTACAATTTAATCTGACGGAGCGTTTTGCAGCCCCCTTGCCGGAGTTCTATCGCCGCAGGATCATCTTCTGGAAGGACGAGGATCGGGAGTTTGAGAAGGACGTTGACGAGCTGAATTTGGAAGGCGTCAAGATTATCAAGCTGACTGGCACAAACAATTTTGCCGTCAAGAAGCTGCTGCTTCACGATGACTTGGACAGCAACTATCTTATCTATTGCCCGATTACATACACCGGCGATGAAGATAACTGGCTGCAAGACATCGAATATTACAGCGAGACCTTCCGCGCAGATTTTATCTCGATGCAGATGGACGAGCTGAATATCGCACCGTCTGCCGCTATGCGGAAGACGGTCAAGCTCTATGCAATGTTCTTCGACAGCAAAGAGCGTATTCAAAAGCTCCGCGTGCGCAGCTACGGCGTGCCGGAAGAAGGCGATACGGTTTTCGTGGAGCTCAAAAAGAAATTTGACGGCATTGTATATAAGCACCGCGTGACGACAGAGCTTCCGATGGTCAAACCGCTTCTGACAGGACTGCTGGAGAAGAACGCGTTCGGCCAGATTGGGCGCGAGATCGACTGGTTCCAGCGCTGCAACAAAACGGTTCCCAAGGTCTTCATCGGCTACGACCGCACGGCCTTTGCGGGAACGGACGACCCCGAGCTGCGGGTGACGTTTGACACGAAGCTCCGTTGGCGCACATCGAAGCTCGACCTTGCCTATGGAGATCAGGGAATGCTTCTTTTGCCGCAGGACGCGGTTCTGATGGAGGTAAAGCTTCCGGGCGTATGCCCCTTGTGGTTCAGTCGTGCGCTCTCGGAGCTCTCCATTTACCAGACTTCATTTTCCAAATACGGCGCGTGCTATCAAAAGCACTTGCTGCCGCGGATGCGGAAAACCGGATGGGAGGATATGTTCTGTGCTTGATTCGATGATTACAACGGAAATTACGCTGACAATTTTTCTTCTCTGCTCGGCGGCGTCTGTGCTGCTCGGCATTGCGGCGGCGTTTGTGATGACGCGCGGCGCGCATAGTACACAAAGCTTCTGCATCACGATTGCCGTTTTACCGCTTGCCGTGCAGACAGTCATCATGCTGGCCAACGGCAATCTTGGAGCGGGCGTTGCCGTTGCAGGCGCGTTCGGGCTTGTGAGATTTCGCTCCGAGCCGGGCTCCACGCATGGACGGCTTCACGGAGCTGCGCCGGATGCGAGAACGCGGAGACAAGACACCTATTATGATGCTCACGGCCCGGGGCGAGACGCGCGACCGCATCGAGGGCTTTGATTCCGACGCGGACGATTATCTGCCCAAGCCCTTTGACCCGGACGAGCTTCTATCACGTGTGCGGGCGATGCTCCGAAGAAGCGACGCGTACCGTCCGAGCGTTCTGACGTTCGGCGATCTAACGCTCGACCCCGGCTCAGGCGAGCTTTCGTGCGGGAAGGAACGTATTCGGCTCAGCGGGCGGGAGTATCAGCTGATGGAGCTTTTTCTGCGCTCGCCCGGGATGCTCTTTTCCGCCGAACGGCTGATGGGAAAAATTGGGGCCGGTACAGTGGGGCCGAGATCAACGTCATCTGGGTCAATATTTCAAATCTCAGAAAGATGCTCAAGCCCATCGGCTCGCACGTGCAGATCAATGCCAGCCGGGGACTTGGGTATCTGCTGGAGACCGGGAAATGATCAAACACCTGCGCACGAAATTTATCCGCATCGCCATGCTCTCCGTCGCGCTGGTGCTGCTGGCGCTGAGCCTGATTGTGAACGCGGCAAACTTCATTTCGACGAACCGGGATTTAAACCAGACGCTCGACATGATCTATGAAAACCAGGGCACAATTCCGACCGGCCGCACTGCCGGAGCAGACGGTTCGCCATCAGAAAATCCGGCGGAGGACGATACGCCGTCTGACCCGGCGACGCAATCCGGGAAGCCGCAGGAGGACGCGGAGGAGGAAGACCACACCCCGCCGCCGGAGACAGATCACACGCCGCCGGAGCTCGAAGAGAAGCCGGACACGAAGCCATCGAGCCAGCCGGAGCGCCCGAGGGGGGCCGTTTAACTACTCCACGCGCTATTTTTACCTACGCTTTGACGCGGACGGAAATCTCGACAGCGGCAATTTTTCGCACATTGCCGCCGTGACGGAGGACGACGCGGATACCTATATTAAAGCTGCCTTGCAGCATGGCGCGGGCTACGGCTTTTATACCTCCGGCTATAAATTCCGCGTGGTAAAAGAAGGCGAAAGCCGCTATATTGTTGTCTTCCTCGACTGCTATCAGGAGCTGCGCGCCGTCCGGACGGTTGCCGTCTGGTCGGGTGTTTCCTACGCGGTCTGCCTTGCGCTGGTCTATGTGCTGGTCGTCCTTCTGTCGCGCAGGGCCATTGACCCGGTTGTCAGAGCTTCCGAGCAGCAGAAGCAGTTCATCACCGACGCGGGGCATGAGCTCAAAACGCCCATCACCGTCATTGCAACGAACCTCCGGGTGCTGGAGATGGAGGTCGGGCAGCAAAAATGGATTGATAAAGCCAGAGCGCAGACCAAAAAGCTGCGGGAGCTGGTGCAGTCGCTCATCACGCTCTGCAAATATGACGAGGAGACCTCGCCGCAGCATCCGCAGACCTTCGCCGTCAGCGAGGCTGTCACGGACACGGCGGAGTCATTCGCAGATTTCGCGCAGTCGAAGGGGCACGCGATCAGCCTCGCGGTTGCGCCGGGGCTTTCCTACTGCGGAGACGAGGCCGCTGTGCGGCAGCTGGTGTCGATTTTGCTTGATAACGCCGTCAAGTATGCCGCGCCGGAGACGGAAATCCGGATTTCTCTGGAGCAGATCAAGCGCGGCGTAAAGCTTACGGTGACAAACACGTGCGATCAACCCCCGGAAGGAGATCTGAACCGGCTCTTTGACCGCTTTTACCGCCCGGACGCGTCCAGAACCGCTGCAACCGGTGGCTTCGGCATTGGGCTTTCCATCGCCAAAAGCATCGCAGAGGCCCACCGCGGCCAGATTCGTGCCAGCACGCAGGGCACTGCCATTTCCTTTATAGCTGAACTCAAATGAGATGCGCATAAAAAACCGCTGCCGGATTACCGGCAGCGGTTTTCATATTTCGGGCCGTGTCGCCGCTGCCAAACAAGGCAGCAGCTATTATTGTATAAAGAAAACCACCGACAGTGCCGGTGGTTTTGATTTCTTCCGGTGCTTTCTGCTCCAGATTCCTGTTTGGGTCAAGGCGGAAAACTGAACTGCTGGTTTTTATAGCGCTACGATTTCGACTACCGTGAGCGTATCGTCGTCAATCTGAAAGCGCACGTCGAAGCTAGAAAAATTGAAGCCGTAGCGGCGGTTCGGGTCGTGATGGTAGCCGGGGCGTGGATTCTGGGAGAGCGCCTGCATGAGTCCCGCGCGCTTCTCCTGCGGGATTTTTTGCAGGAGCACGTCCGGGAAGACAACTTCCAGGGGCTTTGCGCTGCGGCTTTCCTCGAACGCGTCGGTCGCGTCGGGATGGCAGTCGGCGTGTGCGGGAGTTTGTCCGCCAGATGCGCACCGCATACCGTGCAGTGTACCTCCTGCGTGCAGGATGCTTCTCCGTCCGGGTGATGTCCGGCAGCGGGCAGTTCGGTCTGTGCGGTCAGCACGGTGCCGCAGAC
>ERZ827440.1929-NODE-1929-length-20402-cov-3.546960_pt1 | contig 20402 bp, 22 predicted proteins | sample MGYA00519774_ERZ827440 | MGnify/ENA primary metagenome ERZ827440 (study PRJEB31778, sample SAMEA3449302) | human gut metagenome | biome: human gut; feature: human-associated habitat; material: faeces | place: United Kingdom | collected 2010/2012 ... | reverse complement strand
TAGAGTATAACCAAAGTTCCCTCTTTTGAACACGTTTCCCACCTGAATACACCTGGCACACATCCCTGCCCGTGCGGTCATTATTTGTCTCATTTTCTGCACTTTTCTGGTACTTACGAACACTTCTGACTCCACACTGCCCCGGAAACCGGCACCGCCAGGACGATGTTCCTGGCACCGCTCCATTCATATGAACACGTGACGAGCGTCAAAACCTTATCGTATATACACTTCAGGTAATCATCTCCGGTTTCGAACACTTCCCTCTGCTTAGCTGCTTTTAAATATTCCTGCACTGCCTCCGCATCTGCGAGTTTCTGCTGGAATGGGAACAAATTCCTGTCTGCTTTCAGCACCGTGACAATTCGGTATTCCTGAATGCTATCCTCTGTCTGAAGATAAGCAAAGGGATGCTCCTGATAATATGTTTCATCTGCATAGAAGTCCAGATTTCCGAACATTGCCCCACTGTTCATGTTGTGACCGTAAATGATGAGGTTGCCGCCGACCGTGCTGCACCGTCCGTCAAGAAACGGTACGCCGCTTTGACTGTACTGCCCGTAAAAGCTGCGGCGGAGGTATTTCTGCGGTTCACTCGGAGTATACATGACGGGATAACTGATGTTTGTGCCGTCAATAGAGAGCCACCCGATGCAGTCACTGTTTTCTGCAATGAGAGCTTGTATATTGCGTTCTGCCGCAGGTTGCTCGGTCGGCTCTGCGCTCGGTTCTGTTTCTGTGTCCGATACGGATCCTGCCGGAGCTTCGGTCATCGGCAGTTTGGCAATTTCTGCGACGGAGGCGAAGTCCTTTTTTTCTTTCTGCCGTTCTTTCAGTTCGGAATGGATTTTCACGCCTGACAGCACGACTGCCGCCGACAGCAGAAGACAGAAAAATATGAGGACGGGTTTATTCCTCGTCCTCATCGTCTGTACCCTCGTAGAACTGTTCGCCGTCAATGTCGGGCATTGCTTCGCCCTGCATACTTGCTTCAAAATAGAGTGCCAGGATGCGTTTGATTTCCGGCTTTTTAAGGCGGTGTACCTCAAAGCCCTCGCCGGCGATCTTACTTTCGATGCGGTTGGCGGTTTCAAAAACCTGCTTTTCCTTTTGGCTTTTCAGCCGTGCCACAAAGAAAAACTGCCGCGCCGTCGCCATTTCCGTCTGAATGTTGTCGAGGAAGTCAATGTCCTTTTTAATGAGCTTCCTGACCTTTGCATTTTCCTCAACTTCAAGGCGTTCGGTCAGATAGGCTTTGTTATCGTCAAAGCGTTCGGACGAGTCGGTGCAGACGATCTCAATGTCGGGTAGTGCCGACAGCACCATCATCAGATGGCGTATCTTGATCTCAATGTTAGTGTGGGAGAGCACCGATATATTGGTGGGCGACACAAGGTAAAAGAGCAGCTCGCCCTTGTTGGTAGAAAGACCGTATTTCGTAAAGGTGCGGATACCAAGCAGATCCTGCACCGAACGGCCTTTTTTCTTTTTCTGCTGTTTCATTATCATCATCTCCATTCAAAGTATTGCTGTGTGGATATTAAATACCGCACGGCGTAACGCATGAAGTCGAGTACGGTGGTATCGTCCATGCGGATCGTTAAAAAACCGTAGCATAAAACAGCTACGGCCGGCATAAAGATGTGCAGCTGCACAAGTGCGAGAACCGACAACAGTGCGGCTACCGCCAAAATTACAAAGTCCCGCAAGCTCCAAAGCCACAGATTGGCTGTGGCTTTTAAGTTCTGCGGATAGATATATTGTGTCATTGCGTCATTCCTCCGATTTCTATGCCGCCGATGTCCTCGCAGAATTCCTTGGGCGTCTGTCCGTATTCCTCACGGAGCTTCTCGGCGATCATATCCTTGATGAGCTGTGACTCCGCAACGGTCGGTACATATTCGCCTTCCTCGCAGGAATCGGCGGTCGTGACGGTAAATTCAAGCCGGAGCGTGTCGGCGAACGGGTCGTACTTGGCATATAGATTCAGCCACTTATCATCGTCCGCTGCCGTGTTCGTTCCGAATTTCTTGTCCACATCAAACCATGTTTCGAGATAACAGGTGATCTGATGCCCGATGTCGCAGTCCACCTCCATATCTCGGTCGACTGCAAGCATATCCCTTGTGAATTCCGGCGTATCCATTTTAGTTATAATGGAGGTCGGGCGGTATTCGGCGTCGGCGTTGTGTCTGCCGAGCTGCTCACGGATATGCTCTGCAAGCTGCTCCGACAGGAAATTACCGCACACTGCTTTTGTCTGTTCGTGGATAATACCGAGATATTTCAGCCCGACCTTGTAACGGGACAGGAGCTTGTCATAGGTCATGTCCTCGTTTAATGACGGCTCGAATATACCGTAATCGCCGTACCAATTTGCATATCGCTCGTTTGGCGGAATGTCCGCCGCTTCCTCATAAGCGGCAATGATTTTGAATGCGTCCGGGCCGTATTTTTGCAAAAATCTGTTTGCCTGCATATAGTTTTTCATAGCGCACCTCCTTATTTGCCTGCGGCTTTTGCAACCGTGCGCGTAAGGTTTACCGCCGTTGTAGTCGCATGGACAACACTCATCATATTTACCTTAACACTTGAATCAAGGCCAAACTGCTGCGCAATCCGCGGCACTTCATTTGCCGCAAGCATGATGCCGAGTCCGAGGAGCATATTGTCGGGGAAAGTAATCAGCCCCAGGAACAACAGCGTTGTCTGCAAAAATGCCGTCAAGCACAGTGCGGCAATTTGTTTCATCCACTGATTGAAGCCGTCCGCATATCCTCTCGGCACGGAAAACATATACAGTGAACCAACCGCCATCTGAATGAGCAAAATCCCGCCGCGCTTGATATTGGCAAAAAACATCTTAATTACGCAATAGGCAAAGGCAATCATGCACAGCAGATTCAGCAGGCTGAATGTTGTACCGATGCTTGGCGAGAACAGTCTGACAAGCGCGTTCAGTCCGACATCCGCAAGGCTTGAATTGATGCCCGACGATGCAATGCCGATCAAATCGTGCGAAAAGGTGTTTTGCAGACTGATGCAGAATTTATACAGTTCAATCGGCACAACACCGATGAGGGAGCAGGCAAAAAAGCCTTTCAAAATGTTCAGCGCAGTCGTTTTAATGTTTGCTCTGCCGCACTGATACTCGATGGCGACATCGAATACGGCGACAACCGTGCCGGCGACGAACAAGCCCCAACCGAACAGCGTAAACAGCTTGACGGTCGCCTGCACCCATTCGAGGTCAAAGACCTCCGCACTCATATTGCCGATCATTTCGAAGCAGTCGGCAATCGCCCCGTAAATAATTTCGTATATCCAACGGAGCATGGCGTTCCAGATAGCGTTGGCGATACCGCTTTCCACTACATCTATTGCGTTTCCGATGGCGTCGCCGATGCCTGAGATTATATCACCTAACCAGTCAAAGATAAGTCATCACCTCCGTTCCGTATCCGGCTGTATCAGATAATGGACCAGATATACAGCGGTGCGGTCAGCGTGAAAATAAGGCAGGCAAACAGAATGCACGGGGCAGCGAACTCAAACTGTCCGTGCTTTCGGTAGTCGAAGTAAGCCGTCCCGATTTTCACAAAAAATAGGATGGCGAGAATCATGTCGCAGACCGGAAACACCACATTATTAACAACAGTCTGAATCTGTCCCTTGGCAGCGTTCCAAGTGCTTTCGATTGCGCCTGCCACATCTCCGGCCGCAAATGCGGTCATGGAGAATGCCGTCGTAAGGACGGCCACGAGCAGAAGAGTGAGAAGAATTCTCATGGGTTTCTTTTTCATAGGGTTTTACCTCCGATCACATTTTGAATTTCTTTTTCGGTTATATATCGGATGCGGATATTGAGGTTTTTGCAGAATTTCAGTTCGGCTCTCATCCCGTCCGTGACGGTATCTCCGAATACCCAAACCTCATCGCAAAGCCACAGAAGCGACATTCCTGCCGCCAAGCCGAGTTCCCGGTTTTTCGGGTCGTTATCGTCAAGACATTCCGCATAGAAATGCGGCACGACCGGAGCCGTGCCGCACCTCAGTGCATATGCGGTATATGTCTTAACCTTTTTGAGATTTTCCTCAATATTCCCACCGAGGGGAGCGCAGACATACACCCGTTTCATCATTCATCCTCGTCCTTTTTGCGCTTGCAATACATAATAATGCAGGCAATCACGCCGCCGAGGGCAACACTGCCGAGACCGATCCAAAAGCCGAGGTTAGAGTTGTCGCCCGTCTGCGGAATATCCGGTTTGGGCGGAATGAGCGTTACGGTCTGACCGCCGTCCTCAATATCGGCATGGGCGGCAAGTTCCGTGCCGTCACGATAGAGTGTTTCAAAAACAACAAGGTCGGTCTGCTTGGTGATTTTACTGCCGTCAAAGGTAAATCGGACGATGACCTCGCCGCAGCTTTCCTCCGGTGTAAAGGTGACTTCGGAGGTCAACTCCTTGCCATCGACAAGGAATGCTTTGCCTGTGGCCATGTCCATAAGGATGCCCTTAATGGTGTATGCCTTGCCGGGAATAAGGTGCTTATACGAAACGGTATCCTCAATGGCGATATCGCCCTCGGCAGTGGCAGTCTTTTCGCCGTTCACTGTTGCCTTTGTTCCGATTTCGGGGGTGCGGTCATTGACGACCGTAATGCCGACGGTCTGTCCGTTTTCGCTGATGCGGACGGGATAGATTTCCTCATTGGAGAGGTAACCGTCGGCGGGCTGCAACTCCTTAATAAGCCAATTGCCGTAGGGAACATTTTCAAAGAGGAAAGTGCCGTCCTCGCCGGATACGGCGGTAATGAGTGCGTTCTCGGCAGTAAACTCGGTTTCGGCACTGCGGAAAAGTCCGAACTTTGCGCCAACGATGGGCTTCTCGGTTTCACGGTCAATTTTCAGTCCTTTGACCGATCCGTAGAGGATATCGTTTTTAATGGCTTCGCCGCCGTTTGCCTTGATTTCCACAAGGGCGGTATCCTGTCCGGCGTAGTCGAAGGTCACAGGATATTTTTCGTCCGAGAGGATATAATGGCTGTCGGTCGCAATTTCCTTTACATACAGTTTTGCGCCTACGGGAATGTCTGTCACAAAGGTGATATTGCCGTTTTCGTCGCAATTGGCGATTTCAAGCAGTCCGTCCTTCGGAATGACCGAGCCGTCTGCGGCGGTCAGATCCTCGGCAGCGTACAGCCCGAACTGCACCGAGAGAATTTCGCCGCTATTCCCGATATTAAAGGTTTCGTCCTTGCCGAGCATTTTGGCAAGGGACAGAGCTGCCTTTTGGCGCTCGTTATAGAACTCGGCGGCTGTTTCGGTGATTTCGACGGTTTCGCCCGCATAGGTCAGCTCGACGGTCTTGGGCGTACCGTTCAGCACCATGCCATAGGGTGCTTTTGTTTCTCTGACGGTATACTTGCCGAGGTACAATGGCTTGCTTTCTGCTGCGCCGTTTTCGTCTGTGGTCAGCGTATCAACGACCATACCCTTGGCATAGCGTAAAGTTCCATCGGGTGTGATAATATCCTCGGCGGCGGTGATTTCATAGGTTGCTCCTGCGAGGTTTTTATCCGCAAACACAAGGCTGTATACGCTATCCGTTTCCACAGCGGAGAAGAAAATCTCGCCGCTTTTGGAAATGCGAATGATGCCTTTCTGCGGCATATTGAACTTCTCGACCGTAACAATGGTTTTCTCGCCGTCCACCTTGAATGCGATGGGAGCAGAGTCGAGAACATATCCGTAAGCCGTACACTGCTCGATGATCTCATAATTGCCGTAAGGCAGTTTTTCGGGCATCATGAGCTTGCCCGACACATCGGTGTAATAGATGTCGATGTCCGTAGGCGTCGGGTAGTTGATATGCTGCACGATATATTCGCCCGTGTCGGTGTTGCGCACCTTGAAACCGATGCCCGCCGCAGGAATGATTTTACCTGTTTCGGCGTCCTTTTTAACGATTTCAATGAGTGCTTCATAGGGCGCGTTGTTGATGAGGAAACGATAGATTTCACCGTTTTCCTTAATAAAGACATTGAAAGGAGCAAGGAGTTCCTTCCCGTCCCAGCCCTTGGTCTGCTCCACCACATATTCGCCGTAAGGTAAACCCTTGGTTTCAGCAAAACCGTGTTCGTCGCATACAAGGATATCTCGTTCGGTTTCCTTGGCGTTTTCGTAGCTGCCTGCCGCTTTCAGATACACTTCAAACTCTGCGCCGACCTCCGGCGTTTCAATTTTGGTCGAACCGTCGTCGCAGTGCTTGATGATGGCGATCTTGCCCTTGATGATATCCTCATAGGAGTCGAGGGGATTGGCAATGTTGTATTCCACGGTATACAGCTTGGCTTCCGCACCGATGTGCAGGCTTTCGGTATTGATTAAATATCCCTCGGAGGGGCTGATCTCACGAATCGTCCAATCGTCGCCGCAGATATAGTATTTGGTCGTAAAACTGCCGTTTGCATCGGTGGTGTAGGTGTCGATGAGCTGATTGCCTTTATAGATGCCGTACTTTGCACCTGCAAGGGAGGCGTCGCCCTGCGGCAAGCCCTTTTCGCTGTCACTCTTGGTTACGGTGATATTGAACTTCTTGAGGACATTGTCAAAGGACTTGTTCGTAACCTTATTCCACTCGATTGCGGCAGTCTGCTTTTCGGGTACGACATAGCGAGTCGGAGTGTCGACTTCTTCGAGGGTATATCCCGTGCCAATCAGCACATCCTTGAATGTTGCTACGCCGTTTTTGTCGGTCACGGCATACTCGTTGACCTCGATGCCGGAGAGCGATGTTCCGTAGAGGCGGAACTTCATGCCCCCGGTCAGTCCGTCCTCGGCAGTCTTTTTGACTGTGAGATCGCCACGGCGGAGCTTGTTGCTGAAGTTGACGGTAGACACCTGACCGCTGACAACGGTTACACGGCGAACTTCCTGCGGAATATATTTGTCATATTCGGTTTCGGTCACGGTGTAAACTCCGGGCTTGAGGTTGTCTACCTGAATCACGCCGCCGTTTACGGTTTTAACGGTCTTGTCGATGCCGTTGCCCTGAATGCGGAAGGTGATACCGTCCACCTTGCCGTCCTCGCTGACCTTGACGATTTTGGCACTGCCGTAAGAAACTTTCAAACTGATATATCCCTTGACAGGGTCATCAACCTGTTGACCGAAAGTGACAGTGTCCTGATTTCCGCCGCCCGGCTGATATGCACCGTCAGACCAAATAATAATCCCACGGCGCTGTGAGGATTTCTTTTCCGCTGTGAGAGTAACCTTATCTGTCGGTGCGGAATTTGATGTTATGATGAGTTTGTTTCCGCTTACAACGCAGTTCATACCGGGAGCAGAATAATTGAAATTACCGATAACTCCGTTATTATCGGTAAGCTCGGCGCAATATCGGCTGCCGTCCCACGAAAGTTCTACTGTTTGCGCTTTGCCTGCTGTTCTTGAAAGAAAGCTCGGCAATTTTGTGTGCTGCTGAACAGCAGAAGCAATGGCGTTATAATAATTCATAATGCCATTTCTCAGAGGATGATCTCCACGCACCTGTTCAAGAATGGCGTTATAACCGTTGGGTGTTACATGATTAAAGTATTCGTCACGCTCTCCGACAACGGTTTCCCAAACAAGGAGCTGCGTTGCGAAAGCCTTTGACATTGTATCGGCATCCTCGGCATTCTGAGATTTCCAAGAGTCTGAGATTTGTCCGGTATATCCGTACTGCAAGATTCGTCCGAGAAACAGTTTGATGTCATCGGCCGAAATTGTACTGTTATACTCCTTCGGAAAGTTTTCGAAAAAGTCTTCGCCTTTCTGCGTAAATACCAATCCCGTATCAAGCGGTCTGCCGGGTTCAATGCAGTAACAAATATTACCCTTGTACGAATTCATTGTATAGAAGGTTGTATGCCTTCCTTTGTGACACATCCAACCGCCCATATAGTGCAGTTCATCATGCCCCCATGTTACGGTGCTGTAATTGACATCACCATTTCGGGGATACCCGATGACAATGGCTTTGCCTGTGGTACTCGCCGCTGATGCGGTTAATGCTACTCCAACAATGGTTGACAGACAGATAAAAATAGAAAGAAGAAGCGAAACACTTCTTCTGAGAAAACTGTTCTTCAATGATTTTCACCCTTTCAGATAATAAAAAACGCACCGTTGTTAAACGATGCGTTCTATCAGATTTATATATTTTAAGCGTAGCCTATAAAAAGTCTGTAATTACCGTTTTCGTCCGGTTCTGCCCATACCCAAATATCCGTAAAGCCTTCGACATTTTTATATCTGTTCATTCGTGTCTTTATATCTCTTTCAAGATATTTTGAGTTCGGTCCGGCTATTATGGGGTTATCCCAACAGGAGACTGCTTCGGGGTTTATCGCAAGACCTATGTTTTCAGCATATTTTCTTGCGAATTCAATCCAATAGTTTATATCGAACTGTGGGTCGGCAGGCTTCGGTTTTTCAGTTTCGGTTGGCGTAGGATCGACAGACTTCGGAGATTCGGTCGGTTTGCTTTCCGGCGGCTCTGTGACCTTCGGCGGTTCTGTCTGCTTCGGCGGTACAGTCGGCGATTCAGTATCCGCAGGCTTTGCAGTTTCCTTTTTGCCGCTGTCGGCAGGGGCAGTGCTTTCAGCCTTTTCTTTTTCTGCCGTAGATTTGGTCGTGCTTTCCGTTCCCGCATGCAGGCTGCTCTCGGCGGTCGGCTCGGAAGTGCTGTCCGTGACCGTTGCCGTTATACTGCTTTCCGTGCTGATCGCACCGCTTTCGCTACCGTCGTTTATTTTATCTGCACCGCACCCCGTAAGGCTCAGTATTATCAGTCCTGCGAGGAGGGCTGCGAGGAGGGCTGCGAGCATTTTTTCTGTTCTCATGGACATCACCTCTATCTATAGAATACTGATAATCCGTGAAAAGTCCAGCACTTTTTATAAACTTCGAAAACAAGTTACATTGACTGCTCGAAAGCAGGTTCTTCATCTTCGTCGAGTTCCTCGGACTCAGTCTGCTGTTCAGCCTGCACTTGTTCCATTTTCTGCTCATAGGCATCAAGAACATACCCGTTGAGTGCTTCGCGGGATTCTTTTGTAATAGGGTGAAAGTCATCATAAAACTTCCCATCCGTACCTTTATGTCCGGGATAGAGAACTTGAAGCCCTTTTTCTCCGCCGTCATAAACTTTGATGCCGTGGACAGCAAAATGATTTCCGATGGTTACACTTGCATTTGCCTTGATTTTGCTGTTTACATCTGATGCAATTCTGTCGATGCGCGCAGTAATAAACGGGATTTTATACTGTGCTTTTTCATTTTCCGTCGCTGCGGTTTGCTTCTGATTGTCTTCTGTGATTTGCTTTTTTGCTGCCATGATTCTTAACCTCCGTTTTTAATTTACATACTAAAAATAATGGTGCATCCTGTATCGGCACTTACTTCTTCCGGGCTGATTTGCTCGGGTTCTTTGAAACGATCCATATATAAGTCCACCTCACTGTCAGTCAGTCCTCTGAAATCTTCTTCGGTTGTTCCGCAGATAAAAAACGGTCCTGCAATAATTGAAGAACCGTCACCGATTCTGCGGTTGCCTTCCATTCCTATCAGTTTGCCTTCCTCATTGCAAATGATGCAGGTTTCGTTATCGTCGGGATATACAACTTCTATATATCCGCCGACCGCTTTTTGCTCAGCTTCAAGTGTATGGGTAACCTCGGCGACATAGGGTGCTTTATTCGGTTCGATATACACCACTCTCATAAGATTGTCCGGCTTATGTGTTTTTGTCGTATCAAAAGGAACATCCCTGAAACCGATACTTTGACAGATACTTGCTTTTCCGTCCGTCACCACAACATCAGATACTGACAACGAATGACCTCTGAACAGCGGATGTCCCACTGTATTGAATCGACCGTAGATTTCTTCAAGTTCATTTTCATCGATTTCCGCATCGAATACTTCATCATAGATTGACGGATCGGGAGACTGACTATCGCTTAGAGACATAAACTTCATTCGGTTATTATCCCTTTCGGGATTTATTTGATAAATTTTTACCCGCATCTTATACTCCTTTCGCCTTGATATACAGTGGTTTATGTTCTGCCAACAGACGCACTCTCTTTCTGCGCCCACAGTAAATTCAGATAAATTGTTGCACGGTGCTGCTGCTCCGGTGTGAGGCTGTCGATAAAGTCTTCAATGGGGATTGAGTTTTCTTCGTCAAAGCACTCGGGAGTACACCCGCTGCACAATTTTTCTTTGCGGACTATAATGGTGTTTTTATCCTTTTCCTCGAAAGAAAGAATATCATTGTAGCCGATTTTATTGCGGACTCTTATTTCATACGGAATCGTAATTCGTCCTCGTTTGCCGAGGACTCTGACAATCTTTCTGCTCATCAATATCACTCTCCTTTAAGCTTCAAATAAGCACCTGCCGCAATTGCGACAATAGTACGGACACTCTGCACACACTTTGCCGTTATAGGTCAAATCGCAGTTGCTGAGTTCATCTTCGAATTCGCTCTCATCGATAACTCTGACTTTAATTTTCCCGTCATCAAAATATGTCTCAAACAGGGTGTCCTCATCAATGTCAAGCGCGGCTGTCAATTTTTCCGGCAGTAAAATTGTGAATTCTGTTTTGTACTCCATTTCCTTCTCCTTAATAATCGTACTGAAAATCGAAAAGCGTTAATTGCTGTGCTTCTTTCATGATGCAATGATTGTTTTCTTCTGCCTGCTTTTTCAAATCATAATTACCAATGAGCAGTTCTTCGAACATTTCGCCCGGTTTTGTGCTTTGAATCATATTGTGCAATCGTTCTTTCACAAAAGTATCGAACCCGTATTTTTCAGCGAGACTGCAAATATACGGATCGTTATTGTAGGTAATAATGAATTTGCAATTACCCTCATACTTCTCATGAATGCCATACATAAATTCAAACAGCTTTGCGTGTTCGTCACTGCCGAAGTTGGCTTTCTGATAGTACTTTTCCGTGCCCTTGTACGGAGGGTCAAGCAAAATAAAAGTGTCTTTGCCTGCAGCATAAGAAATGCAGTCCTTGTAGTCTCTGTGCATGATAACGGCATTTCTGAGTCTGCTGCAGGCGGTAACAAGTCTGCCAAAGCGTTTGGTCATGTCCTTTTTTGCTATGGCAAAGGTTTTTCCGGTAGATGAGAAGCTGAATATCTGATTTTCGAAGAAAGCGACAGCCTTCTCGATATCCGACCATTCGGCTTTTTCCACTGTGACCGTGGTTTCTGTCAAATCATCAAGAATATTCGGTACATCGGCGAGCATTGCCTTATTTATTCTGAATAGTTCTTCTGAATTGAATGACAGATAAAGACGACCCAATAGGTAAGCAAGCTTCTCATTTTGCTGTAATACACGAAAGAATTTCACCAAATCGCCGTTGTAATCATTGATGATTTCTCTTTCAACGGGCTTTTTTCTCAGAAATACTTCAGCACTTCCCATACACGCTTCCACATAAGTCTTGTGGGGCGGCATGAAAGCGTCAATTGTTGTGTAAATACAGCCTTTGCTTCCTGTCCACGGCAGTGGACTTACAGAACCGGACAATATAACCGACCTCCTTTCGGGAGGCAGTTGCGTTATAATACAAAAACAGACCGTTCTTGTGTTTACACACGCAAACGGCCTCAATTTCATTTATTTAGTTTGTGTCCCGCGCTGAGAGTTGTGCTTTTAATCTTTGTAGCTGTGCTTCATATCGGTTAATCCTATGAAGTTGGAAGCAGCAGAGGATAACAAAGGCAACAAGTCCGCCGAGCACCATTCCTATGAGGAAAAACAGCATTTCAATCATAGCGCATCTCCATTCCGGCATCCATATCCTCGCTGTAATCATCAACCGAGGTTATATTGACATATTCGCCTATAATACCGAGTGCCTCGTCATAACTCTGCGCGGTATCTGTAATGCGCCTGGTCATTTCCTTTGATTGCTCTGCAAGCCCATTATGCCGTAGCGTTTTTGCGGCAATCCCCATAAGGTCGAAGATGCTACCGTTCTGTCCGATAAGTGGGCAGTCGGGTTTTTTTGTTCCTGTAAGACTGAATCCGCCCAACTTATTTTCAACATAATCAGACAGCCAGGTTCCGCCTAAATCCGAATGAGTTCCGATTCGCCACATGGCAAGTTTACCGATATCAACTTTCGTATCATCGTTAAACTCATAGAGCAGACAAGTCAATCCGTTATTTTCAAAGACGGCACAGTTATCGTCACCGAATTTTGTCCCGTCGAGAAGGATTTCCTCTTTGGTAAAGAGTTCATTGATTCCGTCAACCCACTCCTGTGGATTTCCGCCGCATCCCTGAATGATAAGACCTTCTTTTCCTTCATATCCACGGAGTTCATTCTTATCGATTTTCTTAATGCTCATAATGCTTGTTCCTCCGTCATTTCAGTATCGGTTTCGTATCCCCAAAGGTTATTTGCGAATAGTTCCGCTTCTTTTGCTTCGGGGTAGTAAGTGTCCGTACACTCACCGTGTTCGTAAGTCTTTCTGCCGCAGTTCATTCCGATGTCTTCATCTGCCCATTCATGTTCAAATGAAACCTCGGGATATCTTTCCGCAAGTTTTTCGATAATGGGGTGGGGAGCACTCCAAGCAGTGTAAAATGAAAATGCGGGATTTTCAGCAATGTCCGAACGGTCAAGGCTGTCATAGCCATATGAGTTCCACTTTGTTCCCCAATTCTTTATTGACCAATCATACCAACTTGGAGCGCCGTACATTATTTCATTGCGGAAAGCCTGACGGCCGAGTTCCCAGTCATCTCTCTTGACATCTTTGCGCATACGAAGAAAGACATTTTCCTTGTCTTCCGAGATGTTAAGTAAGTCCATATCTTTATTTGCGCCATCAAAAGTGCAGATGTCGACAAACTCTTTGTAGGCTTTTAAACCTCGTTCCATAGAGGAACTCGTTTCAATCTGCAAACTTTCCGGCATGGGAATGACTTTGTTGAAATCAAGAGAGCCAATTCCGAATCTGTTATCCTTAACTGATTCGAGCAGTTCACTTATTTTCTCCCGATCTCCCGTCAACCGGATCGTGTTTATAATATGGTTAGGCATAATGGCTACTCCTTTACAATTCCAAATTCGTGGTTTATTTCGTATAGTCTCTGCCCGATAGCAGAAATGACAGGTACGCTGACTGCGTTACCTGCCATTTTATAAAGGTGACCGTCTTTCAGACCTGTTGCCTGTGCTTTATAGAATTGTTCGTCCGTGAAACCTTGCAACCGCCAACATTCGATAGGCATAAGTTTGCGGATTCTTCCTTTATGGTAAATTCCATGCTTATCCTGTGCGGTTATCGTGAACATGGCTTCATTCGGCTCTTTCATACGGCGACCCTGCTGACGGACAGTTTCTCTGCCGGGTGTCAGTATTGCTCTCGGTGCGTCTTCGATAAGAACCGCAGAGTGTTCACCTCTGTGATTGCTTACTCCGGAATTCTGTCTTGCGGTTATACATCGGGCAACATCGGTAATGACCGGATCGGCGTTCATATCGATAAAATACAATCCGGTTTTGCCGCCCCAACCGCCTGAGCCTGCACACTGCGTACAGGCTATTCCGTCTGTTTCGTAGACTCTTTGACCCTGCGGTCCCGGGATAAGTTGCTTAAGATTTTTCGCATTGCCGCCGCTGAAAGGAAATACTTTTCCGGCACATCTCGGATCAAGATATCCGACAATATACAGCCGTCTTCGCTGTTGGGGGACTCCGAAGTATTTGCTGTTAAGCACCATCCATTCGAGATTATACCCCATTTCAACAAGCGCGGAGAAGATGGTATTAAGCGTCCGGCCGCTGTCATGCGATAACAGACCGAGGACATTTTCCAAGAGTAAAAACGGAGGCCGTTTTTCTGCAAGGATTCGGGCAATTTCAAAGAAGACAGTTCCTCTTGTATCTCTGAAACCGAGACGCCGTCCCGCAACCGAGAAACTTTGGCAAGGAAATCCGCCGCAAAGCAGGTCGAAGTGGGGGAGTTCCCTTGGATTGATTGTTCGCAAATCGCCATAATTCAAACCTCCTTCTTCTCCGTAAATGGCGTTATACGCTTTTTCTGCGTTCTTATCAATTTCTGCATGACCGACGCATCTGTAATGACCTGTATTTACGAGTCCGGAATGAAAACCGCCGATACCCGAACACAAATCAATGAATGGGATTGCCATAAGGCATCCGTCCTGTTTTTCTGCTTCACCTCACATTTACATAGATTGTTCACTAATAGTCTGTTCCTGAGCTTGTTCCTGTAACTCCTGGTCGATTTCTTCCTGTGTCAATCGACGGAAAGAGTCTTCGCCGGGGATCAGCGCAAGCGCCCTGCCATTATCCCATTTCATTAGGAGTTGACCGATATCATCCACACTCTGAACCGTTCCGCGCATACCGCTTTCAACGGGAGAATATGGGTCGTTCATATTAAGCAGCATTACTCTTGTTCCCGGGGGATATGACTGTTTATATCTCTCAGCCTGTCTGTGTAATCGTTCCCAATCATTCATCTTTCTTTACCTCCTGAATTTTGTTTTGAGTTACTGTCTACGCTGCAATCATATACACCACTCCTTTCGTTATTAGATTTATATCAACGCTCAAAATGCGCTATATACGAAAAAAGAGGTTGCGCATACAATTTATGCGCAACCTCCGAGAACACAAACATTTAACAATTAGAAAAACAAAAAAAGGGGCAGACCTTACGAAATCAATCGTAAAATCTGCCCCTAAAACCCTATGAATTTAGTTCAAGTCCTCCCAAAAGGTCGATTTGGGGAATTGATATCTTTTGAATTCCACCTTAAAAATCGGCATGAAAAAACCCAGAAACCGTTGTGGTTTCTGGGTTTTCAGCCCCGATATCTTTTTCGGTGCTACTTGTTGGTTGCGGGGGAAGGACTTGAACCAACGACCTCCGGGTTATGAGCCCGACGAGCTACCAACTGCTCTACCCCGCGATATTGATTTGTTTGTGGAAAAACCGTTTGGTGCCGGAAACCGGGCTTGAACCGGTACGAGAGGTGAGTCTCACGGGATTTTAAGTCCCGGGCGTCTGCCAATTCCGCCATTCCGGCGTTCCCACTTGCTGTTTGACAGTATACCATACAAACGAGCTTTTGTCAATACCGAATTTCAATTTTTCGAAGCATTCCGATGAATATTTTTGAATCATACTGCATCATCATTCTCGCATAACCCGTCATTATTGCGGCACACGGAAAACATTATTGCCGCATACACGAAAAGGGCACACGGCAATACTCAGTGTTTCCATATTGCACAGCGTCTGTTATTGTATCTGTCCTTTGAATTATGGCAACCGACCATAGGCATGGAACGCCTCGTTGCCGAGCTGCCATAACAGGCTGCTTCGCTTTGCGGAAAGACAGGGCGGTCAAGTACGGAAGTGCCCGACCGCCTTTAGCTGTTTTCTTTGGCCATTGATGAAATCAGTCAGTGATTAAATCCATCAGCTTTGACAAAACTATATTTGTGCCTATTGAATCAATCTTGACTCCATCATTTTCAGACAAAAGAATGGTTATTCGTGAATTTGTTGTCTCAACTCTGCCAGACAAAGCATATGGGCTGTTTGTTTCCATAACGTTGTACAACCCGACTGATGTTGCACCAATACTGAACGTACCCACCAAGTCACTTTCAATGTTGCCAATATTAGAAGAAGTCAGTTCATCCCCAGAGCCAACATAGCATATGAATCTAACAATGTCATCACCGCTCTTATACGTAGACATGATATAATCATATGTGACATAATACAAAATACTTTTCAATTCATACCCTGACGAACTATCAAGATGCAACATATTCAAATCGCCGGTTCGTTCAAACAATTCAACCACGTCGCTTTTTGTTGACAAGCTGTTCATGGAAAATCCTTTTTGGTCAAGATATGCAGTCACCGTTTCTTCATCCTGGGCTGCAATACTGTATAACTCGGCTATCTGCTCAAATGAATCGAAGAGCAGCATTTCCGGAGGCTCGGGGGGGCTGCCGTCCGTTTGAGAACCGGACGTTGATGCCCGGTCAACGTTCGTCACGGGATCAACATGTAAATCGGACACATCTCCGCCCAAATGATCCGCAGAGCAGCCTGCGCAGCATAACAGAATACAAAGCAGAACTATAATAAATAATTTATTTTTCATGTTACACACCTCTGTTTATTGATGATGATCTGTCAAGTGGGCTGCAATTATTTGAAGACACGAAGAACAATACAAAACATCTTCATCGGTTGCTTCTATGTCATAACGATAAGTCATCATACAAGGTCTTTCCGCGTCTCTACCCATATAGCAAGTGTCGCAGTTAGGATTTGCACAACCTTCTGAAGTAGTAGAAGGACCATAACAGTAGTGATCGGGCGCGCCAAGCTGATGAGAAAGCTCATGCATCAATGTAAATATACTTTCCTTTCTTACCTCTGCATCATTTGAATTGTAACATAAATTCACAGAAAATGCAATAGGTTTTGCTGATTTTTTAAAAATTTCAAACTTGCTTTTTGCGGGCAAAGTGTAAAGAATGTTTTTTGCCTGAAACCGCCATCTTTTTCAATTATGCTTCAAACCTCACAAAATGTAAAGCGTTTTCTGATTATTCTTGCTTTCATCCTTCTTGCCTGAATACACTTTTTTCCTGCATAACGGTAATTTATTGTTGACAAACTATCATATTTATGATATGATAAATTCGTTAACATCATTAGTTAATTTGAGGTGACATGATGAACTGCAAAGAGCTTGCCGGAGAGCTTCTTGATCTGCGTCTGCGAATGCTTCATGAGCCTGCCGAGCAGATACTTGTGAGCTTCCATAAAGGCGGACAGTTTGTGCTTGACTATCTCGCAAATCAAAAAAACGGCATTTCTCCTCAGAAAAACATAAGCCGTGATATGATTGTGAGCAGCGCACGGATCACCGTCCTTTTGAAAAACCTTGAAGAAAAAGGGTATATCCGCCGCATGAAGGACCCGTTCGACAGCCGACAGGAGCTCGTTTCGATAACAGAAAGCGGCAGAGACGCGATCGGCAGACTGCGTGACGTACTCATCACACGGACTGCGGAGGTTCTCGAAGCCCTCGGAAGTCATGATGCGGAGGAATATTTCCGCATACAAAAACGCATTTTTGAACTGACATATAACACACGAAAGGATGAATGTCTATGAATTATTTCAACGAAAGTCGGGGCGCTGTTGTCGAAAAGATAAAAGAATCGGCAAGCTCCGTTCTCCCGATATTCGTGATCGTCCTGCTCATGTGCCTTTTTATTGTACCGATCCAGACCGACCTCGTTTTATGCTTTGTGCTGGGCGCGGTCATGCTGGTTTTCGGCATGGGCTTCTTCTCGCTCGGCGCGGATGTTTCCATGACTCCGATAGGCAACAAGATCGGCACGGCTCTGACAAAGACGAAAAACCTGCCGCTGATACTTGTCATCAGCTTTTTTCTCGGCTTCGCGGTAACAATCGCCGAGCCGGATCTGCAGGTGCTTGCAGAAACCGTCCCGCATATCAACAGCTTTGTTCTCCTTGCGACGGTCGGCGTCGGCGTCGGCTTGTTTCTGTCGGTATGCATGTTCCGCATTCTCACCGGTCTGAGTCTCCGCTGGATCCTCATTGTCGCATATGTCATCGTTTTCGGACTTGCGATATTCACCGACCGTGATTTCCTGAGCATCGCATTCGATTCGGGCGGCGTCACAACCGGTCCGATGACGGTTCCTTTTATCCTTGCGCTCGGCATCGGTGTTTCACACATACGAAGCGATAAGAATTCCGAAGCGGACAGCTTCGGTCTCGTGTCGCTCTGCTCGATCGGACCGATCCTCGCAGTGCTGATCCTCGGCTTCTTTTATAACGGCGGCAGCGGCGTTGCGGAAGCCGAATCCGCTACATACCTTGCCTCCACCGAGATCGGCAGTGCATATCTTTCCGCGATTCCCGTATATATGAAGGAGATGGCGATCGCCATGCTCCCGATCGTCGTGATATTCTTTCTTTTCCAGTTCTTTTCGCTGAAAATGAGCAGCCGTAATCTTCTCAAGATATGCATCGGAATAATTTATACCTATGTCGGACTTGTGCTCTTCCTGACAGGCGTGAACGTCGGCTTTTCGGCACTCGGCGCGGTTCTCGGCGCGGCATTCACCGAGGGATGGACATATTATCTGCTCATTCCCTTTGCAATGCTTCTGGGCTGGTTCATAATCTCGGCAGAACCCGCAGTCATCGTCCTCGAAAAACAGGTTGAAGAGGTCAGCGCCGGAACAATCCCCGGCAAGACGATACGCCTCAGCCTTTCCATTGCGATAGCACTCGCAATGGGCATTTCAATGCTCCGTGTCATAACAGGAATATCGATACTGTGGTTTGCGATCCCCGGATATGCGATTGCACTTATTCTTTCATTCTTTGTCCCCGATATATACACCGCAATCGCCTTCGACTCCGGCGGCGTCGCCTCCGGACCAATGACCGCAACGTTCATGCTCCAGTTCGTCATCGGCGCAAGTACTGCACTCAGCGGCAACGTACTGCGTGATGCGTTCGGACTTGTCGCGATGGTCGCAATGATGCCGCTCATTTCCATTCAGATAGTCGGCTTCATATACGGCAGAAAGAGCAAAGACGAGGTCACGGAACCCGCATACGGCGACTACGACATCGTCGAGCTCTGGAAGGAGGACGTTGCTTAATGAATTACGTCATATCGATCATCAATCCGAAAGCGCTTCCCGTTGTCACGGATATCTGCACAGAACTCGGGCTTCCCATGACGGTCGTCGTCATGGGTCACGGCACGGCTGTACGCAGTATGCTTGACCTGCTCGGCATTGAATCAACGGAAAAACGCATCGTTCTCACTATTGCAAACGAAGAAAAAACAAAAAAGCTCATTGAAGAGCACAAACGTCGGCTTTATATCGGTGTACCCGGACACGGAATCGTCGTATCATTGCCAATCAAAAGCATCGGAGGAGGCAGTACAGTGGCATACCTTAACGGAGATCAGAAATCCGCAAAATACGTTCCCGACATAAATTACGCATATGAGCTTATCGTCGCCATCTCAAACGAAGGCAGGACAGACATGGTCATGAACGCCGCCAGAGAGGCGGGCGCTCGCGGCGGAACCGTCCTCCATGGCAAAGGTACCGGAACCGAAAACGCCACCAAGTTCCTGAACGTTTCCATAGCGCTTGAAAAAGAAGTCATCCTCATCGTCGCCAAAACCGAAGAGAAAACAGCGATAATGCAGTCAATCCTGAAGCATGCCGGTCCCGCAACAGAAGCCGGCGCGATCGTATTCTCTCTTCCCACAAGTGAGGTCGCGGGCTTCGGCATGATGGACGGCACGGCACAATAAAACATACCGAAAATCCCGCAATGCGGAAACGCATCTGAAGTGATAAAATAATGGTAGACACGAAAGTGACTACCATTATTTTTATGCTATTATAGACATGGAGGTGGAAATATGGCTGGAAAATACGCGATACGAAGCAAAGAAGAAAAGTAACAGAACTGGTGGCTTAAGAAATTTTGTGTCTACCAACTATTGACTGCTTCAGGATCCGTTGGATCCGCCGGGTTTTTGTTTTTATTCCCCGACAACCGCCTGAATGTCCCCCGCGTCAATATCACGCAGTTTTTTCCCCGTTTTCACGCTCAGCGCACACGCCACACCCGCCGCCTCGCCGACGGCAATACAAATCGGCATCACGCGGAAATTGGAATGTGCCAGATGGCTTCCCGAAATATTGCGTCCCGACAGAAGCAACCCGTCCAGCTTTTCGGGCACGAGGCAGCCGTAAGGAATCGTGTAGCTTTCGGGCTGTTTCCACTCGTGCTGAATCCCGGTTTTGTCCAGGCTCGGTCCGGTCATATTATGCACATCAAAATTGAAAAACGCACGGCGCACCACCCAGTTGTCATACACCCGCGCTGTAAGAATATCGTCCGCCTGCAGGGACTGCACTCCCTTGAAATGGCGCGTTTCCCGAACTCCGAACAGCGATCCCGACGACATCAGCCAGCAGTTTTCATATCCGGGCACATATTCCCGCAGAAATTTCACAATCGGTTCCTGCTGGGAGCGGCAAACCTCCAACGCATAAGAAAGTGACGCCGCATTCGTTGCATCGACACCGATGCAGTTGGTCATATTACAGCAGACCGTTCCGGGGGTGTGCTGAGGATACAGCAGCACGTGTCCTGCCGGGAAAGGCAGAAGCTCTTTGGCAAGTGCCTGCAATTCGCCATTTTCGGTCGGCACCTTGGTTTCAAAGCTGCCGGGAA
>ERZ827440.1926-NODE-1926-length-20448-cov-2.738342_pt1 | contig 20448 bp, 16 predicted proteins | sample MGYA00519774_ERZ827440 | MGnify/ENA primary metagenome ERZ827440 (study PRJEB31778, sample SAMEA3449302) | human gut metagenome | biome: human gut; feature: human-associated habitat; material: faeces | place: United Kingdom | collected 2010/2012 ... | reverse complement strand
TTTATTCCGGCTTCTCGAGCGTAATGCGGCCGAGAACACCGCCGCGGAACTCATCGAGCAGGATGCGCGCCATGCGCTCGGTGTCGATCTCGCCGCCGCGCAGCAGGAAGCCGCGCCGCTTTCCCGCCTGCTGGAGCAGCTCGTAGCCGAGAAAATCGCATTCCTCCTCGGGAATGGAGACGCTGTAGCGGTCGACGATGGTCTGCGGCGCCTGTACGCTGAGCAGCTCCATCAGCTTGCAGCCGAGCGTCTCGACATCCAGAATATCGTCCTTGATCGCGCCCGTGCAGGCGAGCAGGATGCCGACGCGCTCGTCGTCGAACTTGGGCCACAGAATGCCCGGCGTGTCGAGCAGGTCGATGCCGCTGTCGACGCGGAACCACTGGCTGCCGCGCGTCACGCCCGGGCGATCGGCCGCCTTCGCGGACTTTCGACCCAGAATGCGGTTGATGAACGTGGACTTGCCGACGTTCGGGATGCCGACGACCATCACGCGGACGGCCTTGCCGACCAGGCCCTTTTCATTCCACTGCTCGATCTTGTCCGCGAGCAGCGTGCGCACCGCATTCGAGAACGCCTGCGTGCCTGTGCCTGCGCGGCTGTCGGTCTGGATGACCGCCATGCCCTGATCGCGGAAATGCTTCGCCCAGACCGCCGTCTTGTTCGGGTCAGCCAGGTCGATGCGATTCAGGATCATCATGCGCGGACGGCCTGCCGCGATCTCATCCATGTCCGGGTTGCGCGAGACCTGCGGAATGCGTGCGTCTACCACCTCGCACACCGCGTCCACCTGCTTGATATACTCCGCCATCTGCCGGCGGGTCTTTGTCATATGTCCGGGATACCACTGAATATTCATATCTTACTCCACCGATCCAAATTCACTGAACGGGAACACTACTCGGAGCACATGTCCGAGAATGCAGCGCTCGTCTACGATGCCGAGACGGCTGTCGCGGCTGTCTGTCGAGTTGTTGCGGTTGTCGCCCATCACGAACACGCATCCCTCCGGGATGGTCTGCGGATAGGACAGGTCGCCCATGCGCGTGAGCGTGTCGATCTTCTCGGCGATATACGGCTCGTCGAGCACTTCGCCGTTGACGCTCACGTCGCCCGTGACGGGGTCGATATCGACCGTGTCACCGCCGGTCGCGATGACGCGCTTGACGATCGGCTGATCGCTGTAAAAGCCGTCCTTGCGCAGCACGACGATGTCGCCCTTTTCCGGGTGATAGCCGAGGTTGCTCACGAGCATGATGCTGCGGTCCTCGAGCGTCGGATACATCGACATGCCGTCCACGCCGAACAGACGCACGACAAACGTAAAGATAATGACAAAGGCGATCAGCACGCCCATCAGCGACTCGCCCCAGGCGAACAGCTCGCTCGTAAAGCGCGGCTCAAATTCCTTTTTGCCCTCTTTCCGGGTTTCATCCATAATACACGCTCCCCTTTCCATTCGAAAAAACGTTCAACTTCATTATAGCCGCAGCGGATAGCTGACGCAAGTCCCTGTTCGGCTTTCCCGTGCAAAAACAAAAACGGAGAGCGTAATTCTGCTCCCCGTTTCTGCGATGCTTGTGTTGGTTAGATCTTTTCTGCGATCTTGGCAGCCTTGCCTACGCGGCCGCGCAGGTAGTACAGCTTGGCACGGCGAACCTTACCGTTGCGGACAACCTCGAACTTGGCAACGTTCGGGGAGTGTACCGGGAAGGTCTTCTCGACGCCTACGCCGTAAGAGATGCGGCGAACGGTAACCGTCTGGTTAACGCCAGCGTGCTTCTTGGCAATGATGATGCCCTCGAACACCTGAATACGCTCGCGGTTGCCCTCCTTGATCTTAGCGTGTACCTTTACGGTATCGCCGATCTTCAGAGCCGGCAGATCGCTCTTGAGCTGCTGCTCGGACAGTACTTTTACGAGATCCATTTTTCTGTCATCCTTTCGTCTTAGACATTCTTGCCCCATTTATCTGAAAATGAGCAGAGGAATGCCCGTCTCATAATTACCAGATAATCATACCACACCGCCGTTCGGATTGCAAGCACTTTTTTGTTTTTCCTGCGCTTCAATCATTCTGCACAGTTTTTATCGTTTTGCTATTGCATCAATTGTCTATTTTGTTTATACTGAATATATCCCCCGTGTAAAGGAGCAACGATCTATGTGGGCTTATGAAAGTGTTTTTTATCAGATCTATCCCATCGGCTTCTGCGGCGCGCCGCGCGTCAACGACGGCATAACCGTGCCGCGCATCCGCAAGGCTGCCGACTGGGCCGAGCATATCGCGCGTCTCGGCTGCAACGCCGTTTATTTCTCCCCGATCTTCGAATCCGACAGTCACGGCTACGATACCCGCGACTTCCGAAAGGTGGACTGCCGCCTCGGCACGAACGCCGATTTCGCAGCCGTATGCGAGACTCTGCATGAGCACGGCATCAAGGTCGTGCTGGACGGCGTGTTCAACCATGTCGGCCGCGGCTTCTGGGCGTTCAGGGACGTACAGGAGAAAAAATGGGACTCTCCCTACAAGGACTGGTTCCACATCTCGTTCGAGGGAAATTCGAACTATAACGACGGCTTCTGGTACGAGGGCTGGGAAGGACACTACGAGCTGGTAAAGCTCAACCTGCGCAATCCCGACGTCGTGCATCACCTGTTCGACTGCATCCGCCTGTGGAAGGAGGAATTCGGCATCGATGGTCTGCGGCTGGACGTCGCCTACTGCCTCGACAAGGATTTTCTCCGTCAGCTCCGCGCGTTCTGCGACTCGTTCGGCTCGGATTTCTTCCTCGTCGGCGAACTGCTGCACGGCGACTACAATCAGTTCGTCGGGGACGGTCTGCTGCACTCCTGCACGAATTACGAGTGCTACAAGGGTCTGTATTCCTCGATGAACAGCTACAATCTGTTCGAGATCACGCACTCCCTGCTGCGCCAGTTCGGCCCGGAAAACTGGACGCTGTACCGCGGCAGGCATCTGCTCTCCTTCGTCGACAACCATGATGTGACGCGCGTCGCGTCCATCCTCCAGAACCGCCGCCATCTGCCCCTCATCTACGCGCTGCTCTTCGGCATGCCGGGCATTCCGTGCATCTATTACGGCAGCGAATGGGGCGCGGAGGGAAACAAGCAGCAGGGCGACGACGCGCTGCGCCCCTCGTTCGACGCGCCTGAGTGGAACGCGCTGACCGACACCATCGCCGCGATGGCGAAGGCGCACCGTGAGAGCCGCGCACTGTGCTACGGCAACTTCCGGCAGCTCGTCCTCACCAACAGGCAGTGCATCTGGGAGCGGTGTGCGGACGGCGAGCGTGTGCTCATCGCGGTCAATATCGACGACCAGCCGTATACTGCGCACTTCGACGCGAAATGCGGCCGCGCGGTCGACCTCATCACCGGAGAGCCGCATGATTTCGGCGGCGGCAGCGAGCTGCCCCCCTGCTCGGCGTTTTTCTGGAAATGTGAGCGCTGAAGCCGGATTTCCCGTGAAGAAAGGCGTCTCAAGAGCAGATCCCCTGCGAAGATTTTTCGCAGGGGATTTTTAACGAACAGAAAAAGTCGACAGCGAAGTTTTTCGGCAGTCTAAAAAAGGTGCTTCCGCATAAACGGAAGCACCTTCTGTTATCTGTAATATGAAATTACTTGAGGACAACCTCGCCGCCGAGACCGGTGTGCTTGGTGATGTACTCACGGCCCATCTTAGCGTACTCGAACGGATTAGCCTTAGCCGGGTCCTGCTCAGCCTCGACCATGATCCAGCCGGAGTAACCAGCCTTGTCAAGCAGGTCGAATACCTTGTCGAACTCTACGCAGCCGTCCGGATCGCCCGGTACGGTGAAAGCGCCAGCGCGGACAGCGTCCAGGAAGGACCAGTGCTCAGCGCGAGCCTTCTCAACCAGCGGCATACGCATGTTCTTCAGATGAACGTGACCAACGCGGTCAGCGAACTTCTCGAGCATCTTGACCGGATCCTCGCCTGCGAAGGTGAAGTGGCCGGTATCGAAGCACAGGAATACGTACTTCGGATCGGTGTTCTCCATCAGACGGGTGGTCTCTTCAACGGTCTGGCATACGGTGCCCATGTGATGATGGAAGCAGGTGCGGATGCCGTACTTCTCCATGGACAGCTTGCCCAGCTTGTTCAGGCCGGTGGTGAAGCGATCCCACTCCTCGTCGGTCAGAACGCGCTTCTTGTCGTCGAGAACCGGGGTGTCGAGCTGGCCCTGGATGGAGCCGGACTGCTCAGAAACGTTGATAGCGGTAGCGCCAACGTAGGACAGGTACTCGAGCTCCTTGACGAACTCAGCCTCAACCTCTTCGTACGGCTTGTCAACCAGGAAAGAGGAGAACCACTTGGAAGCGATGGTCATGTTGCGAGCGTCCAGCATGTGCTTGAGGACGGTCTTGTCTTCCGGGTACTTGTGGCCGACTTCGCAGCCGTCGAAACCAGCGAGCTTCATCTCAGAGATGCACTGCTGGAAGGTGTTCTCGTCGCCGAGATCCCACATATCATCATTGGACCAGCCGATCGGGCAGATACCCAGTCTTACTTTCTTCGGATCTAACATAGTTATTCCCTCCATAATCTTCTCTCTGCGTCTGCACATAAACAAACACATTTTGATACTCTTATTGTACCCTTATGCACGTTAAATGTCAAACGCATTTTTTCGCGGGCAGGACTTGTGCAGGCTGCCGCATTCCGAGCAATTTGCATCCGTGCGTGCGCGTGCACGCTCGTTTTCAGCGAAAACCGCGCGAGTTTTCTCCCCGCGCGGTCAAATTGGCTTTCTGAACTTTTTTACGCAGAAACCGACTTCGGCATCAGATGCGCGCCACGCCGCTGTCTCGCGCCGCCTGCGCGACCGCGTCCGCGACCGTGCGGATGACCTTCTTGTCGAACGCCATCGGCATGATATACTCTGCGGTCAGCTCTTCATCAGAGACACAGGACGCGATCGCCTTTGCCGCCGCGAGCTTCATCTCCTCATTGATGTCGCTTGCGCGGACGTCGAGCGCGCCGCGGAAAATGCCCGGGAAGGCCAGAACGTTGTTGATCTGGTTAGGATAATCCGAACGGTCGGTGCCGACAACAGCCGCGCCGCCCTTCTTTGCGTCTTCCGGCCAGATCTCGGGGACCGGATTTGCCATCGCGAACACCATCGGGTCCTTCGCCATGGTGGAGACCATCTCGGCAGTCAGCACCTGCGGCGCAGACATGCCGAAGAATACGTCGGCGCCCTTGACCGCGTCGGCCAGCGTGCCGGTCATGTGGCCGCGGTTGGTGACCTTCGCCATCTCCTCCTGCGCCGGATTGAGGCGCTCGTCGCCCTCGCAGACGATGCCGAAGCGCTCGACCATCGTGATGTCCTTTACGCCGAGGAACATCAGGAATCTGGTGACTGCGATCGCCGCCGCGCCGCAGCCGTTGACGACCATCTTGATCTCGTCCACCTTGCGGCCGGTCAGGCGGCAGGCGTTGAGCAGCGCCGCGCCGCAGCAGACCGCCGTGCCGTGCTGGTCATCATGAAATACCGGAATGTCACAGACCTCCTTGAGGCGGCGCTCGATCTCGAAGCAGCGCGGAGCGGCGATGTCCTCAAGATTGATGCCGCCGAACGAGCCGGAGATCAGCTGAACCGTGCGCACGATCTCGTCAACATCCTTGGATGCAACGCAGAGCGGGAACGCATCGACGTCCGCGAACGCCTTGAACAGCGCGCACTTGCCCTCCATGACCGGCATGCCGGCGAGCGGGCCGATGTCGCCCAGACCGAGGACTGCCGTACCGTCCGTGATGACCGCAACGAGGTTGTGGCGGCGCGTGTATTTATAGCTGAGGGACGGATCGTCCTTGATCTTGAGGCACGGCTCGGCTACGCCGGGCGTGTAGGCGATGGAAAGATCGTCCTTGCTGTTCACCTCACAGCGGGCAACGACCTCGATCTTGCCTGCCCATTTTTCATGTGCCTCGAGTGCGCGTTCTTTTACGTCCATGTTCTGTTCCTCCGTTATCGTTCTGTGTTCCGTCGGGCGGAAATTCATATCTATACTTATTATAACGGCCGCATTCGCTTTCGTAAATAGGTAGTTTGTACAAAGCGTGTATTCTCTGTATCCTCCGCACCTGACTGCGCGGTCGCGAGACCGGTTTCCTTTCTATTTTCGCGCACAGCGAGACCGGTCTCCTATGCCGCTGCGTCAGCTTTCCTGCTGCCGTTTTTTCCAGTGCCGCAGCTGCGGAACGACCGCTTCCATATGTGCCCGCACCTGCTCCGCAGGCCAGCTTTCGCTCGCCATGTGCTCAACGCAGAAGTCGATCAGCTGCTGCTCACTGTCATATTTGAATTCGCCGTCTGCATAGCACCATTTGCAGTAATCCTCATTGAACGAGCCGTCGGTTTCCCGGCTCATGGTCCCGTCCTCGAGCGGCATGCCGCAGCACTGGCAGATCAGCTGTCGCGGAGAACCCAGCAGCGTATTGATTGAAACATCGAACACCCCGGAAAGCAGCTTGAGCGTCTCCACATTCGGCGTAGTCTCCCCTTTTTCCCATCGCGAGACCGCCTGACGGGTCACAAAAACCTTTTCCGCCAGCTCATCCTGTGTCATTTTCTTTTCCGTTCTCAGACGCAGCAGAACATCCTTCGTTTCCATATGTATCATCTCCTTGACAGAACCTTATCACAAACAAGGCCGGCAGGCAAGCAACCCGCTGTTGCTCTCAGACCTGCTGCCTGCGCAGTAGCCTCGGCAGGACATAGGCAAGACCGCAGGCGGACACGACCGCGGCGGTGATGTCGGAAATCGGCTCGGAGAACATGACGGCTGTCGCGCCGAACAGCGGCGGCAGGACAAATACGCACACGAGGAACAGCCCCTTTCGCAGCATGGAGAACGTCAGACCCCAGCGGATCAGCCCCATGCCGGTCATGCCGTCCACCGCCGGGTACTGTATCGCGAGACCGAGCACGCCGAGCGAATACGTGCGTATCATGTACGACGCCATATCGATATACGCCGGGTCCCTGGTGAAAATCCGTACAAAAGAGCCGGAAACTGTCTGCGCGAGAACGAACATCAGACCGCAGAACACCACGCACAGCAGGATGATGTCGCGGAACGCCTGCGCGATGCGCTTCGTATTGCCTGCGCCGTAGTTATAGCCGAGGATGGACTGCGTGCCTGCCGTGATGCCGCCGAGCGGCATGGTGATGATGAGCATAAAGCTCTGCATGACCGCCGCGCACGCGATGAGCATATCGCTGTCCGCGCCGCCGTATCTGCGCAGCATGATGTTCACCGAAATGAGCAGCACGTTGTCGAGCGCGATGATGAGCGCCGGCGAGAGACCGACCTGCACGATGCGGCGCATCCAGCCGGGATTGACCGGCTGCCGGGTGATGCCGACCGCCGCTTTGCCGCCGAGCAGGAAGCGCAGGATATACGCCGTCGAGCAGATCTGGGAAAGCACGGTCGCGAGCGCCGCGCCGCGCACACCCATGTTCAGCACAAAGATGAAAACCGGGTCGAGCGCGATATTGACCGCCGCGCCGAGCATGACCGACCGCATCGCCGTCGAGGCAAAGCCCTGGCTCATCGTGATCTGATTGAGGCCGTAGCTCATCACCGCGAACACCGTGCCTGAGACATAGGTCGTAAAATACGCCTCGGCGTACTCCCACAGCGCCTCGCTGCACCCGAAAGTGAACAGAATCTGCCGCCGGAACACGAGCAGCGGCACGGTTGCGAGCACGCTGAGCGCGAGCAGCAGATAAAAGCTGTTCGCAACGATCTGCCGCGCGCCGTCCATGTCGCGCCGCCCCATGCGGATGCTCATCAGCGGACCGCCGCCGAAGCCGATCAGCGCGCCGAGTGCGGTGATCATCGTCACCACCGGCGCACAGACGCCGACGCCCGCAAGCGCGGCATCGCCTGCGTTCGCGATATGGCCGACATACATGCGGTCCACAACGCTGTATAGTATATTGACGAACTGCGCCAGCATGGCCGGTATCGCGAGCTGCAAAACCAGCTTTCCGACCGGCGCGGTGCCGAGAGGGCTGTCCTGATGCGTCATAGCCTTCACCCCATCCATAAATCCTGCCCTCATTATATCGTTTTCGTCCGATAGAGTAAAGAGAAAAATGCCCTGACTGTCTGAGTCAGGGCATTGCATGTTTAGAGATGATCGTTCTTTACAAATTTTACGGTGTACGCTTCTGCATAGCTGCTGTATTTGAGCGCCGAGCTGTTTCCCGGGTCAGAGAACGCATCAATCGCCACCAGAATCTGCGTGCCATCCGTGCGGAATGTGCGCACAAGCAGTGGAATCTCCACATCGACCGCCAGATCGTCGATCGGCTCCTCCCGCATGGCCACAGACGAGGTCAGCCGCTCTGTTGGCAGACCGCTCAGCTTGGACGAGTCAGCAAACTGCATGGAGCCGCCGAAGTCGTCAGACTGAATATTGATATTGTATTCCGCATTGACCGCATCGCTCTCCGGGTCAAACTGGATTATTCCGCTGCTCTTTCCGATGTCCTCCGCATTGACCGTGAAAAGACCGAACTCGTCCTTGCTCCACGCGCTGCCATCCCATTCATAACGCTGGATTTCAATTCCGTTTGCGTCCGCGTTATTGCCGGAAAAATCGTACTTTACGGACATGTCAACCTGCGCTGTATTCGCTTTCTTCTCCACCGGCGCGATGGCAATGGTATTATCCGCCGGCTGTGTCTTTGTCTGTCCGCACCCGCTCAATATCCCCACAAGAGCCAGTGCCGCTAACGCTGCGTGCCGTTTTTTCATACGGATCGCCTCCTTTTACTGTTGTGCTTACAGTATAGCAGATTTGGGTGATATTGTCTATTTCCAGACCATGCAAAATCTGCGCTTGCTTCTGTGCAAAGTAACGGCAAAAAAGCGCTCCGGCAAAGCCGGAGCGCTTTCGATGCAAATATTTACTTCGCGTATCTGCGGAGGGAAATTAACCGTTCTTGCGGTCGATAGCCTTCTTAGCAGCCTCTACGATGTGAGCAGCGGTCAGACCGTACTCCTCGCGCAGGAAGGACTCAGCGCCTACCTGACCGAAGCGATCCTCTACGCCTACCATCTCCATCGGAACCGGGTTGTTCTTGATAACAACGTTAGCAACAGCAGAACCCAGACCAACCTTGACCTGATGGTTCTCAGCGGTTACGATAGCGCCGCACTCAGCAGCGGAGTCGAGGATGAGCTGCTCGTCGAGCGGCTTCCAGGTGAACATATCGATGACCTTGGCGGAGATACCCTCAGCAGCCAGCTGCTCCTGAGCCTTCAGAGCCTCGTCGACCATGATGCCGGAAGCGATGATAGCAACGTCCTTGCCTTCCTTCAGGGTAACGCCCTTGCCGATCTCGAAGTCAGAGCCGTCGCCGTAAACGGTGGTGAAGCCCTTGCGGATCATGCGCATGTAGGAGAACTTGCCGGATGCTGCCAGCTTCTTGGTCAGGCAGTTGATCTGAGCGTAGTCAACCGGGTCGATAACGACTGCTTCCGGTACGGACATGTACAGAGCGCAGTCCTCGAACGGCATATGGGTGCCGCCGTTGTATGCAGCGCATACGCCGGGGTCAGAGCCGATCACGTGTACCGGCAGCTTAGCGTAAGCTGCGGACATGAAAGCCTGGTCAAATGCACGGCGGGAAGCGAAGCAGCCGAAGGAGTGCATGAATACGGTGCGGCCGGTAGCGGCCAGACCTGCTGCAACGCCCATAGCGTTAGCCTCTGCGATACCTGCGTTTACGGTCTGCTCCGGGAAAGCCTTTGCCAGCTTGCCGGTGTTGATGCAGTTCTCAAGGTCGCAGTCTACGTGCATTACCTTGCTGTCCTTCTCCATGAGGTCCAGCATAGCGGTAACGAAACCGTCACGGTTGTTACGAGAGTCCTTCTCGTGCTTGCCAATCAGAGTAAAGCTCATGTTTATTACCTCCCTTACTGTGCCTTGATCTCTGCGAGCTTCTTCTCAGCAGCAGCAATGGCTTCATCCCACTGCTCCTTGCTCGGCTGAGAGGAGTGCGCGCCGGTGCCTTCAGCGAACGTTGCGCCGAGGCCCTTAACGGTATTCAGCACAATGCAGGTCGGAACGCCCTTGGTGTCGTAAGCGAGCTGAACTGCGTCGTAGATCTGCTCTACGTCGTTGCCGTCCTGAAGTTCGATTACGTTCCAGCCAAAAGCGTCAAACTTGGCGCCGATGCCCTTGCCATGGCTCATGACCTTGTCAACTGCACCGTCGAGCTGATACTTGTTGTCGTCTACGAAGCAAATGAGGTTGTCGAGCTTGTAGTGAGCAGCGAACTGAGCTGCCTCCCAAACCTGACCCTCGTCGCGCTCGCCGTCGCCGACGAATACGAATACGTGGTTGTCGCGGCCGTCGAGCTTGTTGCCGAGAGCGGCGCCGGTAGCGGTAGACATGCCCTGGCCCAGAGAGCCGGTGGTCAGGTCAACGCCCGGGGTCTTGGTGCGGTCGGTATGGGACGGGAAGTTGGTGTGCGGCTGGTTGAGGGTATAAGCCTCCTCGACCGGATAGAAGCCCTTCAGGCCGAGGGTAGCGTACATAGCCGGACCAGCGTGGCCCTTGGACAGTACGCACCAGTCACGATCCTCCCAGTGCGGGTTCTTCGGATCTACCTTCATAACCTCACCGTACAGAACTGCCAGCGCGTCGATAACGGACATTGCACCCGGTACATGGCCGAAGCCAAGCGAACCGACGGTCTTCAGGGTCTCCACACGGATTTCCTGAGCAAATACGCGAAGCTCCTGCATCTTTTCTGCTTTCTGCATTGCATACACCTGCCTAATTCATAAGTATTTTCTCTTATCGCGCCGTGACGCAGTGTGCCGCGCCGACGCACAGCGGCGCCTTACCGCTGTATACGATTACAGTGTATCACCAAACCGCTCAGATTTCAACCGAAAATCGTGTTTTTTCAGATAAAAATTCCGCTCTCCTCCGCCGCTGCTGCGTCGATTTTCCGCGGAAATGCGAAAAAAACGTATTTTTTTATTCATCTCCCGTCTCGCGTTTTCCGTCCTTTTTACGGAAAATCCCGGGGCTTCTCTGCCTGTTTTCCGCCATTTGCTGCGAAACTCTGCACTTTTCTGTATATTCGTGCAGTCACGAAAAACCATAACTTACCCATCATCTCACCTTTTTTATTTTTCGAAATAAAATTTTACAGTCCTTAAACTCCTGTGTTTTCGTTATTTTCACCAGTTTTTCATCCTGCACCGCCTATCTCTTTGCTTTTTCACCAAATTTTACCCCTGATTTCTGGCTTTCTGTGCAGTAGACAACTTGCGCATAATTTGATAAACTATAAAGGTACATTGTGGACTTGTTTGGATATTTTTCAAGGAGCAGCATGAAAATGAAGGTCAGCCGATTGAACTCCATAGAGCAGTATGTGATCTCGCGCGAAACCGTCAGTATCGACGAGTTGTGCGAGGTTTTCGGCGTGTCCAAAAATACCATCCGACGCGACCTGAACGAGCTGGAAATGCGCGGCCATATTACAAAGGTATACGGCGGCGTGACCGCGACCGTTCCCTCGGGCGCAGTGCCGACCCCCATCCGCTCCAGCCTCAACACCGTGGACAAATCGCTCATCGGCCGTCTGGCGGCGGAGGAGGTTGAGGACGGCGACACCATCTTCATCGACTCCGGCACGACCACGCTCTGTCTGCTGCGGTTTCTCGTGGCGAAAAAGCGCATCACGATCATCACGCACTCGCTCGGCGCACTGAGCGAGGCCTCCAAATACGATAACCTCAACATCATTTCGCTCGGCGGCATTTACAGCCCCACGACCGACTCGTTCGTCGGCCTTTCCGCGATCGAGGCGCTGTCCTCCATGCGCATCAACAAGGCGTTCATGGGCGCGACCGGCGTTTCGCTGACCGCCGGCATGACCAACACGACCTTCCTCGAGGCCGAGATCAAGCGCGCGGTCGTGCATCGCGCCGACAGCATCTACGGCATGGCGGACTCGTCCAAGATCGGCCGCGAAGCCATCGTCACCTTCTGCCACCTCAAGGATCTCACCGCGTTCATCACCGACCGCGAACCGCCGAAGGAATACGTCGACCTGTGCCGTCAGGAAAACGTCAAGCTCCGCTACGAATAAAAATTTGAGATGAATTTGCCCCCGGCAGAAAATCTGCCGGGGGCTTTATTTTGCATTGTTATATCAGTTTGCCCGTCAGCACACGGTTGATGAGCTCGACGATCTCGTTTTTCGGGATGGGCTGCGGCTCGGTGATCCACTTTTCCATCATGCCGACGATGCCGGTCGCGAGAAAACGCGCCGCATAAGCGTCCTCCACGCTTCGGAACGGACGCATTTCCAGATGGCACTCCTCGAGCACCGTGATCATCTTGCGTCCGAAGCCTTCCACACCCGTGCCGCGCACGAGCGCGCGGACGATCTCGCGGTTCTCCTCCAGATAATCCACCGCACGCGCCAGGACCGGCTGAAGATTGCTCGTCCCGCTCGGATGCAGATCCGCGATCAGCTCGCGGAAATCCTCGATCATCTCCGCCTCGATCTTTTCGCGCAGATCATATACATCGCGGTAATGCGCATAGAATGTGCCGCGGTTGATGTCCGCCTCGCGGACCACGTCGGTTACTGTGATGCTCTGAAAATCCTTCTGCTGCATCAGCCGGGTCAGAGCCTGCCGCAGCAGCTTTTTCGTGCGCCGTATGCGCTTATCCTCCTGTACTGCTCCTGTCATGTTCCCTCTCCTCCGTTCAGACTGCGTTCAGCTTTTCTCTGTCCCTTTCGGCTAAGCGCACGTTATTGAACATTTTCTTTCTCTTTGTTCTTTTACATACACATTATTTATATTTGCCTATTGTGTTCGTTAACCTTATGTACTATACTATATCACGAAAAGAAATCCGATACAATATCTATTTTCCCGAAAGTTGGTGTTTTCCTTGTGAAACTTAACGGACATAATCCGGTTGATTTAATCATTAACCACAGAAAACTGATCGAAAAGGTATTTACCATACTCGTCGTGATCAGCCTCATCTGCATCCCGATGGTCGGCATCAACTACGACCTGACCAAGTACCTTCCCGACTCCTCCCCGTCCGCGCAGGCGCTCGACATCATGGAGGACGAGTTCACCTATCCCGGCATGGGCCGCGTAATGCTCCATGACGTGACGCTTTACGAAGCGAAAAACATCAAGGACCGCATCGCAGATGTTGAGGGTGTGGACATGGTCATGTGGGCCGACATGACGGCCAACATCTACGGTTCGAGTGAATTCATCGACTACGACGACATCGACGACTACTATCACGAGGACGACCAGTCCGCCTACATGGACGTCATCTTCAAGGACAAGGACTCCTCCTCTCAGACGCACAAGGCCGTCCGCCAGATCGAGCAGATCGTCGGCGACCGCGGACTCGTCGCCGGCTCCGCCGTATCCGACACCAACCTCGGCCCGACCATCAACAAAGAGGTCGCGCGCGTCATGGTGCTCGCGGTCATCATCATTTACATCATCCTGACCATCACAACGACCTCGTGGTTCGAGCCGGTGATGTTCCTGTCCGTTCTCGGCATCGCCATCATCATCAACATGGGCTCGAACATTATCCTCGGCGAGATCTCGTTCCTGTCCAACGCGGTCGGCGCGGTGCTCCAGCTCGCCTGCTCGATGGACTATTCGATCTTCCTGCTGCACTCGTTCACGCAGGAGCGCGCGCAGGGCATCGAGCCGGAGCAGGCCATGGCGAACGCATGGCGCAGCGCGTTCTCGTCCATTTTCGCCTCCGGCATGACGACGATCGTCGGCTTCGCGGCGATGTGTCTGATGAACTTCGGCATCGGCCCGGACATGGGCGTTGTCCTCGCCAAGGGCATCACCATCAGCCTGATCACTGTGCTGCTGCTCATGCCGGCGCTCATCCTGCGCTTTCAGGACATCGTTGCCAAAACGCAGCACCGTCCGTTCCTCCCGCAGCAGAGCCGCGGCATGGGCAATTTCGCCTACCGCATCCGCCGTCCGCTGTTCATCTTCGTGCTGCTCATCATCATCCCGTGCTACATCGCGCAGGGCATGGCGAACTTCACCTACGGCAACGAAGCGGTCGCGAACTCCCCCGGCACGCCGGTCTATGAGGCCGAGCAGCAGATGAACGCCGCCTACGGCAAGAGCAACATGATGATCGCGCTCGTCCCGCTCGACAGCAGCCTGACCGAAAAGGCGATGACCGACGAGATCGACGACCTGCCTTACGTCAAGTACGCGCTCAGCCTGTCGTCCGTTCTGCCCGAGGGCATCCCCGAGGATTTCCTCCCTGAGAACATCACGAGCATCATGCACTCGAAGAACTGGGCGCGCGTGATCATCAACGTCCGCTCCTCCGGTGAGAGCGACGACGCGTTCAAGTTTGCCGACAATATCCGCGGCATCGTGGATCAATACTATCCGAACGAACAGACCTACCTCGTCGGCGTCACCCCGTCCACGCAGGACATCAAATCCATCATCGTGCCCGACTACAACCGCGTCAATATCGTTTCGCTGCTCGGCGTCGCGCTCGTTGTCGCGCTTACCTACAAGGCGCTCATCCTGCCCTTCGTCGTTCTCATCCCGATCGAGTGCGCGATCTTCATCAATACCGCTCTTCCGTACATCTACGGTCAGCGCACGATGTATCTCGGCTTCATCATCGTCGGCTGCATCCAGCTCGGCGCGACCATCGACTATTCCATCCTGCTGACCGGCAACTATCTGGACGCGCGAACGCAGGGCGACAAAAAGGAAGCCGCCATCCGCGCCGTCTCGATGAGCGCGGAGTCGGTCATGACCTCCGGCATGATCGTTATGACCGTTGCCTACGGCCTGTACTTTATGACCTCGGTCGAGGCGATCTCCAGTCTGGGCCGCCTGATCGGCCGCGGCGCGTTCATTTCGGTCATCATGGTACTGTTCTTCCTGCCGATGTGTCTGATGATCTTTGACCGGTTCATCGTCAAGCCTGACCACGCGGAACGAAAGCATGCGAAGATGAACCGCATCCATGCGATGAAGATCAAGCTGCCGACGCTCAGCGCGCTGCATGAGCAGCGTCTGCGCCTGCATCAGCAGATCCGCGAAAACCGTCATGCACGCCACAAGCAGACGCGCGCCAAGTGGAACAATCTGCTCCACGGCAAGGGCTTCACCCTGCCCGAGCAGCCGGACAACGGCGAGGGCATCGAAACGCCCGAGACCGCGAAGCGCACGCTGCCGAAGCGCGTCCGCATGCGGCTGAAGGCACGGCTCGACCGCCGCAAGGCGCGTCTGAGCGACCTGATTTCCGCAAGAAAGAACGACAACGATAAGAGCAACACGGAGGAAAACGACAATGAAAAGAAATAAGCTGCGCCGCGTTACCGCGACCGCACTCTTGCTTTCGTTCGCGCTGCCGCAGTGCGCCCAGGCCGCCGCTCCGACAGTCGAGACCGACGAAACCGTATACATCAACATGGATTACTACGGTGCGCCGACCAATACGCGCATCGTCAAGGGCGTAAACCTCAACGGCCACACCGAATTCACGGATTTCGGAGACTACAAGGACGTTTACAATATGTCCACCTTTGACGAGCCGACCCTCAAGGAAGACTCGGTCTACTGGAAGCTGAACACCGACAAGAACCGCTTCTACTACGAATGCATCCCGAACGACACGGTCAACATCCAGATGCCGTGGAACTTCGATGTTTCCTACAAGCTCAACGGCGTTCCGGTCGAAGCAGACCAGTGCGCCGGCGCGAGCGGCACCATTCAGATGGACATTCACGCCGTGCCGAATACCTACGCGAGCGACTACTACAAGAACAACATGATGCTGGTCTGCGCGACCGGCATCGACATGAGCAAGGCGCTCTCCATCGACGCGCCGGGCGCACAGATCCAGTCGTTCGGCACCTACAAGCTCGTCATGTTCATGGGTCTGCCGGGCGAGGAAAACACCTTCACCGTCCGCATCGGCTCGAATGACTTCGAGAGCATGGGTCTCATCATGTTCATGACCCCGGCGACCACCTCCGCACTCGACATCATGTCCAGCATGCGCGACATCAAGGACCGTCTGGAAAATTCAGGCGACAACCTCTATACCGGCGTCAGCTCCATGCTGAGCACCATGCAGGCCGTGCAGGGCAGCCTTTCCTCGATGTCGAGCGGCATTTCCGGTATCGATCAGGTGCGCAAACAGCTCATCAAGGACCGCGGCACGCTCGACCCGAGAACGGATGCGGCGCTGAACGCGCTCGATGAGCTGACCGGCAAGTCTGACTCGCTCATCCCCGAGCTGAACTCCGCCAAGGAGACGCTCACTGCCCTCAACGCCACTACGAGCAGCATCCTCACCACGCTCGAGGAGTCCGGCGAGGATATTCCTGAGTACCAGAAGCTGCTGAACGACGTCAAGACCTCGCTCGGCAATCTGGAGGATCTGTTCGATGACCTCGACGACGAGACCGACAACAGCAGCTGGACCATCGCCCAGATCCGCAGCGCGAGCGAGGATTTGAGCAAGGAACTCGAAGCGCTGACAAAGGACCTCAAGAGTCTGTCGGGCAGTCTGGATGACCTGCCGAAAGACCTCAACAATGAAGTTACCACGGAACTGACGAATTATGTCAAGAAGATGGCGTCTACCGCCTCTTCAACCGTTACCGAAACGGTGCGTCAGCAGGCTTATGAAAAAGCCATGGAGCAGTTACAGCCTGCCATCGATGCCGGCCAGATGACCGAGGAAGATGCTAAGGCAAAGGCGAACGAGATTGCCGACGCCGCCGCTTCTTCTTCCGATGCTTCCGCCGCTGCAAGTTCCGCCGCTTCTCAGGCGCAGGCTTCCGCCTACAACAACGCTCAGGCGCTTGCCGCACTCATGACCGGCATCAAGAGCGGTTCTTCGGCTGTCACGTCCGACATGCAGTCTATGACCAAGCAGCTCAAAAGTGTCACAGAGAAAATGTCCGGTCTGCTCGACGCGACGAACTCCCTGCTCAAGGACCTTGAGGACATCGCGGACGTATTCGACGAGTACAAGGGTCTGCCGCAGGACTTCACGCAGGAGGGCAGGAAGCTGACCGAGCTTGCGAACGGCTCTCTCGACCGCGTGAACAAGATGCTCGCCGATATTCCGGCGCTGCGCGAGTCGCTCGACAGCCTCACCAAGACCGCGACTGCGTCCATCGATAAGACGACCGACCTCATGAGCTCGACCACCAAGGCGCTCTCGACCTCCTACGACCTCATGAACACCGCCAACAGCGTGCTCCGTTCGGTCCGCAGTCAGGCGGACGCCAGCACCCAGACCACGATCGACAGCCTGCTCGATACGCTCGGCAAGCTCTCCGGTTCAACCGCATCCGGTCAGATGCAGACCGCGACCAACTCCATCCACTCCGCCGTCAAGGACGCGGAGACCGACCTCGAGGACGACACCAACGTGCTCAATATCGACACCTCGGCTGACCTCGAGTCTGTCACATCGAGCATGAATCCCTCCCCGTCCAGCCTTCAGTTCATCCTGCGCACCGAGGAGATCTCGGTGGACGATGATGATGACGACGGCATCTCCGATCAGGACGCCGCAGACGAAGGCGTATTCGCCCGCATCTGCAACATCTTCAAAAAGCTGTTCACCGCCATCACCGGCGTGTTCGCGTCGGACGATTGACCGCATACTGCAAAGCACCGCTTCCACATGGAGGCGGTGCTTTTTTGCGCAGAAAAACACCTCGCAGACAGCATTTCTGCGAGGTGTTCGTTTTTACGCCTGCGCCACGTCGTTCAGACGGGACAGGTACTTGCTCTGATAGAACTTGAGCTTGCTCTCGAACTGAGGGCCGGACTTGAACTCCGCCTTCGCATAGGCGTGCGTGTCGAATTCCTCTGCGCCCTCGACGAGCTGAATGGTGTAGATCGCGATGTTCGAGCAGTGATCGCTGATCTTCTCAAGGTCGTGCACGATGTCGAGGAAGTGAATGCCGGTCTGCATCGTGCAGCCGCCCTCGCCAAGGCGCTCGATATGACGGCTCTTGAGCTGCTCCTTCATGGTATCGACGACCTCCTCGAGCGGCTCAACGCTGCGCGCGAGCGAAACCGACTGCGTAACATACGCCTCGACCGTCATGTCGAGAACCTCGCTGACTGCGTCCGTCATGGCGTGCAGCTCATTCATCGCGGTCGCGGAGAAGCTCAGACCTGCCTGACGGAACTCGTCGGCGCGGTCGAAGATATTCTGCGCATAGTCGCCGATCTTCTCGAAGTCGGACAGCGAGTGCATCATCTCTGCGCTCTGGCGGCGCTGATCGACCGAGCGCACGTTGTGCATCGTGGTCAGGTAGCGGCCGATCTCAACCTCTGCGCGGTCGAGGAACGCCTCGTGTTCGCGGAAGATCTCCTCGCTGGCCGCACTGCCGCCGAACATCGGGTCGATCGCAAGGTGGAAATTGCTCTTCGCCGCCTCGCCCATGTCAGCGATGCAGCGCTGCGCCTGATCGAGCGCGAGAGCCGGCGTGGTAAGGAAACGCGGCTCGAGCTTCGCAAGCGGGTCCTCCTGCGTCTCGCCGGTCGGTACGCTCCACCTTGCGAGCTTGACCAGCAGACCGGTGAACGGCAGGAACAGCACCGTACAGGTGAGATTGAACAGCGTATGGAAGTTTGCGATGCCGCCCTTATCAATGGGCAGTTCCCAGAAGGAGAAGGGGGAAAAGGACTGGATGGTGTAGATAACAATCAGGAAAACACAGGTGCCGATGATGTTGAAGGACAAATGCACCGCAGCGGTGCGCTTGGCGTTTTTGGAGGCACCGATGGAGGCAAGGATAGGGGTAATGCAGGTGCCGATGTTCTGACCGAGAATGATCGGAATGGCATTGGAATAATGAATGCTGCCGGTGACCGATAAGGCCTGCAGAATACCGACCGACGCGGAGGAGCTTTGAATGATGCCGGTTAACAGCGCACCGGTCAAAACACCGAGAACCGGGTTGTTGAACAGCAGCAAAATGTTGCGGAATTCCGGCACGTCGGCAAGCGGCTTGACGGCGGCAGACATATAATCCATGCCGACAATCAACACCGTAAAGCCGAGACAGGCGGCACCGATGTCCTTTTTGCCGGTTTTGCCGTAAAACATATATAAAAGGATGCCGATGAATGCCAAAACGAACGAAAAACAGGACGGCTTCAGAAAGCGCATGATAAGACTGTCGCTCTGAATGCCGGTCAAGCTGATCAGCCACGCCGTCACCGTCGTGCCGATGTTGGCACCCATGATGACGCTGATGGATTGCGACAGCTTCATAATGCCGGAATTGACAAAACCGACTACCATGACCGTGGTTGCCGAGGAGCTTTGAATGATTGCCGTGACACCGGCGCCGAGCAGAACGCCGCCAAGCTTGCTTGACGTCAATCGCTCCAGAATTCTCTTAAGTTTGCTGCCGCCTTGCTTTTCCAAGCTGTCGCCCATGACCGTCATGCCGAAAAGGAACAGCGCAAGACCGCCGAACAGCGTGATGACCGAAAAGATATCCATGATGTCCTCCGTGTGATTTTTCGCCGTATTTTACAGATTTTACAATGTAATGGTACGGGTACTATGTAAAATTCAAAAGCGGACGTATGTAAATTCGAGGTAAAGCAGCACGCTTGACGCACTTTTTGTGTAAAATGCTGTTCAGGCTTTGTATTTTGAAGTAAAAAAGCGGGCGTTTTCAGCATTACCTGCAAAAAATCCGGAAGAAAAAGGTTAAAATCAAGAAAGATGTCGTAAAATTACAGATTTTTGATATAGATGTCAGCTTTTTGCATTCCAAAACAAATAAAGATAATGTATAATATTTTTGACGAAAACTACACATTGAAAAGGAGTTGTATCAAAATGAAAAAAACAAAGCGTTTCGTCGTTATGCTTTTGGTTTTGTGTCTCACGGTTTCCTGCTTGCCGGTCGGCGCATTCGATTTTGAAATGCCCGAAACGGCAGGAGAGATGCCTGAGACGAATCTTGTCCCGTCTGCATTGAATGCCGACATTGACATTCCAACGGAGGATGAGACTCTTGGAACACTCGTCTGGTATAACAATTTTGATGAGACAGACGCCGCTTCCGCCATCTATTCCGTCGGCGCGTATACAGCCGGCGCGTATCAAGAAGGCGGCGTCGCTAAGTCTACATTGGAGATTGCCGACAATCCGGACACCGAAAAGACCGGCAAGGCACTGAAAATTACCCAAACCGCTGCACACGGCGGTTATCAGGTAACCTTTACCGATAAGCTTGCCACGCCCGGCGTTTATACCCTCCTTGTCGATATCTATGTTCCGGAGGACGGCACGGCTTCGGGCTTTTGGACGCACTTTGTTGCCGA
>ERZ827440.1924-NODE-1924-length-20456-cov-5.607911_pt1 | contig 20456 bp, 15 predicted proteins | sample MGYA00519774_ERZ827440 | MGnify/ENA primary metagenome ERZ827440 (study PRJEB31778, sample SAMEA3449302) | human gut metagenome | biome: human gut; feature: human-associated habitat; material: faeces | place: United Kingdom | collected 2010/2012 ... | reverse complement strand
ACAAGGAACAGCAGCGTATTGAGGACGAAGAGACGAATAAGCAGCTCGAAGCTTTACAAGCCCGTCTCGAAGCTCTTAAAACTGGTCAATTAAAAGAAGAAAAATAGCTCTTTAGTGAGTTAATTCTAAGTAGCTGAATCCCCGAAAGCCCCTGTGCCTCATCAGCACAGGGGCTTTTGCTGTAATCTCTTTTATTCCTGAGCGTCGAAATCGGGTGTCCAGGAAAGGAAGCCATCAAGCTTGTCCTGTGTTTGCTCGAAGTAGTGTTTGGTGCCATCGAGTTTAGCAATATCTGACATTTCGGCTTCGGTAAGAGAAAAATCGAAGATATCAGCATTGTCTTTGATATGTTCAGGATTTTTAGAGCCGGGAATCACAGAGTTACCCATTTGAACATGCCAACGCAAGATAATTTGAACAGGAGTTTTACCGTACTTTTCAGCCAGCTGCGTAAATATCGGTTCTGCCATAAGGGAAGCATCGCCGTGCCCGAGAGGATACCAGGCTTCAATGATAATGCCATAGGTTGCTAAAAATTCACGCAAGGAGGCTTGGGTGAAGTAAGGATGGCATTCGACCGTCACCAGCTGTGGCTTAATTTCTGCTGCGTTAATAACTTCCTGGATTTTGTCCTGCGAAAAATTGGAAAGGCCCAGTGATTTAACTTTGCCGTTTTTATAGGCACGCTCCATTGTCTTCCAGGCGGCCAGATAATTACCAACAGGCTGATGCAGGATTAGCATATCGACATAATCAAGGCCAAGGCGAGCGAGGGTTGAATCGATTGCTTCATCTCCTGCTTCGTAGACGCTAGGCCATAGTTTAGTGGAGACAAAGATGTCATCGCGTGCAACGCCACTTGCCGCAATGGCGCGTCCAACTGCTTTCTCGTTCAGGTAAGCGTTAGCCGTATCAATGTGTTCATAACCTACTTGTAGAGCAGCGGCTGATGCTGCCTCGGCTTCTTGAGGGCTTAACATGAAGGTTCCCAGTCCTTCGATAGGCATCGTTACTCCATTGTTGAGCGTTACGTATTCCATGAGATTCTCGCTTTCTGTCTAGATAAGTCCGTGAGGCGCACAGGTGTTTGTCGCCAGGGTCTCGGCGTGCTGTGCGAGATGCTGCTAGGGGGCAATGCTTTGCAGCAGTGTTCGCAGCAAGCCTGGTGCTTGCTTTTATTCTGGGACCCTTTTGAAAGGAAGTACAATATCGAAAGCTCATTTCGCTATGCGCACAATGCATAGTGAAAAGATGTAACAACCGTCCACCGGACAGCTGCAAGGAAGCTCTGAAGCAAACAAAGTCTGTAGAAAAAAGTTAAATTTAGCTAACTTTTATAGTTAACTAAGGCTAACTTTGTGGTATACATACACAAATAAAATTTGATTGGTATCAATTTGAACCATACTGATTCTGCTAGTAAGGTCTTGCGTTATTGCCAGCTTGGATAGAGAGATTGCTAAGAGGATCAAGCGTTCGTTTGGTGCCAATTGATCTAGTCAGAACAGTTCGGTAAGCGTAAGGAGGCGGTTTTCATCGGACGACACACTTCTACTATCGTCTTGGCAATCGTGCTGCTTATAGTTTCTTTCATTTCCCTTTTTATAGGTGTACTGGATGTTGATGCAGCGTCATTGTTGCGAGGAGACGCTAATGCTTGGCATATTTTCTTGGAGTCACGTCTTCCTCGTTTGCTTGCAATTTTGTGTACCGGTATTGGTATGAGTGTTGCCGGCCTTATTATGCAGCAACTCTGTATGAATAAATTCGTATCGCCTACAACCGGTGCCACGATATCCTCCGCTCAGTTTGGTATTCTCATCGCGCTGATCTTTCTCCCGAGTCTTGGGTTCTGGGGACGCGCTCTGTTTGCTTTTGCGGCAGCGACGTTGGGAACCTGGATTTTTGTATGGTTTATTCAGCGTATCCAGTTTAAAGATGTGGTTATGGTTCCCCTGGTGGGCATTATGTTCAGCAATGTTATTGGAGGTATAACTAACTTCCTGGCGTTTTCTACTGAAATGAATCAGGCTCTTTCTAGCTGGGCGGTGGGTCATTTCTCTTTGGTTTTGCAAGGGCGTTATGAACTGGTCTGGCTTGCGGTACCACTCGTTATTCTTGCGTTTGTGTTTGCTAATCATTTCAATATTGTTGGGATGGGACGCGATTTCTCGAAGAATTTAGGGGTTCATTACAACGTGATCCTATTCTTAGGGCTTACTATTGCTGCTGCTATTACAGCGAGTGTTGTCGTTACGGTAGGGGCGATTTCCTACATTGGACTCATCGTTCCTAATATTGTGGCCATGTTTAAGGGGGACCATATAAAGGGAACTCTTATCGACACGGCGCTGTTTGGTGCACTGTTTGTGCTGGTGTGCGATTTGTTTGCACGCACCGTTATTGCTCCCTATGAACTTCCCATTGAATTGATCGTAGGCATTCTCGGGAGTCTTATCTTCATTGGACTTTTGCTCTACCGCCTTAATAATGGGCGAAAAGCGGTCAACCTTGCTGCGGTAAAGGATGCGCTTAAAGAGCATTTCGGGATCCGTCCTGCCTTACAGGGAGGTGATCGTTAAATGATTGCCGCTACGAAGGAACTACTCCGTACAAAAATCTGGGGACCGTTTAATGGCTTATTACGAATGGAGTCACGCAGCCATTCAGGCAGTGTTCAGCAGGCATTTCTAGCAAACCGAAAAAAGCTTATTGTTATGGCGCTTCTTGCAGTGGCGGCGTGTGCAGCCTATCTTACGGTTGGAGTAAATTATTCCAGTGCAGCTTTGTTTAGCTTTGCTATGGGAATACGTATTCCTAAGGTTATTGCTATGCTCATTGCGGCGTTTGCTATAGGGGCTGCCTCTATCGTATTTCAGTCGATCATCAATAATACGATCGTAACACCTTGCCTATTAGGTATGAACGCGCTCTATACCCTTATTCATACGGCAGTGGTGTTTTTTGCTGGATCGGGTGCGCTTATTGTTACCAATGCAAACCTCGCTTTCGGGGTTGACCTGGTAATTATGGGTGTTGTGGCAACGATCTTGTATAGCTATTTGTTTAAGAAAACGCGCTATAACGTACTCTATGTATTGTTGGTAGGTACCGTACTCACATCGTTTTTTGGATCGATTCAATCTACTCTCGTGCGTGTTATGGACCCTAACGAATACGACACGCTCCTTACCAGTTTGGTGGCAAGTTTCAGCAACGTGAATGCCGAAATTATCGTTACTTCAGTGGCGGTATTAGCGGCAATCATATGGTTTTTGCGCCGCGATATTCAGCTATTGGACGTTATTACCTTAGGGAAAGATCAGGCAATCAATTTAGGGGTTGATTACGACCGCACTATTCGCCGTCTTTTGCTGGGAGTAGTGCTTTTTATCGCAGTAGCAACCGCTATGGTGGGGCCCATTTCATTTTTGGGTTTAATCATTGCCAATCTTTCTCGTGAATTGCTGAAAACGTATCGCCATACGCAGCTCATTACAGGTTCCGTCTTCTTCGGCATGATTATTTTGGTTGCGGGACAACTCATTGTTGAACAGGTATTTCACTATGTAATCCCTATCAGCGTATTCATTACGGTTGGTGGCGGATGCTATTTCTTATACCTCTTACTCAGAACTCGGAGGATGTAGATGCGTATTTCAAATCTTACGAAACGCTACGATGCAAAAACAGTAGTCGATTCGGTTTCTTTCGATATTCCTCGCGGAAAAGTTATTTCCTTTATTGGCCCTAATGGAGCAGGCAAGTCGACCGTTTTGGGAATTGTGTCTCGTCTTATTGAGCGCGATGAAGGAGAGGTCCACTTTGAGGGGCGTGATGTTGCCAATTGGAAAAGTAAGGATTTGGCAAAACGCCTTGCTATTCTTACCCAAACCAATGCAGTTCAAATGAAGCTTTCGGTTCGTGAGCTTGTAAGTTTTGGTCGTTTTCCTTATTCGGGTAGCAGGCTGACCGCAGAGGATGAACGTATTGTTGATCGAGCCCTTGGTTATATGAAGCTTGAAGAATTCAGTGATCGTTTTATTGATGAATTGTCGGGCGGACAACGCCAGCGTGCATTTATTGCCATGGTAATTGCGCAGGATACTGAATACATTTTGCTCGATGAACCAACCAATAATTTGGACATCTATCACGCGACCAACATGATGAAAATCGTTCGTCGTCTTTGTGACGATTTAGGAAAAACAGTCATTTTGGTGCTTCACGAGATTAATTACGCCGCGTTTTATTCCGACTACATTTGCGCGTTTGTTGATGGCAAGGTAGCGAAATTCGGAACGGTGGAAGAAGTAATAACCAAAGAAAACCTACGTGATATTTACCAGGTAGATTTCGAAATTCTTGAAATAGAAGGGCGTCCTCTTTCTATCTACTACTAAGGCTTAGGTACAAACCTGATTAAAGGAGTTGATATGACAACACAATTGTTAGTAAAACGGAGAACTCAGCGAACGCTGTTGGCGCTTGCTGGAGCAGTTTTGGCAGTGGCTCTTGCCTTTATGCTGTCAGGCTGTTCAGGTAGTGGGGAATCAAGTGAATCAACTTCGGAAACCATTACCATCCAGGCACTTAATGGCAGCGGAGAAACCGCTGATGTCGAAGTGCCGTATGATCCGCAGCGTATTGCTATTTTAGATATGGCTTGTCTGGACATTTTGGATAATCTGGGATTGGGCGACCGCGTTGTAGGTAGCGCAAGCACCTCTATTGATTATCTGCAGGATTATGTAACCAATGAAAACATTGCTAATTTGGGAACCATTAAAGAAGCTGATCTCGAAGCGGTAGCAGCAGCCGAACCTGATATTATTTTCATCGGTGGACGTCTTTCTGCCTCGTATGACGATTTGGCGGCAATTGCACCAGTCGTCTATATTGCTACCGACACTGAAAAAGGACTGGTACAAAGCGTCAACGATAACGCAACCACAATTGCTTCGATATTTGGACTCGAGTCTGAAGTCGAAGAAAAGATGAGTGGCTTTAATGATCGCATTGCTGCTTTGCAAGAAGTTGCTAATGGTCATACCGCTTTGGTAACCATGTATACCAGCAGCAGCGTTAATGTGCTAGGCAATGATGGTCGTTGCTCCATTATCGGCAGTGAAATTGGTTTTGATAATCTTGCTGCAGGTGAGATCACTTCGACTCATGGTAATGAAACGTCGTTTGAGACGATTGTTCAGCAGAATCCCGAATATATCTTCGTGCTGAATCGAGATGCTGCTATTGGCACTGATGGTGCTGATCAGGCGCAAGAAATTGTCGAAAATAGCCTGACGCAAAACACTCAGGCCTATCAGGATGGCAACATTATCTATTTGGAACATCCAGCGGTGTGGTATACCGCTGAAGGCGGCATTACCGCGCTTGATACTATGCTTTCCGACCTTGAAGGGGCTCTGCTCTAGGGAAAAGGTGCTGTTTCGGTAAGTGCGCTTTCGAAATTATCAGAAGCTGCATTGGCTGCCGAAATAAGATGCCTACTTTCTCGTAGAAAGCAAGAAAAAAGGCGATCGCATTTGCGATCGCCTTTTTTGCAGAAGCAAGACAAGCGTGATAAGTAAGCTTGCAAGTTACCTAGCAAAAGCTACTTGATAAGCTTGCCGTAGCGCTCTTCGGTAATCTGGTCGAGCGTTTTGCCCTGAGTCTTGGGGCACCAAATAACGCCAACAACCAAAGAGATGAACAAAACAGCGCACATAATAACGGCAGCAGGGAAGAAGCCAGCAGGGTTAGCGGAAATGTCGCCCATGATAGCGCCAACGCCAACCAATGACCAAATACCCAAAGCACCACGAACCAAGAAGAACATGATGCCCTGTACGCCGCCACGATACTGGGTGGGGAACAATTCGGTGCCCCACAGAGCGTAGAAGCACTGTGCAGAAAAACCAGCAGAAACACCCCACAGGATAACGTAGGCCCAAAGAACCCAACCCATGGAATCGCTGGTGCCGTCCTGAAGAGCAATACCAAAGACTGCAATGCAAACCCAAGACAGCAAAGCTAAGAGAGCAGAAATACCAAACAGCAGACGATGGGAAACTTTGTCGCCTAACTTGGAGAACACGATAAGCGAGAAAGCAGCAACCAAAATCCACTGAACGATACCAAGCAAGCTTTGACCGGTAGAGTCAATGTTGCCAGCTGCAGCATAAAGGTAAGGCATGAACTGACCGTTGGTGCCAGCTGCCAAGTTCCAGGTAAGGTAAACCGCAACCAAGAAGATGATGGTCTTAACGTTGACGGAGTTCTTAAGGGCGTTTGCCATCATGCGGCCGAAGCTAACGTGTTCGGTAGTGTCTTGTTTGTCGGCCCAGTCGGCAGATTCTTGCAGCTTGCGCTGTAAATTCCAAGCAACAAGGGCAACAACGAACAAAACCATGAAGAGAATACGGGTTGCAAGCATGCCGTCAAAAGGACCGTAGGTACCTACAGGCAAAAGAGTCTTACCGTCAGCTGCAAAGCCAGGAATGATAAAGCTCATGATCAAAGACAGAGCAAATACGATTGCAGGACCGCAGCTCCAAGCGAACTGACTAATGCCAATGTTGGAAGCACGGCTGGTAGATGAAGATGTTTCTGAGATGTAGCTCCAAGAAGCAGGAACACCTGCACCTACGGAAAGACCTGAAATTACAACACCAACAACAACCATTGGGAGGTTTACTGCGCATGCGGCAATAAGCACGCCAGCAGCATATACCAGCAGGTTGTATTTGTAGATAACGGTACGACCGAATTTGTCAGTCAAAAAGCCGCCGATCAAAGCGCCGACTGCAGCGCCAAAGGCGTTTGCGCCAATAGCACCTAAAATTGCGGTCCAGGTTGCCCCGAATCCAAAAGCGGCTGCCCAAGCAGTAAGCGCGGTACTACTTGCAACGATACAGCCTGAATCCAGGAAGTTGGTCAGGGAAACCGCCATGGTTCCCTTGCGCTCTTGAGATAAAGCCATTACGTTTCTTTCTAGTCGAATCGAATACTTATGTCGATTAGTTTGCGCAGCTTATAGCAAGCATGGCTTATGGCTAGATATGCTTTATAACTTAGCGTATCTGCAATTAAGCGTGCATAACTAGGCGTGCCCGCTTACCTTAAGCTACCGAACTAATCCAAATGGAAGGCGCAGGGCAAATCAACAGAAACAGGGGAATTATCCTCGTTCGTTTCCATGACGCTTGCCATGAAGTCCCACCATTTTTTACAAATTTCAGTGTTGGCTGATTCATCATAGCGCTCTGGATCATCGAGCTCGATATAGCCAAACAAAATATTTGTTTCTTCATCAATGAAAATTGAGTAATTGTGTCCGCCATATTCGTGAATCATGTCCGCCATTTCTGGCCATAATTCGTTGTGGCGCTTTTCATACTCGGCCGCAAAGCCAGGGTACAACTTCATCTTGAACCCTGAAATGGTACGACCTTCAGCAGTTTTACGTATAGCCATGTTGGATCTTTCGTTTTCTCTCAGAGGGGCGAATTTTTCGGTAAGCACCTGCCAGTTCGAAAACCAGTTCGAAAACTGGCGGGTGCTTATTAAATGCCTCGACTTTACTTTTCGTCCAAAAATGCCAGGTTTGGTTTTACGTTGAAGTCCTGGCACACCTGGATCAGTTGCGCGTCAGAGATTAGATACTCAGGTTCAGCACCGCCGTTTGCACCGCGTGCGGCCAAGTAGAGCCCCGCGGACTTCTCAATGGTGTGCATCATGCCGAATGCCGCATCAAAGGTGTCGCCAGAAACGAACATGCCGTGCTGGGTCCACACCACCGCATCGTAGCGGTCCATCAGATCTGCCGTAGCGCGGGCAATTTCAGCACCGCCGGGCACCATCCAGGGCACAAGCCCTACGCCTTGCGGGAAGATGATCACGCATTCGGTCATTGACTTCCACAGGATGCGCGTCCATGTGCGTGCGTCGGGTTCGACAAGCGTGGACAGCGTGATGATGTTGGGGCAATGCGCATGATAGATCACGCGGCTGGCACCATCGGTTGCTGCTACACGCACGCTATGGTTCATGAAGTGGGTGGGAAACTCGCTAGTTGGCTTACCGCCGTTTTCAAGTCCCCATACGATGCGCCATGCGTCGCCGGCGTCGTTGATCTCCACGATGCCCAAGCAATCAGCCGGATTCAGTGGCACGTTGCGCATGAACTTGCCCGATCCGGTGGTTAAAAAGTGTGCGCCGCGCAGATTGTCCGCCTGTACACCCATCTGCGTCCATGGACGATCGAAGGAAAACTCACCTTCGCATGCCGCAACATCTTCGTCGGTCATGCGGTAGGTGAGGTTACCACCGTTTGCTTCATGCCAACCTTGGTCGAATCCGTCTTTACACATCCGCACGAAGGAGCGCAGGAAGGGCTGCTGCTCTACACCCGCCTCATGCGTTCCTTGCGTGTTATCGGAAAAACCCATGTCATCCCTTTCTTTTTTGTTCTTGATCTATTCCTCTAGAAATCCTTCTAGAGGAAGGTAAGCCAATGGTGTTTCGTCGTTTCGCTCATTGGCTGAAAATGCTTTTAGCAGACAACCTCAACTGGTACGTTCAAGATTTCTGCAACCTTCTTGATGGTGCCCGTCCAGCTGCCTTGCGCTGCAGCGAAGTGATGCGTGGGGCCGCACTCGCACCAGCGGTTGTTCCATTCGCGTGCGCCAATGCTAAAGCGCGTGCGGAAGGTGGTGTCGCCGTTTTGCAAGGTGGGGCCGTCCTCGATTACGCCTTCACTTACGATGAACTTGAAATGTCCGTCGGCATCCTGTGTGATGGCCAGGTAAGTGACTGGGCCTGGCTTCGGGTAGAAGCGCGTGAGGAAGCCGCCGCCGGTCTTGCCGTGGAATACCGGAACGATCTCCATTGAGGCCTTGCGTGCCGTGGAGAAGCAGGCATCGCCTGAACCGGAGTGTCCAATAAGTACCACGTCGTCATTGAAGTCGAAGGTGTAGAACTCGGAAAGCTGGCAGGCGCCTGAGATGACCTTCATGATGCTCATACCCATGGCTACCTTCATGTCGCCTTCCACTGCACATACCGTGCCCTGCTTGATGAGCATGGAGAACGCCGGGATCAGCATGGAGTCAAGCACGCCGGCCTTGCCCTGTGCAAAGCCATCGTAGTGGCTGGCAACCAGGCCTAGGTGCTCGTCACGTACCCACTGTTCGAAAGCCAGCACGTAGCGAGCCATTTCGCGGATGCTCTCTTCTTCGTAGTCGCCCTTGATCTCAAAGGTGTCGTGAATATCGGCAACCTTTGCAGCGATGGCCTCTTCGTCGTTCACATCATCGGCGATAGCCCACATGCGCTCCCAGTCAAACTGCTTGGTGTAGAGGCCCATGCGGTTGTAGAGGTTGGTCTCGTCAATGTAGAGGTCCATCATGCCGGGATATGGCCTGCCGATCTGAGCGATGTTGGTATCGCGGAAGCGGCGGCGCACCTGTGCGGCTAAGCACCAATCTTCGATTTGGGCAGCGGCCTCAGGGTCGCCACCTTCAACAACACCCGTGATCACAGCATGGCGCTTGCCGGCGCGGTTGAGGTCGGCAATCATTTCGCCTACGGCTCCGCCTGCGTATCCTGTGCCCAGCCATTCGGCAGTTCCCGCTGTGTCAAAGTCAAGGCAGCGCAGCTTCTGCAGGTTTACTACCACGACCGGCACGTCCAAGTCGCGCACAGCAGGTAGCATGTTGTAGCTGGTGCAGTAGGTGAGTAGCTGCAAGATGACCAGGTCCACATCTGCTGCGCGGAACTTATCGCCTGCAGCCTGCGCCTGTTCCTTCGTGGTAACCAAGCCGCCATCGATAAGCTCAACGGTGTCAGGCAGTGTCTTCTTGAACGCGGCATACTGCTCTTCAAATTCGGGTACGAGCTCCGGGAACTGAGGCAAGTACGCCTGCAGCGCGATGGAGAATACGCCGACTTTCGCTTTCGTTTCTACTAGCATAGGCAACCTCCTGTTGTCTGTTTGCGTTATGTCTATCTGTTGCACATATGGCTGATGCCGCATGCGCCTGCTCTACTGTCTTATTCAAAACGCGCTACATCGAATGATGTCGCAATTGCATCACGTACGCTTTGCAAATTGGGGAATACGCCATCCTTAATCATTTGGACAGCAAGGTTGCCTAAGCTGGTACCTTCAACAGGGCCGGCAAATACGGGAATACCGCAGGCTTTCGTGGTAAGCGTGTTGAGGTAAGCATCCTGGCATCCGCCTCCTACGATATTGATAGAGGTGTAGGTGCGGCCGGTAAGAGATGCCATTTCAGCAATTGATTCGGCATAGCACTCAGAAAGGCTCACGTATACGCAACGCATCAGTTCGCCTACCGTGGTAGGCACTTCCTGGCCTGTTTCAAAACAAGCAAGGCGAATTTCGTCAATCATTGAATCGGGTGCAAGGAAGCGATCGTCGTTAACGTTGACATGCGCTTCAAAGTAATCTGCCGCTTTGGCTTCTTCGATCAAATCACCAAAGCCCATTTCGTGATCTGATCCAATAAAAGCGGGCAGTTCGGCTTCGAGAGCGGCATGTTCATCTAGCTGAGCAGCACTTTCTTCTTTGCCTGATACATAAGAAACGCCATTGAGTTCACGGCGAATAGACTGAATCATCCAAAGCCCCATGATGTTTTTCAGGAAACGGAAGCGTAAATCATAGCCGCCTTCGTTGGTAAAGTTTTGGAAGCGGGATGCGTCAGAGGTAATGGGACCTTCATTTTCGACCCCCAATAAGCTCCAGGTGCCCGACGAAAGAAATACCGCATCATCGTCGCGTGCAGGAACCGCCAAATAGGCGCTGCCGGTATCGTGCGTGGCCGGGGCAATAATATGAGGAGCGTAGCCAAGCGTTTGCTCAATGGTAGGCAGAACAGGACCCAAATCGGTACCGGGCATTACTACCTTGCAAAACATATCGGAAGGTATGCCGAATGCATCCAAAATCACCTGATCCCATTGCTGGGTTCGTGCATTAAGAAGACAGGTGGTAGTAGCGTTGGTATATTCGTTGACCTTGGTTCCGGTAAGAAGGAAGGCAAGGTAGTCGGGAATCATCAAGAAGCTTTTTGCCTGCGCAAGCTGTTCAGGGTGTTCGCGCTTTAAGGCAAGAAGCTGATAGATCGTGTTGAAGGGTTGTCGCTGAATTCCAGTACGGCGATAGACGGCATCGGGTGCCATGATACGATCCGCCACGGAATACATGCCATTTGTGCGCTCGTCTCGGTATGCGACGGCTTCTCCGATCAGGTGGTCGTTTTCGTCCAGCAAAACAAAGTCAACACCCCAGGTATCGATGCCAATAGTCTTTGGGGTGAAGCCTTCCTCTTTACATTTGGCAAGGCCGGCAACGGTTTCGCGGAACAACATATCAATGTCCCAACAGTCGTGGCCATTGATGCGCTTTTGAATGTTGTCGAAACGATGAATTTCGGTCAGCTCTATCTGCCCTTCATTCACGGTGCCGATTACAACGCGTCCTGAAGAGGCGCCAATATCAACAGCGGCATAACAATTCGAAGGCATTGATGAGGCCATTTAATTGCCTCCTTCCTCGATGCCAATTTGGACAATTTGCATCACATTAGTTGGGCGGGGGGAAGGAAGCGAAGGATCCACCCCGGCATCATCAGTGTTAGGGGAGGTTGTTCTATCGCCCAGAGTAAATACTGCTACATCTCCTTTATGAACATAGCCTTTTTCACTTACCACTGAACGGGCCTGTTCAAGAATGAAGGAAGCATCGCCAACAACCTTGCCAAGAAGAGGTGTTACACCCCACGCAAGTTGTAAAGAGCGGCGATTTTCTTCGGTAGGCGTTACGGCATAAATAGGTGCCTTTGGCCGGTAGTTCGAGATGAGTCGCGCCGTACGTCCGGTCATAGTAGGCGTCACAATACATGATGCGCCCACATGCTCGGCGGCAGTAACTGCAGCTAGACCAACAACTGCCGAAATACCATTGGGCTCGGCAGCACGGTTAGGGATAGAGCCCTGTTTGTAGATATGAGGCTCGGTTGCTTCGGCGATCTGTGCCATGGTCTGAACGGCAGGCACCGGATACATGCCAATAGCGGTTTCTCCCGAAAGAGTAAGCGCATCGGTGCCGTCATAGATTGCATTTGCAATATCAGCTACTTCTGCGCGGGTAGGACGAGGATTGTGAATCATCGAATCAAGCATTTGTGTCGCGGTAATAACAGGGCGATAGGCACGATTGCATGCTTTGATGATGGTCTTTTACAAAAGAGGAACCTGATTGGAGGGAACCTCAACACCCAGATCGCCTCGCGCTACCATGACCGCATCAGAGGCGGAAATAATTTCGTCAATATGTTCTACCGCACGAGCATTTTCAATTTTTGCTACTACACGGATAGAACCTCCGCCATGGGAAGTAAGAAATGATCGGATAGCGCGTACATCATCAGCGCATCCTACAAAGGAAGCTGCAACGAAGTCTACCTTCTGTTCAATAGCAAACAAAAGATCGGCCTCGTCTTGTTCGGTCATCACAGGCAGAGGAACATCGGTTCCGGGGAGATTGAGCTGCTTGCATTCTCCCAGCATGCCTGAATTCTGAACAGTACATTGAATTTCGGTGCCGTCTACGCGATCCACCGCAAGTTCGATAAGGCCATCGTCCACCAAGATGATGGTGCCTGGCTCAACATAGTTATAAAGACCAGGGAATGATTGATGAATGCGGCGAGAAGTTCCGAGGATATCTTCTTCGGTAAGAAAGATATTATCTCCTGCGCGGAGTAATACTGGCTTGCCACCTTCCAGCTTGCCTGTACGAATACTGGGGCCCTTGGTGTCAAGCATTAAAGCACAGGGAGAATCAAGTTCGCGGCGGACTTTTTTGAGCCTGTCCATGCGCGCCTTGTGTTCGGCATGTGAGCCGTGAGAGAAATTGCATCGCGCTACATCCATTCCGGCTTGGAGCAGATTTTTAAGCGCCGATTCTGAGTCTACTGCTGGACCCAGCGTGCAAATAATTTTTGTTCGTTTTGCCATAAATTCTGTTCGCCTTTCGGTAGGAGTGAATTTCGGCCATTGGCGGAAAAAGAATCGTTACGTGAAAGACGAGTTTCGATTCTTTCCACTAGCAGGTCGAAACTAACCACTCAAGGGCAACATTACTATTGTAGGGCAAATTTGTATATATGCAGATTATTTAGTGCCATAAAACAAAGAAGATGGTGCAAAACAATGAGTTTTACACCATCTTTTCTTCCTTGAGGTTTCCTGCGGGTTCTTATGCTGGTCTAAGACGTTTAGCCGCGGGATGTTTTTAAGCTTGGTAGGGATAACTATTGATAAGATCGCTTACCGTTACGAAGCGGTATCCTTCCTCCTTAAGCTTTGGCAGTGCTTGCTTAAGGGCGGCAACGGTTTCTGAGCGATCGCCACCACCATCGTGCATAAGAATAATTTCGCCGGGGCCAGCGCTTTCGATGCGCTGTGCAATAACATCTGTTCCCGGTTTTTGCCAGTCTCCCGTATCGATGTTCCATCCAATTTCTGCGTTGATTTGGCTGCTCAAATCGCTTGCAACTGAAGCGTCGAAGTTTCCGCCAGGAGATCTAAACATTAAACTTGCGTCTTTTCCGGTAGCATCCTTGATAGCTTGCATGCCCTTTTCGACTTCTTGCTTACGCTCGTCGGTTGACATCAAAATCAGGCTTACACCCTTGCCGCTGCCTTCTGCATGATCCCAGGTATGAGTACCGATTTCATGTCCTTCGTCTGCGGCGCGCTTAACCAAATCTTCGTGACCAGAGATCTTCTGTCCAACAGTAAAGAACGTTGCTTTGGCATCGTTTTCTTTGAGGACGTCAAGAATGGCAGAAGTTGAAGAATCCCACGGACCATCGTCGAAGGTCAGCGCGATTACTTTGTCGCCATTCGAATTTACGTTGTAGTACTGTAAAACACCATTGACTGGATCTTTGGTAGTCACTTCAGCGGTTTTGCCAGATTCTTTACCAGTACGAACTACCTTTTCTCCTGCTTCACCTTTCTGGGTGTACAGATGTACTGCGCCGGTGCCCTGAACTTCGAGGGTGGGCTGAATAGCTTGAGGATCCCCCTCGGTGTAGTCTTCGGTGATATCAGCGCCGTTGGTAAGGGAAATATCATCTCCCTCATTTAGATGGGTAGAAAGGTCATCCTTGGCTTCGCCGTTAATGGTTGCCGTAGCGCGGGTGCCTTCTCCTTCACGCATGACTGATCCATCGACGGCAACATAATTACCTGGAGTTACCGAAACGGTATTAGTATCGAGCAGCCCTTCGAGGGAACGCTGCTGTCCTTCGATGGTTTGCTGTTGCCCGTTGATGGTTACGTTTACGGGCTTATTGGTATTCCATGTGGTAAAGGCAAAAACACCGATAGCAACCAGCGCTACAGCACTTGCGCCTGCAATGAGCTTGGTACGCAAAGAACCCGACATTTTAGGGCGAGGACGATTAGCGCTGAGGTATCGCTCGGCGCTAAAGTCAGAAGATTCGGGCACTCTGCTTGCAGAATTGACAGATCGTTTGGTGGCACTTTGTCGTGCGCTTGGCCTTGAGGAACTAGTGCGGCGTCTTGGGGAAGCAGTTTGATAGTTGGTTTCTGATTCCGCCTGACGTGGCATGGTACCGCTTGCAGAGGGCGCTGCTTGTTGTGGACCGCTTTGTGCCGAAGAGTACTGACGTGGCATGGTGCCGCTTGCAGAAGGTGCTGCTTGTTGCGGCATTCTTCCGCTTGCAGAGGGTGCACTCTGGCGTGGCATAGTGCCGCTTGCACCTGAGGCAAGAGCACCGCTTGCGGAAGGTGAGCCTTGATAAAAGGGAGCCTGCCCTGTTGCTTGTGGGTTTTGGCGCGGAATTCTTCCGCTCAAAGTTGCCTCTCCTACATGGGGTGTTCTGCTGGTGCGCGAAGAATGAGCGTTGGGAGCACCCGCTGAAGCGCGATATGATGCGTGATCGGAATAGGTCGAATGAATAGAAGCATTGGAATAGCGGCTGCGACCAGTGTGTTCAAAAGACTGATTGTGCCAGGAATTGTGTGCTTCAGTTCTGCTTTTTTGAGCCTGCGCATAGCGTTGTGCAGGCGAGGGCGCATTCTGATTAGGGTCGTGCGCACTATACATTTGCCGTTCGCGCTCTAGTTCGTCTCGGGCATTAGGAACGTTCATACGTTGTGCAGCAGGCACACGTGAAGAATAAGCACGAGCTGAAGAATAGGGCGTGCGCGAAGAGGGTCTATGAGAAGAGTGGTTATGTGGTTCGTTTCTCTGCGGCATTTTATCCTCAACCAATTACTTTTAGTGGAGCTATAAAACAATCGAAATTATTCAACGATTAAAACAAGTAACTTGAGCGAATCGCGCCTCATTTTCTGTATAAAACAATCCAAATTAAGCGCCCTTCGCGTTGCCCCATTGTACTCGGAGCGTTCCATAAATAAAGGGGTTATTCAAAAACGTTACCAAAATGGTGTCGGTTTCAACTATGGGGCAAATGGGAAGGGTGACAAAAAGACTCAAAAAGCTTTTGAATAAGCATCTTGTCGCCAGAGAATTTTACCGAAAAACCCTTGCATAATATACCCCATGGGGGTATACAGAGTAATGAAAACAAAAGAGCTTGTCAAAAATAAACCTTGTCTAAGTTTGTAAGGGAAGTTTGTTCGAGTTCGTAAAGGTGCTTGTTCAAGCTTGCAGGGGATCTTATCCAATCTTGTTCAAGCTTGCAGGGGCCTCGCTTAAGCTCGCAACGGATTTTGTCCAAGTTTGCAAAGGAGTTTTTTTGATGACTGCTACCAATTCCTGCTGCGCTCAGCAATCAAGTCAGGAAGCGGGCGACAAGCGCATGTGTGCCTGCCATTACAAAGAGACTGAACGTGCAGAAAAACTGCAGGCAGATGTCAAAAAGCGCCTTAACCGTGCAATTGGTCAGCTAAATGGCGTGAAGAACATGATTGATGACAACCGCTACTGCGGGGATGTTCTGACTCAGCTTGCAGCGGCGGAAAGCGCGGTGCATTCAGCGGCGGAACTTATTTTGCGTGACCACTTGGAAACGTGCGTAAAAGATCGCATTCAGCGTGGAGACGACGAGGTTATCGAAGAAGCGATGCGCCTTATCAAGAAGTTTGCACATTCGTAAGGCTCGCAAAAGAGGCTCGCAAGAGACAGTAAGGCTCGTAAGGCTCGCAAAACAAGCAAGGCTCACGGAAGGCAAATAAGGCTCGCAAAACAAGCAAGGCTCACGGAAGGCAAATAAGGCTCGCAAGACAATCAAACCTCACAAAAGATAAGCAAGACTCGCAAGACAAGCAAGGTTTACAGAGAACAAGGCAGAGAAGAAAACACTCTCAAAGTATTCTCAAGGCAAAGCTCTCGAACGGCGTTTTGGTGAAATAACGAATCAGGTGAACTATGTCGGATAAACAGATTTTTGACATAACAGGAATGACCTGTGCGGCGTGTTCTGCCCGAGTTGAAAAAACTACGAATAAGGTAGAAGGCGTTCGGCAGGCAAGCGTAAATCTTTTAAAGAATTCAATGGAAGTTGAATTCGAACAAGATGCGAATATCCCAGCGGTAACTCAAGCGATTGAAACTGCTGTTGATAAGGCAGGCTATGGCGCTTTCCCGCGTGCTTCTAATCAGGCGGCTTCATATGGCGGATCGGCAGCAACAGGCCAAGGTGCGTCTTCCTTGCAAAATAGCTCTGCAGCTCAGGTTAGCTCTGCTGGTCAAGGGGGCGTTGGGTCAGCTTTTCTCGGGACTGATTCTGCAGCGAACAGGGCATCAAGCATTGCTGAAAAGGAACAAAAAGCTATTTTTAGGCGATTGGTAATTTCGGTCATTTTCGCTGCGCCTCTTTTCTATATTTCTATGGGGCATATGTTTGGCTGGCCATTGCCTGCTTTTTTCTTGGGCGAAGAAAATGTTCTTGTGTGGGCACTGACGCTTTTTGTTCTGCTTATCCCGGTGATTTGCGTGAACTTCAAGTTCTTCCGTATGGGGTTCAAAACCCTGATACATGGCGCACCAAATATGGATTCACTTATCGCGCTTGGCTCAGGTGCTTCTACTCTGTATGGCTTGTATGCGTTGTTCCAGATGGCTTTTTATGCAGGTCATGGAGATTTAGGGCAGGTTCACGCCTATGCGATGAACTTATACTTTGAATCTGCGGCTTTGATTTTGACGCTCATTACCCTTGGCAAGTATTTCGAGGCACGCGCCAAAGGAAAGACAACAGACTCTCTTTCCCAGCTGATGGATTTATCTCCCAAACAGGCTCTTCGTCTTGAAAATGGTACAGAAACACTAGTGGATGCTCGCGAGGTACGCGTTGGGGATGTTCTAGTCGTCAAAACAGGCGAATCGGTGCCGGTTGACGGAGTTGTGCTGGAAGGTGAAGGTTCGGTTGACGAATCGGTTATAACGGGAGAGTCGCTTCCTGTGACAAAGCGCGCAGGATCAGCGGTAACGGGAGCTACGGTTAATACGAGTGGTTGGTTTACTATGCGTGCAGAGCGCGTAGGGTCAGACACGGTCTTGGCGGGAATCGTCAAGTTGGTTGATGAAGCAACAAGCTCAAAGGCTCCTATTGAAAAATTAGCCGACAAGATCAGTGGTGTTTTTGTTCCTGTGGTTATAGCTATTGCGATAGGTACCTTTATTGTTTGGATGGTTCTTGGTGCCGATTTCGCTACTGCTCTTTCGTACGCTATTTCGGTGCTGGTAATTTCTTGTCCCTGCGCACTTGGTCTTGCTACGCCAACAGCCATTATGGTTGGAACGGGTCGTGGTGCGGTCAACGGCATCTTAATCAAAGATGCAGAAGCTCTTGAAACGGCACAGGGTGTTAAAACGGTTGTCTTTGATAAAACCGGAACGATCACACAAGGAACTCCCCAGGTGACTGAGATCGCGATTGCTTCTGGATCTGCGCCGCAAGCACAAGCACAGGCGCAAACAGGATCTGTGCCACTGCCAAAATCGATGGTGCGCTTTCAGCCTGAGAATAACGGTAAAACATCAGATATTTCTTCTGTTTTTGCTGCGACCTCTGCTGAAACAAAGCAGGAATTGACTCATTTTCTGCAGGTAATAGGTGCGCTTGAAAATCACTCAGAACATCCTCTGGCTAAAGCTCTCATGCGTCTTGTAAAGCAAAGTGGTGTCTTCGTTTCTGAGGTAGAAAACTTTTCGCAAAGCGTTGGCGAAGGAATCATGGGCGAAGTTGAAGGGCGCCAGTGTTTTGTGGGTAATGCTCGCATGATGCAGGCGCGCGGTATTGCCGTTGATCCAACGTGGACACAGGATCTTGCAGAGGCGGGGAAGACGGTTCTTTATCTGGCGCAGCAAAATACCCTTCTTGGGTATGTAGCAATAGCCGATGTGGTAAAGCCTACCAGTGCTGCTGCAATTAAGCGTCTTCATGATATGGATATCAAAACGGTCATGTTGACAGGAGATGAGAGCCGTACCGCTGAGGCAATCCATAAACAGGTTGGTACCGATAAAGTAATTGCGGGTGTGCTTCCTGCCGATAAAGAGCGTGTGGTTCGCGATCTCTCTAAAGAAGGCAAGGTTGCAATGGTGGGGGATGGCATCAACGATGCTCCTGCTCTTGCGCGTGCAGACGTTGGCATAGCAATCGGCGCAGGTACGGATATTGCACTTTCGAGTGCCGATATCGTGCTTATGCATAGCGATTTGCTCGATGTACCGTCAGCGCTTGATTTGTCGCGTGCAACTTTGCGCAATATAAAACAAAATCTCTTCTGGGCACTGTTCTATAACGCTTTGTGCATTCCTATCGCAGCAGGTGTTCTTGCATTTGCAGGCTTTAGTCTCAATCCTATGATTGCGGCGGCAGCGATGAGCTTTAGCTCGGTTTGCGTTGTAACGAATGCTTTGCGTTTGCGTCGTTGGAAGCCTTCGGTTTCTCATCAGGCAACCAAGGATAGGAAGACAGAAGAAGAAATAAAACCAGAAAATAAACCCCAAGGAAAGGATGAATCAATGGAAAAAGTATTACATGTTGAAGGTATGATGTGCCAAAATTGCGTTTCTCATGTCAAAAAGGGACTTGAGCGTGTAGAGGGTGTTGAAGAGGCTCAGGTTGATTTGGAAGGAAAGAGCGCCACGGTAAAGCTCAGTGCAGATGTGCCAGATCAAACACTGATTGATGCGGTGGTGGAAGAAGGCTACGAAGCCAAGATCGCCTAGTTTGCTATCTCGGTGGCTTTCTGTCCTGTTTTTTCTGAAGAGCGTATATATAAGGCATAAATAGGGTTATAGGCCATTAACTCTATATGTATTTCCTGGTACGCAAAATGGCTGCAGCGCTTATGCACTGCAGCCATTGTTATATCTGATGACGGCTCTTGTCGTGTTCGACTCAAGAGCCATTATGCTTTGTTTAGCAACCTGATAAAAAGGTCCGTTGCGTCAGGTTTCCGTTAAGGGCTTATTGCGAAAAGCCTGCCTCTATTCTGCCTCTATAAGTCCGATGTAATAAACAGACTTACGACTTACTTGGACTCTTTTGCTGCTTTTGCGTGCTCCATGATCTCGTGGGGAGATTCAAAATCATCGAATCGTGCACTGCCAGGAGCCTCCATACGGTCAAGGGGCAAAATGACCAAACCAATATTGTCCACATACGCATAGATTTCCATACCACGCTTGCAGCGGAAGGTGCACTCGATGCAAGGGTTTTTATCGCAGTAAGCAAAGGCGTCCTCATCAGCAAGGCCAAATACCACAGGAGGCCATTTCTTAGGAGATACATATTTGGTCATGATTCCTGTAAAGGTTTTCAAGGCAAACCAGCGAGGCTTGCATGTTGAATCGACTGACTTCCAGTCGATTTTTACGCAGTTATTATTCAATCCGCCCATAATTTGGTAGTTGAGCTTAAAGCGGTCTTCCACTTCTTGAGCAGCAATAGGCTCAAGCTTTTCCATGGGCTTGCCGCAGCAGGTGAGCTGATATTCGACATGAGCGTACGAGGGTTCAAAAATCAGTGAACGTTCACCGTCGTTAATTAAAGTATTGTCAACAGCGCCGTCGATGCCCTGAACAACCGCACCGCATTCAGTGCAATGAAAGTAAGGAATATGAGCAGACGTTACGCGTGGTTTCCAGGTAGCGTGAGTACGGGTGGGGCTATATTCTGCCATCAAAATACCTCTTCTCTCGGCAGTAGATAGGACTTAAAGGAACAAAGTTCGACAAGGAACAGGTTCGGATTCTGTTGCCTGAAGTCCTTATTTGGATATTTCTGCGTGTCACATTGTAATGCGCGATGAGTAAGATTGCACCGAGGGTATCAATAGTGTTTCTATTAAATCCATAATGGTTGATTGAAAAAGTAAGTGCAACACTGCAAAGGTAACCGCAACAGTTGCGT
>ERZ827440.1922-NODE-1922-length-20496-cov-6.697618_pt1 | contig 20496 bp, 20 predicted proteins | sample MGYA00519774_ERZ827440 | MGnify/ENA primary metagenome ERZ827440 (study PRJEB31778, sample SAMEA3449302) | human gut metagenome | biome: human gut; feature: human-associated habitat; material: faeces | place: United Kingdom | collected 2010/2012 ... | reverse complement strand
TTATAGATTTAAGAGATGAATTTGGAATCACACAAATTGTAATAAATGACGAAAAATTAGAAGAACAAATAAAATCATATGCTACTGAAAGTTGCATACAAGTAGAGGGAAAAGTAGTAGAAAGAACTAGCAAAAATAATAAAATATCAACAGGCGAAATAGAAGTTGTTGCAAACAAAATAGAAATGCTAGGAAAATGTAAAAATGTTTTACCATTTGAAATAAATACAGACCAAGAAGTAAGAGAAGACTTAAGGTTAGAATATAGATTTTTAGATTTAAGAAATGAAAAATTACATAACAATATTTTATTACGTTCTAAAATATTAAAAACATTAAGAGATAAAATGGATGAATTAGGTTTTACAGAAGTTCAAACACCAATACTTGCAAACTCTTCACCAGAAGGAGCAAGAGATTATTTAGTACCAAGTAGGTTAAATCCAGGAGAATTTTATGCATTACCACAAGCGCCTCAACAATTTAAACAATTATTAATGTTATCAGGATTTAATAAATATTACCAAGTAGCACCTTGTTTTAGAGATGAAGACCCTAGAGCAGATAGAGCACCAGGAGAATTTTATCAATTAGATTATGAAATGAGTTTTGCAGAACAAGATGATGTATTAGCAGTAATGGAAGAAGTTGTGCCATATACATTTAAGAAATTTACAGACTGGAAAGTTGACGAAGGGCCATTTATACGTATCCCATACAGAGAAGCAATGGAAAAATACGGAATAGATAAACCAGATTTAAGAAACCCATTAATAATTCAAGATGTAACAGAAGTATTTAAAAATTCAGATTTTAAAGCATTTGAAGGAAAAACAATAAAAATTATAGTTGTTCCAAATGGTGCAGAACAAGGAAGAAAATTCTTTGACAAAATGACAGATTTTGCAACAACAGAAGAAGTTGGAGCAAAAGGACTTGCTTGGACTAAAATAGAAAATGAAGAACCACAAGGTGGAATTGCTAAATTCATTACACCAGAAATGTTTAAAGAATTAAAAGAAAAATATGGAGTAACAGATAAATCAGCTATTTTCTTTATAGCAGACGAATTTAAAAAGGCACAAAAAATAGCAGGATTAGTTAGAATAGAATTAGGAAAAAGGTTAGACTTATTAGAAAAAAACACATATAGATTTTGCTTTATAGTGGATTTTCCAATGTATGAATTATCAGATGAAGGAACAATAGACTTTAATCATAATCCATTTTCTATGCCACAAGGTGGATTAGAAGCATTAGAAAATAAAGATCCATTAGATATATTAGCATATCAATTTGACTTAGTATGTAATGGATATGAAATGGCATCAGGAGCAGTAAGAAATCATAATCCAGAAGTTATGGTAAAAGCATTTGAAATTGCAGGATATAAAGAAGATGATGTAAAAAGTAGATTTGGTGCACTATATAATGCGTTTCAGTATGGAGCTCCTCCACATGCAGGTGCAGCACCTGGAATTGACAGAATGGTTATGCTTATAGCAGATTCTCAAAATATTAGAGAAATAATAGCATTCCCTAAAAATAAAAGAGCAAGAGATTTATTGATGAGAGCACCATCTAGAGTTAGTGAGCAACAATTAGATGATGTACATATAAAATTGAAGTAGTAAATTTATAATTAAATAATTTGCAAGAAAAACTTGTATTCATACTTTAAGTATGATATAAATATACTATAAAAATAAAGCTAATTAAAGAAAGGCGGAATTTTTGTGGACGAAGAGTTAGAAAATGATGCAAAGACAATCTTGATTGTTGATGATGAACAACCAATTGTAGATATCTTAGTATATAATTTACAAAAAGAAGGATATAAAACAATAGAAGCTGGAGATGGACTAACAGCAGTTGAATTAGCTACTGAAAAAAGACCAGATCTAATATTATTAGATATAATGCTTCCAAAATTAGATGGACTTTCTGTATGTAAAAGAATAAAAAATTCTTTCAATGTTCCAATAATAATGTTAACAGCAAAAGATGGTGAAATAGATAAAATATTAGGTCTTGAATTAGGAGCTGATGATTATATTACAAAACCATTTAGTGTAAGAGAATTAATTGCAAGAGTAAAGGCAAATTTAAGAAAAGTAGAAGTAGTATCAAATAATAGTATAAATAATATGCAAAAAGAAGAAAAGAAAAAAGATAGCAAAATTTCAGTTGGAGACCTAGAATTAGATTTAGATAAATTTGAGGTTAAAGTAAGAGGAGAAATAATAGACTTAACTTTAAGAGAATTTGAAGTGTTAAAATTCCTAGCATCACAACCAGAACAAGTAATAACAAGGGAAACTTTGTTAGAAAAAGTATGGGGATATGAATATTATGGTGATATTAGAACTGTTGATGTAACAGTAAGAAGAATAAGGGAAAAAATAGAAAAAGATACTTCAGCACCAAAAATATTGATTACTAAAAGAGGTGTAGGATACTATATTGCTGCGAAATAGAACAATATAGATTAATATAAAAGGAAGAATGTCGTAAAATAGGTTAATCTATTTTATGACATTTTTTATACATAAGTTATTTTAGTATTCAATAAATATTATCTTATGCAATACCTTGCTGTCGAAATCTACAAATAGAATTTAATAATATGTAGATTGCTCTAATTCGCACTCGCAAGCTCGTTTGGTCGCTTACGCGGTATTTTATAAACTAATATTTATTGAATACTGAATAATATAATTAAATAGAAATTGTAAAAAGGTTGAAGAATAATGGATAGAAATGAAACAAGAAAAATTATGGTAGGAAATGTTCAAATTGGTGGACAAAATAGAGTGGTAATACAATCAATGTGTAATACAAAGACAAAAGATGTAGATGAAACTGTAAAACAAATTTTAGAGTTAGAAAAAGCAGGGTGTGAAATAATAAGAATAGCATGTTTAGATATGGAGGATGCAAAAGCTATAAGACAAATTAAAGAGAAAATTCATATTCCAATTGTTGCTGACATACATTTTGATTATAAAATAGCATTACAAGCTATTGAATCAGGAGTTGATAAAGTTCGTATAAATCCAGGGAATATAGGAAGCAAAGATAGAGTAAAAGCTGTTGTTGATAAATGTAAAGAAAAAAATATTCCAATAAGAATAGGAGTAAATGGAGGATCATTAGAAAAAGACTTGTTAGAAAAATATGGTAAACCAACAGCAAAAGCTATGGTTGAAAGTGCAAAAAGACATATAGATATTTTAGAAGAATTAGATTTCCATGATTATTTATTGTCATTAAAGGCTAGTAATTTGGATTTATGTATAGAAGCATATGAGGAAGCAGCAAAAACATTTAAATGTCCATTACATTTAGGAATAACTGAAAGTGGAACAGAATTTAGCGGAACAATAAAATCAAGTATTGGTTTAGGATATATGTTAAGAAATGGAATAGGTGATACGATTAGAGTATCACTATCAGATGATCCTGTAAAAGAAATAAAAGTTGCTAAAGAAATATTAAAAGACTGTAATTTATATAGAAATTTGCCAACATTAGTAGCTTGTCCTACATGTGGCAGAACACAAATTGACTTAATTCCAATAGCAAAGGAAATGGAAGAGTTTTTACAAACAATAGATTCTAATATCACTGTTGCAGTTATGGGATGTGCTGTTAATGGACCTGGTGAAGCTAGAGAAGCAGACATAGGAATTGCAGGAGGAATAAAAGAAGGCTTATTATTCAAAAAAGGTGAAATAATCAGAAAAATACCACAAGACCAAATAGTAGAAGAATTGAAAAAAGAAATATTAGAAATGGTAGAAAAATAGATAAGTATTTTCATGAAAGTGGGGAAAATGATGGAAATAATAGTAGGAAAAACAGCAGGTTTTTGTTATGGAGTAAAAAGAGCTGTTGAAAGTGCAGAAAATGAAATTAATAACTCAGAAGAACAAGTTTGTTGTTTAGGAGAAATTGTACATAATAAACAAGTTGTAAATGAGCTAAAAGAAAAGGGAATAAAATTTGTTGAAAATATAGATGAGGCAAATAATAAAACAATAATAAGAGCACATGGTATTCCAAAAGAAGTTTATGAAAAAGCAAAACAAAAAAATATAGAAATAATTGATTGTACATGTCCAAATGTTTTAAAAATACATAAAATTGCAAAAGAATATGCAGATAATGGTTATTTTATATTTTTGTGTGGAAGTAAAACACATCCAGAAAATTTAGGAACAATAAGTTATTGTGGAGAAAATGTGTATGTAATAGAAAAAGAAAATGATACATTTAAAGCATTAGAAAAATTAGAGAAAACAGGAATAAAAAAAATATTAGTAATATCACAAACTACATATAGCCTAGAAAAATTTTATATTATAGAAGAAATAATAAGAAATGAATTACCACGAAATATAGAATTAGAAATAAAAAATACTATATGTAAAGCAACAGAACTAAGACAAAAGGAAACAGAGAAAATATCAAAAAAAGTAGATATGATGATAATAATAGGTGGAGCTAATAGTTCAAATACTAAAAAATTATATGAAATAAGTAAACAAAATTGTAAAAATAGTATATGTATAGAAACAGTAGATGAATTGCAAATAGAAGAAATATCTAAATATGATAAAATTGGAGTAATGGCAGGAGCATCTACACCACAAAAAGAAATAGAAAAAGTAGTAGAAAAGCTAGAAGAGTTATAATTAAAGAAAATTAAGTATGTTAAAAAATTTAAAATTTTATTTAGTAATTTGAATAATAGAAAATATAAAAGAAAGAATTGAAGTTTATTTTTAATTCTTTCTTTCTATTTTGAATTATATTATTGACCACCACTTGTCAATTTTGGTTTTAATGTAACTTTTATAATTGTACCTTCTGGAACTTGTTCATCTTTAGAATATTCTTGTGTACTTACATAGCCTGAACCTTCAATATTTATATTTAAGTTTTTATCTCTTAATGTGGTTTTTGCCTGAGAAGCGGTTAAGCCTTTTAAATCTGGAACAGAAATAGATGTAGCAACATTACTATCTGAACCATAAAGTACAACAATTGAATCTTTGGATAATTGTGAACCAGGTTTTGGATTTTGTTCTGAAACTAATATACTATTTGGATCACCTTTTACATATGTTTTTACTGTAAATCCAGCATCTTCTAAAGTTTTCTTAGCTTCTGTAACAGTTTTTTCTTTAACATTAGGAACTGTAATTGCGTCAGAAGAATTACTGTCAGCAGTTTCACTAGATGGAATTCCTAAATATGGAAGAATTTTACTTAACATTTGTGAAACTACAGGTCCTGCTAATGTACCACCTTGGTGATTATTTGCAGGTGGATCATAAAGTGTTAATAATAAAGTAACTTGGGTATCTTCAACAGGAGCAATAGCACAATAAGAAGCAACATAACCATTATCTTTTTGAGTATATATTGGTTCAGAAGTACCAGTCTTTCCACCAATTGAATAACCTTGAACTGCAGCATGTCTACCAGATCCATCTGTAACAACAGATTCCATCAAACTTCTAACTTCTTTAGCTGTTTCAGCTGAAACTACTTGTCTAACTTTAGTTACAGGAACTTTGGTAACTGCACCAGTATCAGTATTTGTATATTGTTTAACAATTCTAGGTTGTAAAAGAACTCCATCATTTGCAATAGATGAAATAGCTGTAATCATTTGTAATGGTGTGATATTAAGCCTTTGACCAAATGACATTGTTGCAAGTTCAACTGGTCCTACATTTTCTAATTTTTGGAATATACTACTTTGTTCTCCATATAATCCTGAATGAGTAGATTCAAATAGTCCAAAAGCATTATAATATTTGTACAATGTAGAAGCTCCAATTCTTTTACCTAATTGCATAAATGCAGGGTTACAAGAATTACCAAGAGCTTTCCTTAATGTTTGAGAACCATGAGGAGTAGCAGACCAACATTTGATTTTTAATGTTCCAGAAGAGGTATCTTCAAATTCCTCATAACCTTTACAGTAAAAATCATTTGCTTTATCTGTTGTTGTGATATTTTCTTCTAATGCAACAGAAGAAGTTATAACTTTAAAAACAGAACCAGGTTCATAAGTTTCTGCAACAGATTTATTTGTCCACATTTTGTATAAAGCTTCACTTTTTTCTTCAGTAGAAAGAGAATTATATGTTTGGGCCAAAGTTTCATTAGGTGTATAAGGTTCATTTAAATTATAGTCTGGATATGATGCCATTGCTAAAATATCACCAGTTTTAGGATTCATAACAATAACATTTCCACCTTTTTTACAATTGTTTTCATCAACAGCTTGTTTTAAATATTTTTCAACAATAGTTTGAATATTAACATCAATAGAAAGAGTTAAATCACTACCATTTTCAGCAGAAATATAAGTTTCTTCTGAATCAGGAATTTCTTGTTGATCACTACCTTTAGAACTTACTATTTTTCCAGGAGTTCCTGTTAAAATAGTATCCCAAGTAGATTCAATTCCACTTAAACCTTGATTATCATTTCCACAAAATCCAATTACTTGTGAAGCTAAATTATTGTAAGGATAATATCTCTTATTATCTTCATCTATATTAATTCCAACTGAAACATTATTTTCCTTCATCCAATTTTTTAAAGTTGCAACTTTAGTTTGGTCAACCTTTTTGGCAATAGTTTCAACTTGAGATGAACTATTAACTTTATTCAATGTTTCGTTATAATCTAGTTCAAAAATTTCAGAAAGACCTTTTGCAACTGTTTCTTTTAAAGTAGTAGTTGCTTCATTAGTTTTTTCAACAAGTTTTGAAGGATTTATAGTAATAGTATCAACTTGAGCACTTATAGCTAAAGCTTTTCCAGTTGAATCATAAATGTTTCCACGTTTTGGACTTATAATTTGGTTAATTGCTTGCTGATTATAAGCTTGTTCTTTTAAATAATTTCCTTGAACAAATTGCAAAAAGCCAATTCTACCAATAAGTAAAGTAAAAATTAAAATTGTAGAAATTAAGGCAATCTTTAACTTTTTACTTTGAATAAAATTGCCAGATTCAAAAGGTGTTTTTATTTTTATAATATTATCTTTTTTCTTATTATTAGATCCTTTATGTGGATTTTTTTTGTTATTCACATTACCGCCTCTTTAGTTAAAATTTTACAAAAATATTTTATATTAAAAAAATTAAAAAAGCAACAAAATCTTGAAAAAATCACATAATTATAATACAATATTATAACAGAAAATTATTTTAAAAATAAAGAAGGAAGATTAATTTTGAAAAATATATTAGAAGAAACTAAATTTATAATGGACAAATATAAAATACGTGCAAACAAATCATTAGGTCAAAACTTTTTAATAGATGATAATGTTGTAAACGAAATAGTAGAAGGAAGTAATGTAAATAAAGAAGATCTAATTATAGAAATTGGACCAGGATTAGGAACACTTACAGAATTTTTATTAGAAAAAGCACAAAAAGTTATATGTATAGAACTAGATGAAAGAATGATAAATATTTTAAATGATAGATTTAAATTATATGACAATTTTGAAATTATAAATAAAGATGTTTTAAAAGTAGATTTACAACAATTAATAAAACATGAAAAAGAAAACTCAAAAATAAAAAATGTTAAAGTTGTAGCAAATTTACCATATTATATAACCACACCAATTATAATGAAACTATTAGAAGAACAATTAGATTTGGAATCTATAACAGTAATGGTGCAAAAAGAAGTAGGAGATAGGCTAATTGCAATACCAGGAGATAAAGAAACAGGAGCAATAACATATACAGTTTATTATTATGCTGAATCACAAAAAATATTAGAAGTACCAAATAATTCATTTATACCAGAACCAGAAGTTACATCAGAAGTTATAAAATTAAATATAAGAAAAAAAGAGCCAGTTGAAGTAAGTGATAAAAAACTTATGTTTAAAATAATAAAAAATGCATTTATGCAAAGAAGAAAAACATTAGTAAATGCATTAACAAATTCAAAAATATTTTTAAACAAAGAAGAAGGAATTAAAATTCTAAAAGAAATCGGCTTAAATGAAAATATAAGAGCAGAAAAATTAACTTTACAAAATTTTGCAGATATTACTAATATGATTTGTTCAAAAACTATTTAAATAGAGTGAGTTTTGTGTTATAATAAAACAGAATAAAAAAGGAGAGATATATGAACCAAATATTAGTAACAAAAAAATTGTATATCACACCAGAATTGAAGAAAAAAAAGAAAGCATATAAAGCATATTTCTTTTTATCAGTTTTTTTGATATGTATATTAATATCAGTATATATATATGCAGAATATGATAGAAATAAAAGTGAAGAAGCTTCAGCATCTTTACTAGAAGATTTTAATCAAGAAAATGCAGAATTAGCTAATAAGAAAAATATATTAGTGGCAGTATTAGATGGAAATGATGAAGGAACGAATTCAGATAGTGCAACACCAAAAAGTCAAAGTGATATAAATAAAAATAAAAAAGTTAAAACAGATAGTGGATATACATATTCAACAATAGCAAGTATTAATATTCCAAAAATAAATGTAAATTACTCAATAATTGATGGTGAGACAGACTCGGTAGAAGAAACAGATGCATTACTAAAAATTTCACCAACAAAATTTTGGGGACCAGATCCAAATACAGTTGGAAATTTTTGTGTAGTTGGTCATAATTATAGGAATTCAAAATTCTTTAGTAAAGTACCAAATTTGGAAAATGGTGATATCATAGAAATTACAGATAGCAATAATAAAACTTTAAGATATAGTGTATATAGTAAATATGAAGTAGATCCAAATGATATAAGTTGTATAGACCAAAATACAAATGGTAAAAAAGAAGTTACATTAATAACATGTACAAATGATAGTAAATTAAGGGTAATAGTAAAAGCAAGAGCATTATAAAATTTAATAACGATAAGATAAAGAATTTAAGAAAATCTAAATTATTAAGAATATAGTTTAATAATTTAGATTTTTTAGTGTTAATGAAAATCTAGTAACAGTTAATGTATATAACTCATAGTATATATAAAAAATGTGAAGGAATGAGAGTGTAATGGCAAAAATAATTGTTTTTAATAATGACACAGATAGAATGGAAACATATTATAGAAATGAAGCAGATCCAATGCCATATAATACAAATTCAACTTTAAAAGTTAGGGAGTTTAGAGGTTCTAGTAAAAGTAATATCTTATGGACAACAAAAAGAACTATGCAAAGTTGGAATAGTCAAAGATATATTTTTGGAGGTCCAATTCCAGTTGGTTTTGCATTTAAAAGACCATATGAAGGTGGACATCGGTAATCAAAGTCAACATTATGCCGGAACCGCATTTGATGTAGGCCAAACATTATCAGATACACGAAGAAGACAATTATGGAATTCAGCAAGAAATTCAGGAGTGTGGTCATATGTTGAGCCAATTTCTGTAACACCTACATGGGTACATTTTGATAAAAGATTTGGAACACCTGCGTGTTCATATGGAGGATATCCAACTTTAAAAAGAGGAAGTGTAAGTAACTATGTACTAATAGCACAAGATGATTTAAATACATTGGGGTATAGAACTAATGGATTAGATGGAATTTTTGGATCTGCTACCCAAACTGCTGTAAGAAATTACCAAGCAAAAGTCGGGTTACAAGTAGATGGAATTGTAGGATGTAATACATGGAATTCATTACAAGAAGCGGTTGTTGGAACAGGTGCAACAGGTACGACCATAAATTAAAATATAGATTAATATATTTCTATAAAAATAAATTCAAAGAACTTTCCTATTATAGAAAAAAAGAAGCATTAAGCTTCTTTTTTTGCTTTTGTAGATTTTTGAATTTTTACTAATTCATTAGTAAGAGCATTTACTATTAATTTATTATAATCATCAAGTTTTAAATAATTTTCTATAAAATTTTGTCCTACTAAATCATTAACTGAAGGGGAATCTGTTACATTAATAATATCTGAGAATAAAAAGTTAGCATTAATATCTAAAGCTTTACAAACACTAATAATAGTACTAGCACTACCAAATGCAATACCACGTTCTAATTGACTAATATATCTTGTAGATAAAGATAATTTTTCAGCCAATTGTTCTTGAGTATATTCAGCCTTTAATCTAGCTATTTTAATTTTTTTTCCAATACTTTTTCTTAATTCACTTTCTGTATTGTTCATTTTAGTGCCTCCTTTACCTATAATACAAAAAGTATATCAATTCCAAGGTTAAAAAAGAACGAACTGTCAATAGGACAAAAATAAAACAATACAACAATTTGTACTACAAATAATATAAAAGAAAGTATTAATATAAGTTTATGAATAAAGAATATAAAGTTATTTATAACAAATAAAAAGAATTAATTACTATGATATATTGACTTAATTCAAAAGAATAGATAAAATATAAATGTTAAAATTATAACTATTTATTAGAATGGGAATAATTAAAACAAAAGCAAAAAAGAAAAAACTTAAGAAAAAAAGGAAGGAGAATGTTTTATTATGGAAAAAGCAATAATAAACCAAAAAGAAGCACAAAAAGGAATAACATTAATAGCATTAGTAATAACAATAATAGTATTATTAATACTAGCAGGAGTAAGTATAGCAATGTTGACAGGACAAAATGGAATATTGACACAAGCACAAAATGCAAAAACAACAACAGCTAATAAATCAGCAGAAGAGAAAGTAAAATTAGCAGTAATGGCAGCAAGAGCACAATCAGAAGATGCAAGTTTGGACTTAGAAAAATTAACAACAGAAGTAACAACAAATTATGGAGGGCAAGTAGATGGAGGCGCATTTCCAGCAACAGTAACAATAGACGGAAAATCATTTACAGTAGATAGTGATGGAAATGTAGAATTATCAGGTTCAAAACCACAAATAACAAATGCAAAAATAGCAACAGATGCAACAGGTAGTACAGAGGCTACAAATGATACTGCAGAAGGAACAACATTATATATAACATTTGGAGCAACATTAGAAAATGGAACAATAACAAAAGTTATAGATAATGATGGAAATAAAGAAATGACAGCAAGTAATGGAATATATTCAAAAGCAGTAACACAAAACGGAACATATACATTTACAATAACAGGAACAGGAGAAACAGGAAGTGTAAAATCAATAATACCTGTAAAAGTAAGCAAATATGATCAAAGAGCAGGAATAAAAGTTGGAGACTATGTAAGTTATACACCAGATACAGCAACAGAAAAAACATATGATGCAGATAAGTTGAAAAAAGGTGGATACACTTCTACACAAACAGTAAAAAAAGAGGATTTGAACTGGAGAGTATTAAGAAAAAATGATGATGGAAGTATTGATTTAATAGGCGATGCAACTAGCAACTCAGTTTATTTTTCTGGATCATTAGGATACAATAATGGAGTATATTTATTAAATGATATATGTAAAGAGTTATATAGTAATAGTACACATCATATAACAGCAAGAAGTGTAAACTTAGAAGATATGGAAAAATGGTTAACTGATAGTGGAAAAACAGCAAGAGCTAGTTATTCAACTGCAGTAAAATATGGAGAAACTAAAGAATATAAAGGAAGCAATTCATATACACCAGATATATATGGAAAAACGGAAGATGAAAGTGCTAATTATTATTCAGAGCCAACAACAAACACATATACACCAGCATCAGGAACTGCTACAGCTGATAACACTTTAAATGCTAAACAAACATATTATAATATACCAATAAATCAAACTAATTATGGAGATGGAGCAAAAGTATTAAGTAGTTCTAACTATTATTGGGTGGCCGCTCGCTGTGTTTATTGCGGCTCTAGCTATGCGTACTTCGGGTTGCGCCTTGCGATCAGCAGCGTGTACGGTTATAACATGTTCTATTCGAGCAGTAGCGCGTATGGCATCAGCTATCGTCTTCGCCCCGTAGTTTCTCTAGGATCTGATGTCCAAATTACACCAAGTACAGGAACAAATAGTGCAAGTAATAAACATACAATAGATTGGTAAAATAAAAACCGCCTAAAGAGACCAACGGATTAACGACTTTAGACGTTAAGTAAGGAATTTTCAAGGAGCCTTCAAAAAGGTTCAAAGAACATTTTTGGTAGGTTCAATGGAAATTCTGAAAATCCTGATGTTAAATTTAACTATATGATACGCTTCGACTTGCATAGTTGAATTTTACAATCAAAATTTTTTTGTTTAAATAATTTTAATAAAATAACTTTTTTAGTTTTAATCATCAAAAAGAAATTATTCTTTTCCTCGAAAGAGGTTTCTTTTTTTATTGTGTAAAAATACCATCACCTTATCTTATAAATACTTTAACTTTTTTCTATTTTATGATATGATAACATATATCTAAATACGATAATATATAAATGAGAAACAATACTTAGCAGTAAATATGGATTATAAGTAAATCAATATAATGAAGGTGAAAATGTTGAAAAAAGAAAAAAGAAACAAAACAATTAAAATAATAATATTTATAATAACAATAATGATACTAATAGGATGTACAATATACTTATATCCAATAATGAAAGAATTGTTAAAACCAGAAGGAAGAGAAAATTTAAAAATAGAAATTCAGCAAAACGGGCCAAATGGAATATTGCTATTATTAGGATTAGAGGCAGCACAAATATTTCTACCAATATTACCAGGTGAACCAATAGAAATTTTAGCAGGTATGTGTTATGGGACATTTGGAGGATTAATCTTTATAATGTTATCTGTATTTATAGTAACTGCTATGATATTCTTTATGGTAAGAAAATTTGGAAGAGACTTTGTGTATACAATGGTAAGCAAAGAAAAAATTCAAAAAATTGAAAATAGTAAATTATTTACACATCCAAAACAGATAGAATATATAATGTTAATTCTATTCTTGCTTCCAGGAACACCAAAAGATTTATTGACATACTTAGCAGGATTACTACCAATAAAACCAAGTAGATTTATAGTAATAGCAACACTTGCAAGATTTCCATCAATTATATCGTCAACATATGCTGGTGCAACATTGATAAATGGAAATTGGAAAATAGGATTACTAATGTATGTAGGGATATTTGTCGTTGTCGGAATAGCAATATTATTAGCTAAAAAATTTGATAAAACAGAAATAACAAAAGAGATATTAGAAGAAACTAAAAAGGTTAACTAAAAAATTTAATAATAGGAGATTTAAATGCCAGTAGAGAAAAATAAAGAGTACATAGTAGAAATAATTGATAATGGATTTGCCGGAGAAGGAATTGCAAAAATTAATGATTTTACAATATTTATTCCTAATACTTTAAAAGGTGAAAAAGTTAAAGTTTTAATTGTTAAAGTATTAAAATCACATGCATTTGGAAAAATAGTAGAAATACTAGAAAAATCACAAGATAGAGTAGAGAGTGATTGTAATACATATAAAAGATGTGGTGGATGTGATTTAAGACATGTAAAATATGAAAAAACATTAGAAATGAAGCAAAATGCAGTTCAAAGTTTAGTTAATAAAACACTAAAAAATAAGATTAATGTAAAAGAAACTTTAGGAATGGATAATCCATATTATTATAGAAATAAGGCACAATATCCAGTAGGTATAAATAAAGATGGAAAGGCCCAGATAGGAGTTTTTGCAAACAGAACACATGAAATAATACCTATTCAAGAATGTCTTATTCAAAACAAAAAAAGTCAAGAACTTGCAAATTTTATTATAAAATTTATAAACGATAATAACATTAGTGTATATAATGAAAAAAATCAAAATGGATTAATAAGGCATATTGTAACTAAAGTTGGGATAAAAACAAATGAAATTATGTGTATAATTGTTATTAACGGAAAAAATATACCAAAAGAGAAAGAATTGGTAAAACAAATAATTGATAAATTCCCAGAAGTAAAAACAGTCGTAAAAAATATAAATATGAAAAATACAAATGTTATTATGGGAAAAGAAAATATAAATATATATGGAGAGGGATATATAAACGATAAATTAGGAGAATATATATTTAAAATTTCACCACATTCATTTTATCAAGTAAATCCAATCCAAGCGGAAAAACTTTATAACATAGGAGTTAAAGCAGCACAAATTTCTAAAAATAATGTGGTATTTGATTTATATTGCGGGATAGGAACAATATCATTATTTATGTCCAAATATGCTAAAAAAGTATATGGAATAGAGATTGTAGAACAAGCAATAGAAGATGCCAAGGAAAATGCAAAAATAAATAATGTAGAAAATGCAGAATTTATAGCAGGTGATGTTGAAAAAGTTTTAGAGGACCTAATAAATAAAAAGAAAGTAATTCCAGATATTATTATGATAGATCCACCTAGAAAAGGAATGGATGAAAATAGTATAAAGAATATATTAAAAATTAGTCCTAAAAAATTAGTCTATATTAGTTGTAACCCTGCTACATTGGTTAGAGATTTGGCTGAATTTGAGGAAAAGTATGATGTAAAAACAATAGAGCCAGTAGATATGTTTCCATATAGTAAACATGTTGAATGTGTGTCAGTACTAGAACTAAAGTAATATAAGTATCAGGAGATATTCTATAAGGATACTGCTGATGGAAAAAGTAAATTTTGGCATGTGTATACAGTAATAGCACAGAAAAAATAAGTTTGGGAGGATTTTTAATGAAAATGATAACATTATGTGGAAGTTTAAATATCAAAAAGAAATGATGATTATTGCAAGAGTATAAAAAACATAAGGAATAATAAATGTAGCAGTAAATATAGGAGAAGAGAAGAAAATAAAATGAATAAACAAACAATTGAAGAATGGACAAAATCAGTAGAAAAAATATCTACAGGATTTGAACAAATAAATACAGAACTAAAGAGAAAGTATATTATATGGAATATTGAAGTTTTTAATACATTAGCTTCACATATAAAAGAGAGTATAGCAACATTTGGAACAGGCTACCCATTTTATGTATTGGATGAAAATTTAGAAGGAGAAATACCAATTATCCAAGAACAAGTTAGATATAATAGACAATTAGTAAGAGATGGAGAACCATTTCAAAAATCTATATGGGAATGTAAAAAATGTTTAGATGAAAGATATGAACAAATGCCAGATTTAAAGACTATATGTAAACCATGCCCAAGAATTTCGAATAAGTTGAAGCCTAGAAAATTAATTAACAGGTTACCAGATATTGACATGTGGATTATTTGTGAAAATGGAAGTGTAGAAACAACACAAGAAAAATTGAGCAAATTATTAGAAAAAAATAATATGAGTACAAGTGATAAGAATCCTATTAATACAATAGAAGAACTAGAAGAAGTAACTGAACAGCTAAAACAAGGAATTATGCCAACAAGTTATTTGCCAATAGATTGCCATATTGTAAAAGAAAAAGATATATTAAAACTTCTTCAAATGGTGCCAGAGGAATTAGAAAAAGCTGACAAACAGAAGCAAATACCATATTTGCCAATTCTTCCAAAATCGTATAGAAAAGATTGGCAATATGATGATGAAGCATATAATTTTATTTATGATTATCTTTCAGCATTTACAGCTTTTGGATTTAATGGAGAATTAAAGGAAAGCTTAGAAGAAGGAAGAAAAATAGTAGCATCAAGATATTCTCCTCAAAAATTACTAGAATTTTTAAAACAATCAGCGACTGATTCAAACTTTAGAAGGTTTCAAACTAAAGAGTTAGAAGAAATATTTTTAAGAAAAGTAGAAAACTGGGGAGAAAAAGCAAAAATGAAAGAAATACAAGAAGAACTTGTAGAAGAATTATAAAAATAGAATAAAATGAAAAGAGGAATAAAAATGAAAATAGATTTACATATTCATACTAAAATGTCAGATGGTGAGTTAACTCCTAAAGAAGTAATTGATAAAGCTATAGAAAACAAAGTGAAAGTTATTTCAATTGCAGATCATGATACTATAGAAGCATATACAGAAGAATTTATACAATATGCTGAAAACAAAGGGATAAAATTAATAAAGGGAGTAGAAATATCAACAAAAATAAATAAATGTGGCATACATGTATTAGGATATAACATAGATGTAGAAAATGAAAAATTTAAAGAAAGTTTATATAAAATAAGAAATGCTAGACATGAATATTTGTATAATGTAAGCGAAAAATTAGAAAAACTAGGTTATTATATAAATACAGAGGAACTAGATAAAATTGATGCTGTTACTAAAGCACATATTGCATTAGATATTATAAAAAGTTCTAAAAATGAGCAAAAATTTTTAGATGAATTTGGACATATACCAGGAAAAGGAGAATTTATAGAAACAGTTATGAATGAAAATTGTCCTGCGTATGTAAAAAAAGAAACAGTAACTCCTCAAAAAGCTGCCGAAATTATAAGACAAGCAAATGGAAAAGTTATATTAGCACATCCAGTAGCATACGAACATGAAGATGGACTAAATGAAGAAGATATTTTAAAAATAGTAAAAGATATGAATCCAGATGGAATAGAAAGCAATTACATATATATTGATAAGGATAATAATGAGTTTGATGAATGTGAAAAATGGAATCGATTTGCTAAAAATAATAATTTATTTGTAACAGTTGGAACAGATTTTCATAATAGTGATGGAATTAGACCAGAAATTGGTTTTGTAAATAAAAGAATAGAATTAACAGAAGATGAAATAGATGAAATTATAGAAAATTTAGAAAAATAAAGTATTTTTTAAATTTCTACAAATTTAGCGACAAAAAGGTGTATAATCATATATGAATAAAACAAAAATAAAGTAAAGGAAAATAAAAATGGAAAAAGAATTTAAATCAGGATTTGTAACTTTAATAGGAAGAACTAATGTTGGAAAATCAACACTATTAAACTTATTAGTAGGAGAAAAAGTTGCAGCAATAGCAAATAAGGTTCAAACTACAAGAACAGCAATAAAGGGAATTGTAAATAGAAAAAACTCACAAATTATATTTACAGACACACCAGGAATACATAAACCACATACAAAATTAAATGAAACAATGTTAGAAACATCTTTTACAAGTTTAGCAGATGCTGATGTAGTTTTATTTTTAATAGAAGCAACAAGTAATGAAATAGGAAGAGGAGACAGCAGAATAATAGAAAAATTAAAAGAAGATAAAGCAAAAACAATTTTAATTATAAATAAAATTGATTTAGTAAAAAGAGAAAAACTTTTAAATTTAATTGATTTATATCGCAAAGAATACGATTTTGAAGCGGTTATTCCTATTTCTGCAACAAATAGCAAATATAGAGAAATTATTTTAGACGAAATTGAAAAGAACTTAAAACCAGGACCCGCATATTATGATAAAGAAGAATATACAGATCAAACTTTAAGACAACTTGCAGAAGAAACAATAAGAGAAAAAGCGTTAACACTTTTAAGAGATGAAGTACCACATGGAATATATGTAGAAGTTCAAAAAATGAAACAAAGAACTAACAAAAATGGTGAAGAAATATATGACATTGAAGCCACAATTTACTGCCTAAGAGATTCACATAAAGGCATTATAATAGGAAAAAATGGAGAAATGTTAAAAAGAATAGGCAGAGCAGCAAGAATTGATATGGAGAATAATTTTGGTTTTAAAGTTAATCTAAAAACTTGGGTAAAAGTAAAAGAAGATTGGCAAGATAACAATTCAATAGTAAATAAATTTAAATTACAATAATTTTACCAAATATAAAATTTAAGTATAAAAACCATAAAAAAGCAGAAGATAAAATTAAAGGTAAAACTTTAAAAAGGAAGTGAAGCTGATGATAAAGAAAATTGCATGGAATGCCTTTAAAAATACAGGTGATATAAACGCATTTTTAGAACTAAAAGAAATAGAAAATATTGAAAAAAATATTATTGAAAACAAAGATATAAATGATATTAAAATAGAAGAAAAAAACATAATAAAATCAGAAAATTTATTGTAAACATAAAAAAGGAAATAAAAATGGCAAATACAAAAATAAGTGGAATAATATTATCTGAAAGTAATCTAGGAGATTTTGATAAAATGTTAACAATGTTAACACCAGGAATGCGGAAAAATATCTTGTGTAGCTAAAGGAGCACGAAGACCTAAAAGTGCTCTTTTAGCAGGTACACAGATGTTTTGCTTTGGAGAATATCTAGTTTACAAAGGAAGTAGTACATATCATATAAATTCAGTTGAACCAATTGAAATATTTTATAATTTGAGAACAGATTTAGATAAATTAAAATATGCAGTACACATTAATAAAATTGTACAAGATGTAACACATGAAAATCAAAATTGCTATAATATTTTACAATTATTATTAAACACATTATATACAATCTCTGAGACGGATAAAGATTTAGACTTTGTTATAAGTATATTCAAATTAAGGCTATTATGTATATTGGGATTTAAACCAAGAGTCGATGAATGCACTATATGTAAACAGAAAGATAATATACAATATTTTAGTATAAAAGATGATGGCTTTAAATGTGCTACATGTGGTAAACAAGATAAGTCTGCAATAACAATATCAGAAAGTACAAAAAATGCAATTATGTACACAGTTAAAGCACCAGCAAAAAAGATATATTCATTTAATATAAAATCAGAAGCTTTAGAAGAATTTAAATTAATAGTGAAGTTATATTTTAATCAAAAATTAGAAAAAGAATATAAATTAGAAGAACTATTTTAAGACAAAGATACAAATTTTAGCGAAAGAACTTGAAAAAAAATATAATAACAGATATAATAAAGATATCAACTAGACAAACTAAAAAGAGAAGGGAGCGATTTTTATGAAAATAAAAATAACAGGAAAGGAACTAAAGATAACAGAAGCAATTAATGATTATGTTGAAAGAAAAATGGAAAGAATTGATAAATATTTTAAAGGTATTGAAAATTCAGAAGCTGAAGTTACATTAAAAACAGAAAGAGAAATACAAATAGCTGAAATTTCTGTAGTAGTAGATGGAGAAAAATATAGAGCAGTAACAGAAGATAAAGATATGTATGCATCTATTGATAAAGACATCGATATACTAGAAGGACAAATCAGAAAAACAAAAACTAAAAAAGAAAAAATGATGAGAGAAGGTTCAATAAAAAACATAGAAGTATCACTTGAAAAAGAACCAGAAATAGTAAATGAAATAGTAAAAACATCATATTATAGCATTAAACCAATGCTACCAGAAGATGCAGTATTAGCTTTACAAGAACAACCAACACATAATTTTTTAGTATTTATAAATGTAGAAACAGGAAAAGTAAATGCTGTACACAAACTAAAAGATGGTAAAAATTATGGTTTAGTAGAACCAGAGGCATAGAAAAAAGGGCTTTTATATAAGCTCTTTTAATATTTACGTAAAATCAAAATCTGTATAAATTATAGGATTTCTGATTTATTCTTAATGCCAGTTTTTATTCTATATTATGAAAATAATAAATAAGGGGGAAACAAATGAAAAAGTTTTTAAGAGTTTTAGTTTTAACATTAATAGGGATTTTTATAATTATTACTATGTTTTGGGCACTAGATTTAAATCCTAAAAAAATTATTGAACAAGATCCAGAAAAACAAAATGAAATACAAAAGCCAAAAGCAAATAATTCAAAAGAAAGCACAAGTAATATAAATGTGGTGTCAACAATGAATGACAAAATAGAAAAAAATACAGTATGGTGTGGGACATTTCAATTAATATGGAATGATTTGAAAAATGATTTTGCAAAACAAGACATTGTATTTACACCACAATTGGAAGAAGTAGAAAATTTAAATAAAGAAGACTTTAATACAACAAGTATATCAGAAAATAGCTATTATAAAGCACAAGGTGTTCCAACGAAAGAGTTGAAAAAACAAATAGAAAAAGGAATAAAAGATGGCTATGTGGAAATGGATAGCTGCTTTCCACTGAAAAAAGTATAATAAGATAGTTTGTTTATTTAAGAAGAAACATAAATTACAAACAGGATTTGTAGACAAAGTGTACATGGAAAAATAAGAGAAATGCAAAAAGTTTATATGTGAAAGTGAAAGGACTGAACAGGTTGCTGGTATATTTTTTATTCAGGACGATTGACAAGATACAATCACCAATATATAATCGAGTTATATAAATGATTTATACAACTTGATTATGGAGGAAAAGAAATGCCAAAACAAAGGATTACAAAAGAAATGGTCGTCGATGCTGCCTTTGAAATCGCACGAGGTGATGGAATGGAGCAGGTTATGGTTAAAAATATTGCGGAAAAGATAGGGTGTTCTGTACAGCCTATCTATAGCTACTGCAAAAATATGGAGGGATTACGGAAAGATGTGACACAAAAAGTCAGTAGTTTTATCGGAGAATATGTTCAAACACATATTGATATAGATGATATTTTTGGAAGCACAGGGAGAGCTTATATTCAATTAGC
>ERZ827440.1920-NODE-1920-length-20498-cov-11.430465_pt1 | contig 20498 bp, 14 predicted proteins | sample MGYA00519774_ERZ827440 | MGnify/ENA primary metagenome ERZ827440 (study PRJEB31778, sample SAMEA3449302) | human gut metagenome | biome: human gut; feature: human-associated habitat; material: faeces | place: United Kingdom | collected 2010/2012 ... | reverse complement strand
GCGGAACAGGTGTTATCTTAGCACCTACCGCCCCTTTTGTCAACACCTTTTTTCACTTTTTTCAAATTATTTTTCAGAGCCAGATAGAGACAAATCCATCCATTAATGTTATAATTAGGAAAACCGTTTCATTTTGGAGGTATTTCCCTTGGATTTCCAACATATTGAGGCAACTTTCGGGAAGCTGGAGTACCGTTCGCTCTCGTTTTCGAAAGGTCTTAATATTATAGAAGCGCCGAATGAGTCCGGCAAGTCGACGCTTCTCGCGTTTCTTCGCGTGATGCTCTACGGCTTTCCGCCGCGGGAGCGCGGCGCGCTGGCGGACAAGAACCGCTACGCCCCATGGTCACTATCGCCGATGCGCGGCACGCTGGCTCTCACATGTCAAAAGGGCGACATTACGTTGCAGCGCGACACCGCGCGCGCGAATAGTCCCATGGGCCGCTTTTCCGCCGTCTATACCGGCAGCAGTGAAACGGTCGACGGCCTGACCGCCGCCGACTGCGGCGAAACGCTGCTCGGTGTCCCGTGCGAGGTCTACGAGCGCAGCGCGTTCATTCGCCAGAGCAGTCTGACGGTCGACGCGAGCGCCGAGCTTGAGCGCCGCATCGCCGCGCTCATCACCACGGGCGAGGAGGGCCAGTCGTTCAGCGAAGCGTCCGCCGCGCTCAAAAAGCAGCTCAACGCCCGCAAATACAACAAGTCCGGCCGCATCCCCGCGCTCGCGGCCGAGATCAGCGCACAGGAGCGCGCGCTCGAGGAACTGTCGCAGCTCACGCGCAGCAAGCGCAAGGCCGAGGAAGCCCTCGCCTCATTCGATGCCGAGGAAGCCTCGCTGCGCGAACAGCTCCGCGCACACGATCTCTGCGATGCGCAGGACGCCCGCCGCGCCGCCGCGGAAGTGCAGCAGGCATGGCAGAGCACCGAAAGCAAAGCCGAATATCTTCGCCGCGCGCTGATTGAACAGAATGTGCCCGCACGCGACGCGCTGGAGCAGGGCCGCGCAAGGCTCAACGCGCTCTCTTCCCTCAAGGTTGAGGCCACGGACGCGCAGAAGCGCTGTGATGACGCCGAAGCTGCTCTGTCCGATTTTGACGCAAGACCCGCCGAGCGCCCGCACTCACTATTACCTTATATAATAGTAAGTGCCGTGCTATTGCTGCTCTTTATATTTGTTTCCGCATTGCCCAGCCCTGTCGCTCTGGCCGGGTGCATCGTCTCCGGCGCTGCGCTGGCTGCACTTCTTGTCTTAAACTGGAACAACGCACGCAAAGTTCGCGCCGCACATGAGGAAAAGCGCGGTGTCTTAGAGCAAGCCCTGCGCGATGCGCGTTCTGACGCCGCCGCACAGCAAAAGCTGTATGATGCCGCCGTGCGCGAGCTGCTCGTGCTCATCCCCGCGGGCGACATCTCCCGCGTTGGCGCATATCTCGACGCCGCGCTGCAAAAATACGCCGAGCTGGACGCCCTGACGCGCGAGGCGCGCGACCTGTCGCTGCGCTGCGAGCTGCTTTCCGCCCGCGCGCCGAAGGGTGACGTTCCCGACAAGCCGGTTGTGCGCCCCGCACGCTCCCGTGCGGAGCTGCAAACTGCGCTCGACGCGCTCGCACGGTGCCGTCGTGAAGCGCAGAGCACCTTTGACTACACCTCCGGCCGCTGCCGCGCCATCGGCGACGCCGCCGAGCTTGAAGCCGCACTCACGCAGAAGCGCGACGAGCTTGCACAAAAACAAGCGGAATACGACGCCATCGCCCTCGCGATGGAATCGCTGCAAAGCGCGAACACCGCACTGCAAAACCGCTTTTCTCCCGCGCTCAGCCGCCGCGCCGGCGAGCTTTTCTCCCGCCTGACGGGCGGCAAATACGAAAGCGTCCTGCTTGACCGCACGTTTTCCGCGCAGGCGGGCGAAACGGGCGAGAGCGTTTCCCATGACGCACAGCTTTTGAGCCTCGGCACGCTCGACCAGCTGTATCTTGCCGTGCGCCTCGCCATCTGCGAAAGTGCCCTGCCCGCGGACGATCCCCCGCCCATCGTGCTCGACGACGCACTTGTCCGCTTCGACGACGAGCGCTGCCGCGCCGCGCTCGAGCTTTTATTAGAGGAAAGCAAATCCCGTCAAATTCTGCTTTTCACCTGTCAGCACCGCGAGAGCGCGTATCTCTCCGGCCGCGACGGCGTCACATTCCTGTCCCTATAATCCCAAATTGATAAAGGAGAAATTGAATGACCACACTGCAAGCCCTTCCCCTGCCTTCCAACTTCGAAGACCTCTGCGAGCTGTTTTTGCTCTACATCGCGTACAGCACCCTCGGCTGGTGCGGCGAGATGCTCTACTGCTCCATCCCTAAGGGTCACATCTGCGAAAAGAGAGGCTTCCTCAACGGCTTTCTCTGCCCCATTTACGGCCATGGCGCGCTGCTCGTGCTGTATCTTCTGCACGGTGGCTTCCAGAATCCGGTGCTCACGTTCATCTTCGGTGCGATCGTCACGTCGATCCTTGAATACTTCACGAGCTGGATCATGGAAAAGCTCTTCCACATGCGCTGGTGGGACTACTCCCATTATAAATTCCAGATCAATGGCCGTGTGTGCCTTCTGAACTCCACATGCTTTGGCCTTGCGTGCGTGCTGCTGTGCCACCTTGTCCAGCCCTGGCTGTGGGAGCACATCGTGAATCTCGGCCCTACCATCACCGTGCCGCTCGCGTCCTTCATCTTCGGCATCTATCTGATGGACACCGTGCTCTCCATCCGCAGCGCCATCCAGCTCAGCTCTCAGATGGGCAAGCTGCGCGAGCTGCAATCGGAGCTCAAGGACTATGTCGCCGAAAAGCGTGAGGAGAGCCAGGAGCGCAAGGCCGAACGCCGTGCCGAGGTACGCGAGCGCGCCCGCATGCTGCGTGACGGTGCGGATATCTTCGAGCGCCGCCTGCTCCACTCCCACCCCGACATCCGCAAGTCGCGTGAAGACCTGCTCACCGCGATCCGCGCCCGCCTGAACGAGAGCGAGACCGAGGCCAAGAAAGCTGCCGACGAGCTCTTCGGCGATGAGCGCAAGGCGTAATTTGCCAGCCCGCACGCGGTTGACTTCCGCGCGCAAACGGTATAAACTAAGCGCGCCGCTGGTCAACCGGCGGCACACCACGCAGCAAAGGAGAATACTGATCTATGAGCGAATGCACCCATAATTGCTCTACCTGCGGCGAGAGCTGCGCTGAGCGTGCAACGCCGCAATCCTTGCGCAAAGCGCCGCACCCCGAAAGCCACATCGGCAAGGTGTTCGGCGTTGTGTCCGGCAAGGGCGGCGTCGGCAAGTCCATGGTCACAAGCCAGCTTGCCGTCACGCTGCACCGCCGCGGTTACAAGGTCGGCGTCATGGACGCCGATATCACCGGTCCCTCCATCCCGCAGGCCTTCGGCGTGCACGACAAGGCCGTCGGCACGCAGACCGCGCTCTACCCCTGCGTCAGCCACAGCGGCATCGAGGTCATGTCCATCAACCTGCTTTTGGAGGATGAGACCGATCCCGTCATCTGGCGCGGCCCCGTCATCGGCGGTGTCGTCCAGCAGTTCTGGACGGATGTTGCCTGGGATGTGGACTATCTGTTCGTCGATATGCCCCCCGGCACGGGCGACGTGCCACTGAGCGTCTTCCAGTCCATCGCGCTCGACGGCATCATCGTCGTCACCTCCCCGCAGGAGCTTGTCTCCATGGTCGTGGAGAAGGCCGTGAAGATGGCTGAAAAGATGGACGTCCCCATCGTCGGCGTCGTGGAGAACATGAGCTATGTCGCCTGCCCCGACTGCGGCAAAAAGATCTACCTCTTCGGCGAGGGCAAGAGCGAAGAGGCCGCAAAGCGTCACAATCTTCCCCTCCTCGCCCAGATGCCCATCGACCCGAAGCTCGCCGCCCTTGTGGACGCGGGCAAGATCGAAGAGTTCGAGGGCACATGGCTGAACGCCGCCGCCGATGCGCTCGAAAAGACGCGCAAGCGCGCCGAATAACTTGAGCATTGACAAAAAATCGCACCTCGAACGAGGTGCGATTTTTTATGTTCTGTTTGGGGCTCAGTCGTTGGAATAGTTGTCGAAGTAGCCCTGAATGTAAACGATGGGCGTGCCCTTGTCGCCGCTGCCGCTCGTCAGGTCGCAGAGCGAGCCGATCAGGTCGGTCAGGCGGCGGGGCGTCGTGCCCTCGGACACCATGTTGCCGACCAGGCTCTCGCTGGTCTTCTCGCGGATGCGCTCTTCGATGGCTTCCTTCAGCGCCTCGCCCTTGAGATCGCCGAAGTCATTGTCGGCGAGGTACTTGAGCTTCAGCTCGTTCGGCGTGCCGACAAGGCCCTTGGTGTAGCCGGGGGAGACGACGGGGTCAGCGAGCTCCCAGATCTTGCCGACGGGGTCTTTGAACGCACCGTCGCCGTAGACCATGGCCTCGATGTGCTTGCCGCTGGCCTTGCTGAGTCTCTCGCCCAGCTCCTCGGCAACGGCCATGCAGTCGCGCGGGAAGAGCTTAACGGTCTCCTCGGTCGCCTTGTTGGAGCCGAGCAGGCCGTATTCGGCGTTGTAGCCGCTGCCGTCGACGCTTCTGTTGAGCAGATCGTCGAGGCCGAGCACCACGCGGGCGCCAGCGGCCTTGAGCAGGCGCTTGCTGCGCGCGCGGGTGTGGATGTCGCAGGTGATGACGGCGTCGGTGTAGTCGCACAGCGTCTGCACGCGATTGCCGAAGATGACCTCGACCTCAGCGCCGGCGTCGGTGATGATGCCGGAGTAGAAGTCGATGTAGTCGACGCCCGTGAACGGGTGCACCGCCGCGCCGAATTTCTCGCGGAATTGTTCGAGCGTCAGAACATCGCTGTACGGGTCGACACCCGCCTCGTCGAGCTTGTCCCAGTCGACAAGGCCGTTGCCCACCTCGTCAGAGGGGTAGGAGAGCAGCAGCACGATCTTCTTGCAGCCCATCGCCATGCCGCGCAGCAGCAGGGAGAAGCGGTTGCGGCTCAGGATTGGGAACGCGACGCCCACGGTGCCGCCGCCGGTCTTTTCGCGCACGTCTTTCGCGATCTGGTCGAGCGTTGCGTAGTTGCCCTGCGCACGCGCCACGACGGATTCCGTCACGGCGACGACGTCGCGGTCGCGCGGCTCGATGCCCGCTTCCTTCCACGCTTCCATCACGGAAGCGGCAGCGACCTCAGCAATGTTATCTCCCTCGCGGATGATGGGTGCGCGCACGCCGCGCACGACAGTTCCGATCGTTCTCATCTTGATCTCCTTTTTATTTTATAGTCAGCGCACAAGGCGCTCTTGCAAAGTCATACAGTCTAGTATTATAATCACGGTATAGGGATAAGTAAAGCATCGTTTTTTGATAATAAATATAAATCATTCTTATGGTTTAAGATCAGGAGGGTTTGCCAAATGGTCAAGCTGGAGCTTTACCGCGTCTTCCGCGAGGTCGCCGAGGCCGGGAATATTTCCCTGGCAGCGGAGAATCTCTACCTTTCGCAGTCCGCCGTCAGCCAGAGCGTCAAGCAGCTCGAGCAGCAGCTCGGCACGCGTCTTTTCCTGCGCTCGCCGCGCGGCGTCACGCTCACCGAGGACGGCCGCCTCTTATTTGAATATGTGCGCAGCGCCATGGGTCTTCTCGAGACCGGAGAAGATAAGCTCCAGCAGTCGCGCACGCTTCAGGCCGGCACGCTCGTCATCGGCGCGAGCGACACGGTGACAAGTCAATTCCTGCTGCCGCATCTCGACGCCTTCCACCGCCGCTATCCCAACATCCACATCCGCATCATCAGCGGCCGCAGCTATAAGGTGCTGGGGCTTCTCCGCGCCGGAAGGGTCGATATCGCCTTTGCGAGCGCCCCCGGCGATGCGGACGACTTAGAGCACATCCCCTGCTTTGAAACGCATTCCTGCTTTGTCGCCGCGCCGGACTACCCCTGCGACTTCACCCGCGCCTACACGACCGAGGAGATCGCCGCATTCCCGCTCATTCTTCTTGAAAAGAAGGCCTCCTCGCGCACTTACCTTGAAAAATACTTCCTCCAAAGCGGCGTCAGGCTCACGCCGGAGATCGAGCTCGGCGCGCGCAGCCTTCTTGTCGACCTGGCGAAGATTGGCTTCGGCGTTGCGGGCGTCACGCGCGAATTCGTCCAGGGCGAGCTCGCCGCGGGCGAGATCCGCGAGCTTTCCACCGCTTTTTCCATCCCGCCGCGCACCGTCGACCTCTGCATGCTGCGCAACGTTTCGCCCAGCGCCGCAACCGAACGTTTTGCCCGCGATGTGCTTGAAAAATTACAGGGCAAATCCGTTTCCGTTTAAATTCTGCAAGGTTTCCGTCATTTTGCGCATCAAGTCTGCATAATTTTTGTCATTTTCGCCAAGGCGATTTTCTTGACAAGATTTTTGCGGCATGTTACCCTCTTTTTCGCTGCAACGAGCGAAGATACACGGTTTTCAGGATCTTTTTGAAACTGAAAGCGCTGGAAAACTCTGGAGAACTCATTCAGTTGGGTGCCGAAGGGGCAAGGCCTTTGCTAAAATTGTTAAGGCTGAATCTCTCAGGCAAAAGGACGGAGAGCATCGGCACCATGCCGGTTTTTCCGTCCTCACTTTTTTTCTCTATTGTTTTTTAAGCTGTCGATCTTCTGTTGGATCGGCAGCTTTTTTTGCATTTTCGACTTTACAATATAAGGAGAGCATCATGGCTTCATCATTCGAGACCACCCTTTTCCCTATCGTTCAGACCATCAACGAATACCTCAGCAACTACGTTTTGGTCATCCTGCTGCTCGGCGTCGGCATCTGGTACACGATCAAAACGCGCTGCGTACAGGTCCGCTGCTTTAAGGAGGGCTGGAACCGCGTGTTCGGCAACATCACCCTCAACGGCAAGAAGGGCGGCGGCGGAATGAGCTCGTTTCAGGCGCTCGCCACTGCCATCGCCGCCCAGGTCGGCACCGGCATCATCGTCGGCGTCGCGGGCGCGATCCTCACCGGCGGCCCGGGCGCGGTGTTCTGGATGTGGGTCATCTCGTTTTTCGGCATGGCCACGATCTACGCGGAAGCGACGCTCGCGCAGGAGACGCGCATCGTCGAGCTCGACGGCACGATCAAGGGCGGTCCTGTCTACTACATTACGACAGCCTTCAAGGGGAAATTCGGCAAGTTTCTCGCGGGCTTCTTCGCCGTCGCCATCACGCTGGCGCTCGGCTTCATGGGCTGCATGGTGCAGTCCAACTCCATCGGCGCAACGATGGAGACCGCGTTTGGCATCCCATCCTGGGTCGTCGGCATCGTGCTGATCGTCATCTGCGCCTTCATCTTCCTCGGCGGCGTGCAGCGCCTTGCGTCCGTGACGGAAAAGGTCGTGCCGCTCATGGCGGCGGTATTCCTCTTCGGCGGCCTCATCGTGCTTGCCGTTCGCATCAAGTACATTCCCGAGACCTTTGCCATGATCTTCCGCTACGCCTTTGAGCCGCAGGCCATCGTCGGCGGCGGCTTCGGCTACGCCATCAAGCTCGCCATCTCCCAGGGCGCGAAGCGCGGCCTGTTCTCCAACGAGGCCGGTATGGGCTCCACGCCCCACGCCCACGCGCTCGCCAACGTCAAAAATCCGCACGAGCAGGGCACCGTCGCCATCATCGGCGTGTTCATCGACATGTTCGTCATCCTGACGCTCAACGCCCTCGTCATCATCTCCACACTTTACGCAGGCGACGGCCCGCTCGCCGGCTGCGGCGCAGCGGCGCTGAGCAGCACCTTCAATAAGACGAACCTTGCCCAGTGCGCGTTCGGCACGGTGTTTGGCTACAAGGCGGGCAGTATGTTCGTCGCGATCTGCCTGTTCTTCTTCGCGTTCTCCACGATCCTGAGCTGGAACCTGTTCGGCAAGATCAACATGGTCTACCTCTTCGGCAAAAAGAGCGCCAACGTCTACACGCTGCTCGCGCTGATTTTCATCTTCCTCGGCACCACGATGTCCAACGACCTCGTCTGGGAGCTGAGCGACATGCTCAACCAGCTCATGGTCATCCCCAACGCCATCGCCCTGCTCGCCCTGACGAGCCACGTCGTCAAGCATTCCCACACGCCCGACCGCCTGTCCGGCCGGGAAAACAGCTGATATTCCCCCAAAAAGCGCAAAAGAGCGCGGCTTTTGATAAAAGCCGCGCTCTTTTTTCATGCTCCACCCGCATTTTTTAATGTTTTGCGGCGTAATTCCTTTTCGGAATGGTATTCCATTTTCTATTCATTAAAAATATAAAAGTTTATCATCAATTTGCATAATATTTTTGATGAATCTTTGGCGGTTTTGAAGCCGCCGCTTCTCTTGACTTCTTCTTTACGGCATGTTACGCTTTTACTGCTGAAACAAACGAATATCTACCGATGACGCTTTCGGGATCTCGCAAACCGGAGGCCGAGGAAACTCTGGAGAACTCATTGAATTGAGTGCCGAAGGTGCAAGGCCGTAATGGTCGAATCTCTCAGGCAAAGGGACAGAGAAGCAGGACGTTTTTACGTCGTCGCACCGTTTCTCCTCCCCGCTCAACTGAATGCTACTTCCGGAGTTGCTGATTTTCGTATCGGCAACTTCTTTGTTTTTTAGGAGAGAGAGAGTTATGATTGAATCCATCGAAGCCGCACTGTTCCCAATTGTATGCAAGATCAATGAATATCTGAGCAACTACATCCTTGTGTTCCTGCTGCTCGGCATTGGTTTCTGGTACTCCATCAAGACCCGCTTCGTCCAGATCCGCTGCTTCAAGGAGGGCTGGAACAGCGTGTTCGGCAACCTGTCGCTGCGCGGCAAGAAGCATGACAGCGGTATGAGCTCCTTCCAGGCGCTCGCCACCGCCATTGCCGCTCAGGTCGGCACGGGCAACATCGTCGGCGCTTCCGGTGCCATCCTCACCGGCGGCCCCGGCGCCATCTTCTGGATGTGGCTGATCGCCTTCTTCGGCATGGCTACGATCTACGCGGAAGCGACGCTCGCCCAGGAGACCCGCATCGTCGAAAAGGACGGCAACGTCAAGGGCGGTCCTGTCTACTACATCACGACGGCCTTTAAGGGCGGCTTCGGCAAGTTCCTCGCCGGCTTCTTCGCCATCGCCATCACGCTGGCGCTCGGCTTCTTCGGCTGCATGGTGCAGTCCAACTCCATCGGCTCGACGATGCAGACCGCCTTCGGCGTTCCCTCCTGGATCGTCGGTATCGTCCTCGTCGCGATCTGCGCGTTCATCTTCCTTGGCGGCGTGCAGCGCCTCGCCTCCGTCACCGAGAAGGTCGTTCCCATCATGGCCGCGATCTTCCTGCTCGGCGGTCTCATCGTTCTCATCGCGCGCATCAAGTATGTCCCCGCGACCTTCGGCATGATCTTCAAGTATGCCTTCGCTCCGCAGGCCATCATCGGCGGTGGCTTCGGCTATGCCATCAAGACCGCCATTTCTCAGGGTGCAAAGCGCGGCCTGTTCTCCAATGAGGCCGGTATGGGTTCTACCCCCCACGCCCATGCGCTCGCGAACGTCAAGTGCCCGCACGATCAGGGCGTTGTCGCCATGATCGGTGTGTTCATCGATACCTTCGTCGTCCTGACCCTCAACGCGCTCGTCATCATCTCCACCCTCTACACTGAGGGCGGTCCCCTCCACGAATGCGGTGCTGCCGCCGCGTCCACCACGCTCGGCAAGGCCAACCTCGCCCAGACCGCGTTTGGCGTCGTCTTCGGTGAGACCGCGGGCAACATGTTCGTCGCGGTGTGCCTGTTCTTCTTTGCCTTCTCCACCATCCTCGGCTGGAATCTCTTCGGCAAGATCAACGTCGCCTACCTCTTCGGCAAGAAGAGCGTCATCGTCTACACCATCCTCGCGCTCATCTTCATCTTCCTTGGCACGATGATGGCCAACGACCTCGTCTGGGAGCTGAGCGACATGTTCAACAACCTCATGGTCATCCCCAACGTCATCGCCCTCTTCGCCCTGACGAACCTTGTGGTCAAGCACGCCGATGACCCGAGCCGCATTCCTGGCAAAAAGTGATCCTTTCCATCCTCTGTTAAAATAGGCAAAAGCGCCCCCGATTCGTTCGGGGGCGCTTTTCCTGTCTTCACTTCTATCAAACAGGCCGCCGAATCATTCGATGCGGCGGCCTTGTTCCTCTTTGCCTTTTTATGCTTCCAGCAGCTCCCGGAACGCGAGGCCCAGTCCCCGCGTCACGAGCTCCCGCGGGCTCGCACAATACGCGGTCATTTCCTGCGCTAGAAGCTCTCCCGCGCGGCCGTGGAGCCACACGCCGAGCGCCGCGGCCTCTGCCGCGCCCACGCCCTGGCACAGAAGCGACGCGATCAAGCCTGTCAGCACGTCCCCGCTCCCGCCCTTTGAGAGCGCCGAGCAGCCGCTCGTGTTGACGAGCATCCGCCCGTCCGGCAGCGCAATGCGCGTCCGGTGCCCCTTGAGCACCAAGATACAGCCGTGCTCGCAGGCGAAGCGGCTCGCAAGCTCTGTCCGTTCGCTCGACGCGATCTCCCGGAGCGTCCGGTCCGTCAGACGCGCAAATTCGCCGTCGTGCGGCGTCAAAATCGTCACGCGTCCGCGGCGGACGTCCAGCTTTTCCGTGCAGCCCTGTAAGGCGTTCAGACCGTCGGCGTCCAGCACCAGCGGCTCTTTCACCTGCCACAAAAGCGCGTGGACGAGCTGCTCTGTCTCTTTTCCGCGGCCAAGGCCGGGGCCGAGCGCTAAAACATCACAGCCTTTGAGCTTGTCCTGCATCTTGTCGAGCGCGGCGAGACAGAGCCTTCCGTCTGTCTCCGGCAGCGGGAACGGCATTGCGCTCACGCACTTTTGCGCCTCAACCGCCCAGATGCTCTCCGGCACGCCGAGATACACGAGCCCGCAGCCCGAATGCACCGCCGCGCTCGCCGCCAGATACGGCGCGCCCGTATAGCCCACGCTGCCGCCGAGGACTAAGAGCTTGCCGAAGTCGCCCTTGTGCCCATCTTCTTTGCGCGGCGGCAGGAGCGTCTTGGCATACGCGCGGTCGACGATCGTTTCACGCATCGCAGTTTTCCTCCGTCAGTTCGAGTTTTTTCGCGCGCGGCAGCTTCTTGATGGCGGCCTCGCGCCGCAGCGCCGCGCCCTTGTCGCTGCATTGCTCGCGGTACACGACCGCGACAGGCGGGTGCGAGCGAGTGTACTTCGCCCCGTGTCCGCTCTTGTGCATGGCAAAGCGCTTTTCCACGTCTGAGGCAATGCCGGTGTAGAGCGAGCCATCCTCGCAGCGCAGCATGTAGACGTACCAGTCCATCTCAATACTTGAGCACGCCCGTCGTGCACAGCGCGTTATAGAGCGCCGCCGCAGCCTGCTCGCGCAGGACGGGGACCTGGGGCTCGATATCTTCAAGGCTCATGCAGTACATATTCACAGCATCGCCGTTTTCATCGAACACGGAATTCGTCAAAAGCTCCGCGCTGCGGATGGCCCAGTGTGAAAAGCTCTTATACTTCGGCAGCGGCTGCAAAATGGCCAGCGGGTTCTTGTCCAAAAACTCCCGCGCGTCCAGATTCACGAATTCCACGAGCCTGCCCAGCACCGTAATGAATTCCTCCTGTGTCATCGTCGCGTTCGGGTCGAATTTTCCCCCGCCCACGCCGGAGACAAGGCCGATGGCCGCCATCGCGTTCACAGAGGGCGCGTACCAGCTCCCCTTGGCAACGTCGGTAAAGTACCCGTTCGCCGTGGAGTAGAGGTCAAGCGCCTGCGCGAGCAGCGCACAGACCTCCGCGCGCGTCATCGTCGCGTCGGGGCGGAACTTGCCGCCATCGCCAAAGACGATGCGGCTCGCCGCAAGCGAATCGATCTCCTGCGCGTACTCGCTGTCCGCCACGTCGGAAAAGTCGAGCGCGGACGATGCGGCAAAGCCGCACTTTTCGCGCGCCTGCGCGAGCGTGAGCTTCCTTTCGCCGCCATTTTCGCCCCAGTAAAGCACGGCGTCCGGCGTCAGCGCCGTCAAAATGGCCTCAAGCGCGGCGGAAGAGCTCTCCTTCCCCGCAGGAATGTCGATGTAAAAGTCGCAGCCGTTCAGCACCAGGCGGAGTTACGCGCTGTCTTTCGTCCTCTCGCCGCTCAGCAGGCGCGCCGCCGCAACGGCCTGATCCTGCGGGATGTAGAGCGTCGGCACCACGCCGATGCGGTCGGTCGTATTGCCGCCCGCGCAGTAGAAGCGGTACGCCGTCACCTTCACGGCGTCGCCGTGCAGATACGGGCAGTTCGACTCATCGTATAGGACCTGCGCCACGCCCTTGCCATAGCTGCGCGTGCCGATGACGATGCCGCTGCCCGTGCCGAGCACGCCGCCCGCAAAGATCTCCGACGCGCTGGCACTGCCGCTGTCCATCAGCACGATGGCGGGCTTGTCCGTCAGGTCCTTGCCCGAATAGCTCTGCGCGGTACTCTCGCCATCCTGATCGACAAAGTAGGTGAGGTCTCCCTCGCCCGAAAACGCGCCGAGCGCCGACACCGCCGCGGAGGTCAGCCCCCCGCCGTTGCCGCGAAGGTCCACGATCCACGCGTGCACAGCGCTGTCATTCCCGCGCACGCCCTCTTGAAAATACGTCCCCGTCTGCGTGCCGAAGCTGTCGCAGTCGATGTAGCCCACGCCGCCCGTGACCGAGACGGTCGTATTCGTCTGCGTGACGAGCGCGCGCGTAACGGTATAATCCGCCTGCGTGCCGTCCGCGTGGCGGACGGTGACGGTCACGCTCGTCCCCGCTTCGCCGAGGAGCTTGGCGCGGTGCTCCGCGCCGCCCGGCGCGCAGGACTCGCTCTCAATGGCGATGATAATGTCGCCCGCGGCAAGGCCCGCCTTCTCCGCGCCGCCGCCCTTGAGGACGGAGACGATGCGGATGCCCTCGGGCACATAGGTGATCTCCGCGCCGATGCCGGCGAAGCTCACATCACCCTCGACGCCCTGCAAAAACGCCTGATACTCCTCCGCCGTCATGTAGTACGTGTAGTCGTCCGTGTAGGAAAAGAGCTCGTCGAGCGACTTCGCGTCCTGCGCGGCGCGCGGCAGCTTATCAACATAGCTGCGCTGCAAAATGTCGTAGGCCTCCTCCACGCTGAGCGCCTGCGCACCGGTCGTTATCGTCATCGCCGCGACGCAGCAGAGCGCGCCCAGGCGGAACAGTCTCTTTTTCATGCCCGATTCTCCTTTGTTCGGCAGTTTTCTCCATTATACCGTGCCCGCGGCAAAAAGCAATCGCAAATCCCGCCGCTTCTCCCGCCTTGCCAAGCGGGTGAAAATAGGCTATACTGTCAGCATAATGAGAAATTTTTGCTTTTTGGAGGATCTTATGGACGAGCAGAAGACCACCGGCACCCTTTATATCGTCGCAACGCCCATCGGCAACTCGCGCGACATGTCCGAGCGCGGACGCGAAATCCTGTCCACCGCCGACATCATCGCCGCCGAGGACACCCGCCGCAGCGTGGTGCTGCTCAACAAGCTCGGCATCCGCGGCAACAGTCTGAGCGCCAACCACAAGTTCAACGAATACGGCAAGGCGAAGTGGTTCATCGAACAGCTCGCCTCCGGCAAGGACATCGCCGTCATCACCGACGCGGGCACGCCCTGCATCTCCGACCCCGGCAACGAGCTCATCCGCGCCGCGGTCGAAAACGGCATTCGCGTCGTCGGCGTGCCCGGCTGCTGCGCCGCGGTCAACGCGCTATCGATCTCGGGCTTTGACCTCTCGAGCTTTTTCTTCTATGGCTTTTTCCCGCGCGAGACGGCCGACCGCCGCCGCGTGCTGATGATGATGCGCAAGGGCGACACCGCGACCTACGCCTTTTACGAATCTCCCAAGCGCATCATGAGCGTCATCGACTTCTTCATCGAGGAAAACGCGCAGCTGCGCCTGTGCCTCTGCAACGACATGACAAAGCTCCACGAGATGACCTTCCGCGGCACGCCGCAGGAGGTCAAGGATCAGCTCATCGCGAAGGAAACCTACGAAAAGGGTGAATATGCCCTCATTGTCGAGGTCTGCGATGACTATCGCCTGCGCGAGGTCGAGCACATCACCTCGCCTGAGGCGCTGCTCGTCGACTGCATGGTGCGCAGTGACTGCACGGCCAAGGACGCCATCAAAATGCTCCTCAAGGACGAGAACAACACCTACAGCAAAAACGAGCTGTACGCTGCGCACCTTGCGCTCAAAGAGAGGTTTGGCGCATGAGCATCGTAGTCTCCGACCTCTCCGAACGGCTCGACACGCTCACCAAGCTCGTCCTCGCCGAGCCGGTCGCGCGCATCGGTCACTCGCGTGTCACCGTGCGGCCGCTCACCCTGCGCGGCAAGGCCTTCTTTCAGCTCGAATACCAGCAGGGGCAGAAGGTCGCGCACCGCAACGTCGCGCGCGGCGCGCTGCTCGAAACGTTCGAACAGGAGCTTGACGGTCTGTTCCGCTCCGTCACGCTCTGCACCGAAACGGAGACGCGCCAGTACGTCCGCAAGACGAACGGCGCGTACAAGTGCACCGCCAAGTCCGGCGCGGCCCGCGCCGCCGTGACCGCCTCGCACAACCGCAAAAAGGAGTACATTTTGCAGGAGGGCGAGAACATCCCCGCCCTCGTCGACCTCGGCGTGTTCACGCCGGACTTCAAGATCGTCAAGGCGAAATACGACAAATATAAGCAGATCAACCGCTTCATCGAGCTCGTGGACGACGCGTTCCGCGCCTACGGCCGCGACGAGATCACGATTCTGGACTTTGGCTGCGGCAAATCGTACCTCACGTTCGTGCTGTACTACTATTTCGCCGTCAAGCGCGGCGTCGAGCACATCTTCTCCGTTCCCTGCTGCCAGCACGAGGTCAATAAGACCATCCAAAAGGGCGGCGATTTCGACATTCTGCTCTCCCACGGGCTGTTTCAGGAGCGCTTCTCGGCGCTGCTGACCGACGCCATCCGCGCAGCGGTCCTGGAGGACGAGGGCTACGACGTCGACGTCATCGAGTTCATCGACTTCGCCCACTCGCCCAAAAATCTGATGCTCCGCTGTCACCGTACCGGCCACCGCGGCACCAAAAAACTCACCGAGTCCCGCCGTCTCCGCGACCAATACGGCTTTGAGCAGACTCTACTCTCGCTGGTCGAAAACGAGCGGCAATAAAACGCGTCGCAGAGTTTTTACCCGCAAGGGGTACGCGGCATCCGTAAAGCAGCAAAGCTGCTAACGGCTGCCCAGGCGTCCGCAGACGCGAAAGAAATTAAAATCTTTTTTCTGACGACAGAAGGTGAATTGTCGCAAAGCGGCAAGAGAAGCCGCCCTGGGGCGTGCGCGTCAGAAAAACTCTTCTCACTCCGCAAACGTGCGCGCCTATGGCGCGTGCGCTGCCGCGGAGTGCAATCTTTCTCAAAAAAGAGGGACGCAGTTTTCAACTGCGTCCCTCTTTTTTGAATATTTTTTATTGCGCCGTGCGCACCGTGTCGAGCGAGCGGTTCAGCAGGTTCACGACCGGCGGGGCCACGAACACCATCAGCACCGCCGTAGCCGCGCCGGAGATGATACGCACCACCAGGCCGCCGAAAACATAGGCGTAGCTGTAGTAGTTGTAGATCACACTGTCGATATACATCGCTCCCGTGTTGAGCGCCGTCACGACCAGCGCCGTGCCGATCAGCGCAAGCGTGAGCTGACCGCTGGAGAACTTGTAGCCGCAGTGCTTGGCATACACGCCGACGAGCAGGCCGCGCGCTGCCTGCGGCAGGATCCACAGGATCGTGGTCGCGGTCACGCCATAGGTGAGAAGCTGACCCATGAATGCACCGAGAAGACCGACGAGCAGGCCGCCGACCGGACCGTAGAGCATCGCGCCCACGATGACGGGCAGCGACGCGACGGAGATATTGATCCAGCCAAGGCGCACCGTACCGGCAAAGTTCAGCACAACGTAAACTGCGGTCAGCATGGCGATGGTGACCATTTTGCGCGTGGACATGGCCGAGGACTTCCACGTGAAGACCACCGCGGCGATGAGCACGAGGGCGACCGCGATGATGATCGTCCACATGATAGGGGAAAGCGCTTCGATCTGAAGGGACATTGTGAGGACCTCCTTTTTCATCAAAAGATTTTCCCGCGGCTGCGGCGCCGCGCGGAACGGCTTAATCCGGTGAAAAAGAAAACACCTCTCCCTCCGGATGGCAGGAACCACGCGGAGGAGAGGCCTCACTTAAACTCTCTTCTGAGTGGCAAGCGGATGCGGAAACCATACTGCAAACCATGGGTTTTTCGTCCGCGGGCAACTTCCCATCCCGACGGCACTATTCGCTCTTCGCGTAAACACATAGTTTCCTACTCTGCCGATGCATAAAGCTCTTCAAAATTTAAACTTCATGCAGGCACAGCATAGCAGATTGCACAACACGCGTCAATCCCTTTTCGACCCTTTTGGCACACTTTTACGTTTTTAAGGTGATATTCCTCTTTTCCCTAATAAATTCAGCCCCTCCAAGGTCCGGTTTTCCTTGACAGGGCCTTACTTTTTTTGCTATTCTAAGATGTGAGAGAACCGGCATAAGTTCGCACTTTTCAGCTTAGCCGCCGGTAATATATCAATCGACTGAAAAATCAGAGGAGGAACACGCACCATGATCAAAGAAACCATGGAATTCCTGTCCCAGTATGACCCCGAAGTCGGCGCCACTATTGAGAAGGAGTATCACCGCGAGCAGCGCAACATCGAGCTGATCGCCTCCGAAAACATCGTCTCCCCGGCTGTCATGATGGCTATGGGCACATGCCTTACCAACAAGTACGCCGAGGGCTATCCCGGCAAGCGCTACTACGGCGGCTGCTACTGCGTCGACGAGACCGAAGAGATCGCCCGTCAGCGCGCCTGCAAGCTGTTCGGCGCTGAGCATGCCAACGTCCAGCCCCACTCCGGCGCTTCCGCCAACCTGGCCGCGTTCAAGGCTATGCTCCAGCCCGGCGACACCTTCATGGGCATGAACCTCGCCCACGGCGGCCACCTGTCCCACGGCAGCCCGGTCAACATCTCCGGCCAGTACTTCCATCAGGTCCCCTACTCCCTCAACGATGAGACCGAAATGATCGACTACGACGAGGTCTACCGCATCGCGCAGGAGTGCAAGCCCAAGATGATCCTTGCCGGCGCTTCCGCCTATCCCCGCAAGATCGACTTCGCCAAGTTCCGTGAGATCGCTGATTCCGTCGGCGCTTTCTTCATGGTCGATATGGCCCACATCGCCGGTCTCGTCGCCGCTGGCGTTCACGAGAGCCCCGTGCCCTATGCCGACGTTGTCACCACCACCACCCACAAGACCCTGCGCGGCCCCCGCGGCGGCATGATCCTGTGCAAGAACGAGATCACCAAGAAGAACATCGAGACTGGCGAGATGGAGACCATCAACCTGGCCAAGAAGATCGACTCCGCCGTGTTCCCCGGCACGCAGGGCGGCCCGCTGGAGCACGTCATCGCCGCGAAGGCCGTCTGCTTTGGCGAGGCGCTGAAGCCGGAGTTCAAGGAGTATGCCCGCAAAATTGTTGAGAACGCGAAGGCGCTTGAAGCCGAGCTGACCGCCCGCGGCGTGAAGCTGGTCTCCGGCGGCACGGACAACCACCTGCTGCTGATTGACCTGACCGACGAGGAGTGCACCGGCAAGGAGCTGGAGCACAACCTGGACGAGGTACACATCACCGCCAACAAGAACACCGTGCCCGGCGAGAAGCGCAGCCCCTTTGTGACCAGCGGCGTGCGCATTGGCACCCCCGCCGTGACGACCCGCGGCATGGGCGTTGACGAGATGAAGGTGATTGCGGACTGCATCGCAGACTGCATCTTTGACTTTGAAGGCAAGAAAGACGACATCGCTGCCCGCGTTGCCAGCCTGACCGCTCGCTTCCCTCTGTACGAATAATTCCCGCTTTTCCCGCCTTTTTGAAAAAGGACGGGGCGAAAAGCTTTAAGGCAACACCGCACAAATTGATAAAGACACTCCGCAGCGAATCTCTTGCTGCGGGGTGTTTTTTATGGCAGTCTGGCAGGGCTGGGATCCGAAACCAGCGCGGCATTTCTCATTTTTTTCGCGGGCCTTCTCATTCCTTGCGGACTTTTGCGCAGGCCTTAAAAAATGTTTCCATTTTATAGAATATTGTGATATAATGCAAAGGACAAATAAAATGCCACATAAAAGGAGGCAAAATCATGAAGTTTTTTATTGATACTGCGAATGTAGATGAGATCCGTAAAGCCAATGACATGGGCATTATTGCCGGTGTTACCACCAACCCCAGTCTGATTGCCAAGGAAGGCCGCGATTATGCCGAGACCCTGGCAGAGATCGCCACCATTGTGGACGGCCCCATTTCCGGCGAAGTAAAGGCCACCACCGTGGACGCTGAAACCATGGTTGCTGAGGGCGAAGCCATCTATGCCCTGGACCCCAAGCACATGGTCGTCAAGATCCCCATGACCGCTGAGGGCCTGAAGGCCATCAAGGCGCTGTCCGCCAAGGGCATTCCCACCAACTGCACGCTGGTGTTCTCCGCCAACCAGGCGCTGTTGGCTGCCCGCGCAGGCGCTACTTACGTCAGCCCGTTCCTGGGCCGTCTGGACGACATTGGCCAGCCCGGCATTGAACTGATCGAAACCATTCATGACATGTTCCTGAACTATCCCGACATTGACACCCAGATCATTGCTGCTTCCGTCCGCAACCCCATCCATGTAACGGACTGCGCTCTGGCTGGTGCTGATATCGCCACCGTTCCTTACAAGGTCATTGAACAGATGCTGCATCACCCGCTGACCGATGCCGGCATTGAAAAGTTCAAGGCTGACTACATCAAGGTATTTGGCGAATAATTTCTGTCACTCTGCCCGGTACCGGCTGTCTGCCGGGCCGGGCTTTGTTTTTGCTTAGTTTCTTGCAGATTGCTTTTTTATCCACTATACTTAGTGATGTAATTAAAAGAGAATAAAGAATAATGAATAATGGTTGTGTGACGCCCACGGCGTCACATTTTAGTTAGGTCAACTGCTCCGGCAAAAAGCACTCCGACCAAAGCAGTCAACCTATTTTATTCGCGCCGCCGCGGGCGGCGCACTGACATTATTCTTTATTCATTATTATTTATTATTTTATGAAAAAATAACTAGGATGTAATGGGGGTTCCAACCATGGACCAGCAATGGCTCAACACTTACCGCGAAGAAATCGGCGGCTTTTCCAACACGATCCACTCCTTTGCCCAGGGCGAAATTGCCCGCAAGGACTACAAAGGCATTTCCGGCGGGTTTGGCAGTTATGCCCAGCACGATGCCGCCAAGCATATGCTGCGGCTGCGCCTGCCGGGCGGCCGGGTCACGCCGGAGCGCCTGCACTTTATGGCACAGGCTGTTCAGCAGTACCATGTGCCATTCCTGAAGCTGACCACCTGCGAAGCGATCCAGATGCACGATTTGACCCCGGACGAGGTGCCTGCCATCATAGAGGCCGCCATCCCCTGCGGCATTATCACCCGCGGCGGCGGCGGTGATAACCCCCGCAACATTCAGGCCAGCCCCCTGACCGGCGTGCAGCCCGGCGAAGCTTTTGACGTTATGCCCTGGGCCGAGGCCGCAACGGAGTATCTGCTTTCCATCTGCCGTGACATCCACATGCCGCGCAAGCTGAAGGTTGCGTTCTGCAACGGCGTGGATGACTGTGTGCACACCGCGTTCCGCGATATGGGCTTTGTGGCGCAGCCGGACGGCACCTTTAAGCTGTACATTGCCGGCGGCCTGGGCGGCGGCTGGCGCATGGGCATTCTGGCGGCAGAATCTCTGCCCGCAGAGGATGTGCTGTACTATATCCGCGGCATGATCACCACCTTCTGCCAGCACGGCAATTACCAGAACCGTGCCAAGGCCCGCACCCGCTTTATGCAGGAGACCCTTGGCCCGAACGAGCTGCGCCGCGTCTTTTTGGAGAACGTTGCCGCTGCCAAGGCGGACGAAAGCCTGAAACTGCACCTGACCCCCGCCGCCATTACCAAAACCGGCACCGGCACGCTGGATGACCCGCGCGCCATTGCCCAAAAACAGCCGGGGCTGTACGCTGTGGCGTACCACCCCATCGGCGGCCGCCTGATCCCGGAAAAGCTGGTGCAGCTGGACAACCTGCTCAGCACCATCCCCGGCTGCGAATGCCGCGTTGCCCCCAATGAAACGCTGTACATCATCAACCTGACGGCAGACGAAGCTGCCGCTGTGCTGGATGCCACCGCAGATGGTGCCAAAACGCTGTTTGAGACCAGCGTTGCCTGCATCGGCGCTTCCATCTGCCAGCAGGGCGTGCGGGACAGCCAGTCCGTTTTGCAGCGCGCTGGACGCTTGAAACCACGCCTGATTTGCCTCGTACAGATTGGAAAACGCGCCGGATACGCCGCAGATCAGACCAAGTTTGTCCAAAAGCGGCAGCAGCTGCGCC
>ERZ827440.1908-NODE-1908-length-20581-cov-5.006480_pt1 | contig 20581 bp, 16 predicted proteins | sample MGYA00519774_ERZ827440 | MGnify/ENA primary metagenome ERZ827440 (study PRJEB31778, sample SAMEA3449302) | human gut metagenome | biome: human gut; feature: human-associated habitat; material: faeces | place: United Kingdom | collected 2010/2012 ... | reverse complement strand
CGGGGCCCGACACGCCCGGCTCGTAGTACGTCGCGCCCGCGATGATGAGGCTCTCCGCGCCCGCGGCATAAGAAGGCCCGCCCAGCAAAACGCATAGGCAGGCCATGGCGGTAAACATCTTGCAGTCCCTTTTAATGAGAAGGCAAATCGCTATAACCGAGTTTGTCCGAACATCGCGTAAGGCATGAGTCAGGTCGAAGGTGTTCATCGAGACGACAGGGACAGAGATGCCTTAATAGGTCGTCTCGATTTGGGCGAACCCCTCGTACCTAGGATCGACGCACCTCGATAGAGAACGCGGGGGCGCAGTTTGCCGCATTCCGCTCACCGACAGTGTTGGGCCATCGCTTTAAGGAACCTGTCGATGAAAAGGAAGAGTCTGGTAGCGTATGGCCACACGCAGGATCTACCGGCGAGCACATTGCGCAACCTTTTGCAGAGCAAACCGCTGCCAGGGCCTGGTTTGGAGACGATATTCCAGCCTAGGATGGGAGGCAATCATCATTGCGCAGCTAAATCTCCAACAATGTTGAACAAATAGGATGTCATTTGCTTGAAATCCGGATAGCTTTGGTGGTGTCGATATTAAGGGAGCTATCGGAACAGCTCATCATGGCTGCCGGTGCGTTCGAAGAAAGCTACCTCTTCGTTTGATGACCATATGACAAGCCAGTCGCCAGAGTTTGCTACGTGACATTCGTTTCGCCCTGCCCAGTTGCCGCTTAGCCGGTGCATATTATGACGTCGTTTTAATATGTCCATTGACTCGGGTGTATTCTGTAGCACCAGGTCAATTAGCTTTTGAAGCTCGGATAGATCCCATTTACGGCGCTTTGCTTTTTTCTTTAAATCGCGGGAGAAGGCTGCAGAGAACTCTGCGGTTAACGTGCTCATTGTGCCATCGCCGCAGCGATAAGATCGGCGCCATTGTCAAAACGTCCTTTTTTGCCAGATGCAAGAAACGCGTCCCCCTCGCGAATGGCCTCAAGGCTTTCGGCATTGGGCTCCTCAGGGGCAAAAGTCAACGGGATGCGATGGGTGTTGACCATTTGCTTGAAGAATGCGCGCGTCACGGACGACAAATCAAGTCCATAGTAATCAGCCACTTCTGCTGCCTCGCGTTTGAGGTCATCGTCAACCCTAATGGTTAATGTTGAGCTTGCCATTTTGGACCCTCCAATCGTGTGAGTGCAACCTTAGTATAACGCACATACACTAGTAGATTGTGTAATTACAATCAATTAACTAAGCCTTTTAGTGGTACGGCACGTCATACATTGCATGCAGTAAAAAGCCAACGCTCCCTTTCGGAAAGCGTTGCCTTTAAAGCTTCAACTGGGATCTTGTATTGCAGCTAGGTATGCCGCACGCCCCAACAGCGATATGCGGCACCTAGAAGCACTGTCCCCAGCAGGAAAAGCGTCGCAGAAGCGGCGATCCAGTTGCTGTCGCCGGTCTTGGGGAGAGACGACGTCGTTGTCGTAGCAGGCTTGGGCTTGGGGACTTTGGCGACCGTGGTCTTGGTTATTGTCGTTGTTGTCTTGTTTTTCGCGGCCGCGGGTTTCAGCGTCGGATTTGCCGTGGGTCCTGTGGTGGGCTCTCCGGCAGCGGGGTTAGCATCGGTGGGAGACTTGTCCACGCTATCGCCAGGTACATCGCGCCTGTCGGTCTCCCCCGCCGGCGGCGTGGCGCCTTCGGGCTCAATCGCCACATGCGTCGCCACGGCGCCGCCGGCATCCACCACGCCACTAGCACCAAAAGCCCCAGCAACAGGCGTCACAAACCGCGCGGACACAAGCGACCCGCCCGCGCACGCAACGCCGCCGTCGGCACCGGCCGCATCAAGCCACGAGGCATCGACAAAAAGCCGGCATCCAGCCGCACCATCGCCAAGGCCCGCATCCTGCAGATACACGCCGTAGGCGCGCACGCCCGCTCCGGACCCGGCGCCCGCGGCAATGACGCGTCCGCCGCCGCGCACGGCCATGTCGCCTGCGATCACGCCGGCGACCGCCTCGTCCGTGATATCGGCCCCGTCTGCCCGGGCATCGACGGTGCAGCCGTCCACCGCGAGCGCCTGAGAGACGTGGATCCCGCACTGCGAGCCCGTCGCCGTCAGGGTCCCGGTACCGCGAAGCGTCAGGTTGCCCCACACCTCCATGCCGCACAGCGTGATGTCCGCATCGGGCGCATGCGACTCCGTCACGGAGTTTTGCCCGGCAAGCGTTAGCACCAGGTCGCCTTCGGCGCCGATGGCCTCGCCCGCGTAGCCGTTAAGCTCCAGGTGGTCGGCATCGGTCCAGGCCCAGCCGGGGCCCGACACGCCCGGCTCGTAGTACGTCGCGCCCGCGATGATGAGGCTCTCAGCGCCCGCGGCATAAGAAGGCCCGCCCAGCAAAACGCACAGGCAGGCCATGACGGTAAACGGGATGCAGTGACGGCTAGTGTGGAACGCGGCAGTAAACATAACCGCTCCGATCTTCGCAGGAGTCAATAGATACCGTACCAGAAAAATACCTGGTAACAGCAGCTTTTAGTATATCCAGATCAAGCGAGGCGAACCGAAAAAGCCCGTTGGCAACCCCTAAATTTAGGTGTAAATCGTTTTGCCAGTCGGTGAAAGGAAGGAGTCAGATGGTGCCGAGTTGGACTTAAGGCGTCAGCTACAACCGAGCAGTCTTCTTCTTAACTTTTAAAGGGCTTTCGTCATTCCTTTGATGCCATCCGGCAGCAAAAAACTAAAACAGTCCTTTTTCCTCAGCTTTCTTCTTAATCTCCATAATCACTTTCATTTTCTCAGAGTCATCATCACAGCACTGATCAATGTAGTAGTGTGGGTCAAAGACTATATCCTCCGCCAACCAAGAACCCCAGGATTTGGCTGCGCCAACAATTCGGGGCAAATCACATGCGTACAGTCGCGGCAAGATGCTCCGCTCTTTGGTCGGGTTTTCACGGAGCAGCTTCTTAAGAATCTTCTTCCGGAAATTCCAATTGCTGCCATCTAGGTATTCGTAGACAACTCCAAGTGGGCCTATTATCCCATAATCAGCTAATTCAACCACAGTTGGCTTGTCGTAATTTATATCGTCAATGGTGTCGCTAGCGACCGTGATGGGAAAGAGGCCTTCTCCGATTTCCATCAGCTTTAACATAGCACTTAATAAATCTTCGGGAGATAGATGAGTTCTGTATAACAATCCATTTGTAAGCTCGCTAACGTTCGAAGCCCCACTGGTTAAGTTACTAAGCATTTCACCAATGCCGCCTTGACCCATGAAGCCGTCGAACAGAAGAAGGTTGCGAGAAGCATCATCAACATTTTCGAGCTTCAAAATATAGATGGCATTTCTATACGTCTTTACAGCTTTTTTGTTGAGAATGAGCTGGCGTACTAATGCTCGTCCCATTACATTGAGCTCGCCGACTGATTCATAGGGGCAGAAAATATCCAAGTTAACAGCTTCAGCATCCGGATTAACTCGTTCGATAATAGTTCCGGCAAGACTGTCGACGTCAGCAGACTGCTGCCATGACGCAACCCCTCGACAAAGTCCGTTAAAGACAAAGGGTGCAAACTGTGTGGCGGTGTACTCCGTAGGCTCCATAGCATTTAAATACGAGGCTAGGGCCTCTTCAGAAGAAATAATCCTTGCATAGACAACAGGGTAAATCTCATTGAGCGTGTCTAGCGTTGGCATTCGGCTAGTTTTGCATGCGAACAACAAATTGGAGCGCGTTACATCATAGTTTCCAAGGTCAACAACGGACTTTCCAAGCTGATCACCAAGAGAGCTTAGTTCATGGATGGTGACTGAGCATTGCTTTAGATAGTTTGCAATCGCGATGCTCCTCGTTTCCCCTGCGACTATGCGAGCAATTGACATTGATTCGATATTATTTGAAAGCCAAGGCGAACTTAATTCATACGTATAAGAACAATCTATGTTCATGTTCGCAAGGGCATAGGACATTAGCTCATGCTGAGTTTGCAGCGAACATATGTCTTTAGACGAATCGACAAGGATGTCGAAAGCACGTTCAGTTTGGGCAAGCAGAGTAGAAATGAATGTTTGCACTTGACTCCGGTTGTTTGGAAAGTCCTCAAGCAGGCGCTCTATAAGCTGCTTGCCGGAACTTGAGAAATTGCCTATAACACCGTCAATCATTGAACTGATTGCATCTTGAGCGCTGGCAGATGGCTCCACCGGCTTTCTGCTCAGAACATAGGCAAACAAACAGCGGTTGAAGCAACAAGGTCTACCTAAATGGCTGGTCGGAATGATCCTTAGGACGGCTTGACAGTCGTTGTTATCCAACACGTAGTCAAGATCTTGAACGCCGCGCTGATAACAGTGGTAGACAAAGTTCACAACACGGGGCTTTGCATCGGAAGGATATTTTGAAATGTAAAGATCGAAGTCCTTTCGAATAAAGCCATTCATTATTAACTCAAAAACAAGACCTTCGCCAATCGATTTTTTAACGATTGAGGAAAATGGCTCTAAATGATCTTTCTGATTAACAGCATCCGTTGGGCACAGTAAATTCGGGTTGGTGTAAAAATCGAAAATGCGAATGGATTCTATTCTCGAGTTAATGACAGAGCAGGATTCTTTCAGTCCGTTCTGCATGAAGTCTTGAATTCCGATATCAGGCAAACCCACATCCAGCAAGCTTAGAAACTCACTCTTAGTTAGCTTAAAGTGCGGATAGCCGTAGCTGCGATTTCGTCCGATATATAGAATGTCATCTGGATTAAGTTCAAGGAAGCAATTCCAGAATTTAGCAGTACAAACACTATCATTTTCATTAGTGCTAATATCAAACTCATCAGATTCAATGGTTAATTGGTTTATTGAGTCCACACGCTCGGTTAACGCCTGAATAAGGTGGTTTCCCAATGTTTCGGCCACGCCATCTGGAATGCAATCATTGACCTCGCATTGCTCGCGAAGCTTTATTTCTGCCGAAAGCTGCATGACAGCACGGTTAATCCCCCTTTGATGGATGTCATACAGCTCATTTAGCTTTCCCTTGTGAATACGAAGGTCTTCATATTCCAGAGGATACAAATTCTTATAGACGGCAATTGCCAATATTCCAGTGCAGGTTAACCCCAAAGAAGATGGCTTATCGAAAGACGGGGAACCCATCTCCTGAACCATGACAAGGTAGTCATTGCGAATGCTAATCATCAAGCGCATATCTGCAATATAGGGAGCCGCAAGCAAAAGCAGATCAGAAAAACGCTGACCTTCTTTTGTGGACTTAGCTTGCCCTAGTTCCGACTCAAAGACCTTGGTGGCCATCTCGTTGGCATTAAACTTCGAAATGAATGGGACAACAGAAATTATCATGTCAAAGAATTTCACACGTCCCGAACCAAGAACTTCCCTAGAATCTTGGTCCGACTCCCTGTCTAGAGCGAATATGCTGTCTTTTACGGCATATACAAAGCTAACAACTTTATTGCCTTCTTTGCCAACAATGCCGGGCGCCATATTCAGAAGATCGTTCAGTTTTCGAAGCTCTTCGAAAATAGCAAGGTCATCGAACCGATCAATATCTTCGAAAATCACCGTGTCGAACCCGTTCACTTCAAACAGGTAAATCAGCTCATCTCTGTATTTATTGAAGTATGAAGCGTAATCTTCGTCTGCGGCAATGGATAATGTAATTCCCGAGGCAGAAATTGACTTAATACGCGCCTTATCAAAAACCCAGAGGACGTATCCACATATGACCGAAATAGCCAAAAAGGCCGCCACCAATAGGAAGACAGCGAGCGCCATAAGCATTTGGATTCGTTCTTTGCTAGAGTCAGCGATAAACGTAAGACACGACGCAAATGTGACACTTCTTGAAAAATGAAATATCAAAGCACCTATAAGACTGATTAAGATAATCAGGGAGACGGGCATTGCCGATTTAACCTTGCACCGCAACGATGCGTTATGTATTTGATTAAAGGAAGATTTAGGCGCTTTAGTAGGGTCTCCTTGGTAGAGCAGTTGGCCTAAAATCTCACGCTCAAGTAATGCGGTTAGCGAAAAATCGTCGCTGTCCTCTTTCCGATATAGATCAGCATTAAAAGTTGCCAAGCTGACTTTAGCGACAGAGTGGCCATCCTCCTTAGCCTCTTTAACAAATTGTTCCAGAATGCTGCTTTTGCCGCTTCCGTAAGATCCAGAAAGAGCAACACTCTTACAATTCTGCTCATAAAGAGCGTCCCTAAGACGATCAACGTATCGTCTATGCTGACTCTCATCGTACTTTGGAGTCATTGGTTTCAGCTCGCATGCATTATCGTCGGACGAAAGTTGAGATTTGTCTGAAATGCTCAAGTTGAATCAAACCTTCTGATGAAGAGCCGCCGTTTCTCAATGCGTGGGCTGTAATTGCTTGCCATAAAGTATTGTTGCCGATGTAATAGACACACACAATGGCAGTCACTTAATTGAATTCAATGGTATCAGCTTGGATACAAATAGCGGAACGTAGTATTGACATAGACAATCGAGCGGAAATTTGTTTTCCTTAAAAGGGAATAGGGTCTATCGGCGTTAGCCGATAGACCCTATTACTCAACACAGTTAAATTTTCGAAAGGCGATACGCACCCGACTAGAGCGGCCCCTCTCCCCCAGTCCCTCTTAAACAAATCCCTCGTGTACACCTTGTCCGCCACGTCCGCGAGTTCGTCGCTCCAACGGTTGGCCACGATCACGTCGCAGCCGGCCTTGAAGGCCTCCAGGTCGTGGGTCACCTCGGAGCCGAAGAACTCCGGCGCGTCCAGCGTGGGCTCGTAGACCACCACGGGCACGCCCTTGGCCTTAACGCGCTTCATGACGCCCTGGATGGAGCTCGCGCACGGGGGCATCGGAGCCGAGCTCCATTGTCAGGCAGCATCTCGCCCGCCGCAAAGTCCTTGCGGATGGGGTTGGCCTCCACGATGGCCCCGGTCAGGTTCCGCGGCACGTACTTGTAGTTCGTCAGCGGCTGCTTGGCGCCCTTTGGCAGGCAGTAGCCGCCGCAACCGAAACTAGAATCAGGTGAGGAGAATCCGAATCAACGACTGTGCTATAAATAATCACTACATAATGATTCAGTTGCAACAAAATCAGTTAAATTGAAATTAATAGACACTTTTGAATCAGGGTTATGAATAAGAAATTTATCCAACCTTGACTGTCGCTTCGCCAAGGCTTCATCGAAGCTCAGTTAATGAATGAAATCAATCTTAATGTCATCGAGGATGTCGACAGGATAGCCGGCATCCTCTCCTGCGACTAAATGGGCCTCGCAGTTATAGTGCAAAGGTCGACGGTAGGTTCCTGAAAAACAGTGCAAGGGCGCACGTTATCCACATCTCACCATCGGTCACTTTCCAATCAGTTTCAGCAACTTGTGCTTCTTGGTGCGAAGCCAGAATCGTTTCCAGGCCCAAGTCTTCCGAACGGCCGATTCGAACCCAACCTTTCCATATGCCTTAAGGAACCGAGACCTGTCCCTTGTCCTTGGGGAGGGTTCGTGGAGGTTGGTCTGTTCCACATTGTCGGCCTCGCTGAAGAGACGCTCCTCGCGGTAGACGGTCTCAGGCAAATCGGCGAGAGCGTCGATGCCAGTCTCCGTATTGCACAGTACTACGGAGACCTTGCCGGGCGGCTCAGACCCAAGTGTCGACTTATCTAGGCCCCAAAAGTCTCCGAGTGTGATGTCTCCCGCCCGCTGGTTGCAGGCGTAAGGACATTCGTAACAGACCTCACGATGGATGACGCCTGTTACGAAGACGGAAAAATATTCGTCTTCGTAACAGGGCTCGTCGAAGACGAGCTCACCGTCGCGATATGCGCACATGTGGAAATCGTTCGCACCACGAAACGAGAACGAATCCCAGCTCCCTTTGACCTTAAGGTCCAAATGTTCGCGAAGGAATGCAATCGGAGGGGTGCCGTGGCATATGAGATCGATGCAAATCAAGCCCTCGCGCGCATCGCCAACGATAGAGCGCAAGGCAGCGACCTGGCATGGTGTCGAAATGAAGAGTACTTTCCTGCCGTCTGCGAGATGCTTTTTAACGTCCTTGTATGCGCCGCCGGGATCACTGTAGACGTACTTGGATCCTCGTAGGCTCTCCAAGTCGACTTCTCGATCGACTGAAACGCAGCGCGCCGCCCCGTTTACAGAAGCTGTCCCGTATACGACGCCGCCCCCGTTGATGACCTTCCTTGCAAGCGCTGTGGCAATGCCGCCCGATGAAGAGAGCGCAACGTCACTCGGTTCACTGCTCCAAGCAGCATAGGTCTTTAGGGGCTTCCTGAGCTCGACGGGAGCGCATGCGGGACAAACAGCATGACATCGCCCGCAATCCCTGCAATTTGAGGGTTCGACAGTCGGCACGGGCTCGCCACAAAGGCCGCTTTCCTTCATACTAAGCGCATGGAAGGGGCACGCTTCGACACATGCCCCGCACCCAGAGCACTTCAAGTCACCGCAAACGAAGTTAGCCGGCATTTCCTCTCCTAAAGCCAAGTTTATCTCGCATGATGTCGAAAATTACAAAACGTTCTCCCTTGTCAAACAAAGTGAGCAGCTCGAAGGTATAACCGATGGCGGCAGCAGCAAAAGCAACGGCTACGAGCGTAGCCCAATTTGTGCACAGACCAATCTGGTCAACAAGTGCGTAGCCGAGCCAAAGGACCGCGAAAACGAAAATCTCTCGCATAAGCGGCTTGTAGAACGTCCGTCTGTGTACATCGATGACAACCGCACAATAAAATGGTTGGACAAGTGCATGACGGACAAACATCAGAATCGAGCTTGTCCCGGCGATGACGGTGAGCTTGTCGAGCGAGGTGAATAAGATCAAAGGGAACTCTATGGCGAGCGTTGCCAAGCTGAACCCGAAGGCGATGAGGACCGAACCCTTAATTTTTGTGGTCAGCGTGTTCGCATAATATAAGGGCTCGACAAGAGCGCTCGCAATGAGCGTAATGACGGTCAAAACCGAAAGAAGCTGAATTTCGCCTAATTCGGCAACAGAACGGCCAGGCAGCCATAGGGAGTAGAACGACGGCCCGAAGCCGATGAACCCGGCAAGCGGTACGATCATGAACGCTGAGGTGAAACGCATAGCGAAATCGAATCTGCTCACCAGCTCTACCTTGTCCCCACGGGCATAGGCTTGGGCCATCTTAGGGTAAAAAAGGTTCGCTATGCTTCCGGAAAGATTAGTCAAAGCCTGGGGGACCGTCTTAGCAATGGACAGGAGTCCCATGGCGGCTCCGCTAATGAAGATATTGGCAACCAGGAGGTCGAGGCCGGTCTGGATGAGGTTGTTGACGTTCTGGAGGCTGTTCCACACACCGATTTTGAGAAGCTCCCAGACTTTGCTGGGACTGAACCGCGAAAGCGACAGCTTGAGTTCGGGAAGGAGCCTGCGTGTCACAGCAACTTGTGCCGCGCCGGTCACGACTGTCGCCACGAGGCCCGCGACGCTGAAGTACCACATATGAGGGAAGGCTACCCAGAACAGGACGAACAGGAAGATGACACGAAGGACCGAACCGAGAAGCTGGCCGATGGAATTTAGGAATAACTCGTTTTTTATGAACGCCGCAACACCAAATACGACCGTAAGCAGCCCTATCCCAGCATTCATGAACGCGAGCAGAACGGTGATTCTCAAGTCGCTGACTAATTCCGGCGTCACACTGACAAGGGTCTCTATGTTAGCGGCGAGGAACACCGATCCCACGAAAATTGCAAACGCCATAATACAGTTCGAGAAAAAGACCGAAGAGAAATACTCTTCGGTCTTTTCGGTATCCCCCTCATGGTAGGAGACCGTAATGAACCGGCTTGCCATGGCATTAAGTGCTGCAGTGATGATTGCGACATAGCTGACGAAGTTGTTGACCAGCCCTACGAACCCATATGCCTCGTCGCCGAGCTTCTGGAGCACGATCGGCGTGAGAACGAAGCTAATGATGAACTGAGTGCCGAGTACCGCGATTTGCGCGGCGAAGTTAAGGGCGAATTTCTTTTTGTCTCCCATCGGTTTTGGCAGAACGCCTAACGCACCCCCCTGCCAACGGAAATGTTGCACCTTAAATAAGACAGGGAGCTTTCGCGAGCGGCCGCTCTGACGGCATCGGCAACTTCAAACTCCAGGGGCTTGTCGAGAATAAACGAGAGGTCTTCTGGTGTCGTCGCGAGTCTCTCCTTGAGCGACAACCTATCGAGAAGGTCAACAAGCTTGTTTGCATTCTGTCCGCGCTTTATCACCGCGAAAGGGACGTGCGTTATGGCGGAGAATATCGTTCCGTGGAAGGTGTCAGTCGCCACGAAATCGGCTCCTTTGAAGTAATTCAGAATTTCATCAGGGCCGCAATCGACGTTCTCATCGCAGAAATCTTGATGTCCGTAGACCGCAAGGAGCTTGACGCCCCTTTTCTCGGCGATGGCCCTGATGGCCTCGGCCTCGTCCTGGGTGAAACGGTTGCCGTATCCGTAAACTAGAGCATAACGTTCTGGTGTCACTACGGGCTTCCATTCAACATTTTCGACACCGGAGACAAGAACTGGGTCGAGATGCGTGCTAACGCCATCGATTCCAAGGGCCTCGAGGATGGCACGGGAGTTTGCGTCCCTAACGGAAATGGCGTCGAAGCATCGGAAGCAATTCCTCACGTCGTCGGCCACGTGGTACTTCTCAAGGTCGGACAAAGTCGTGTGCCCGAAAGACCCGGCATAGCTGATTACGGATTCGCAGTTGTTCCCCCAACCAAGAAGCTGGCGGCAGAAACCGACATTTGGTCCCGCCTGTGTACAGTTGAAGACCTCATCGCTTCCGATGACAAGAACGTCGACATGCTCCCCGATGTTGCGCTTGCACGGGTCGACGCCGAGAAGACCGAGGCATCGCTCATATTCGACGTCCATCGGAGTTCGCTTATAAATTCCTGCGGCAATGAGGGCACGCCTTCCCGCGCCAGTAAACCTGACATCGGCCTTAATCCTTCCAAGAAAGTCCTTGAGCCTTCCTCGTGCGTCCCTGAGCCCCGGCACGCACGAGGAAGGTTTGTAGTCAACGAAAAGGACCTCGTGTCCCAGCGACTCGATCATTGACTTTAATCCGTATGCTTGCATGAAGGAGCCGTGGTTCACGACTCTCTGCATTGACATAATGCCAACGCGCATGTTTACCTCCTTGTGAGCGCCCCATTGACACAACAGACACTCTGCTTCTCGTCTTTTTCGATTCCTCCACTCTGGATATCCTCGCTAGCCACGAAAATAGCCATGAGCGCAATGAAAAAGTAGTAGTTGTACGTAATTTCGACGATAGATCCTGCGATCATCGCGTAAAGCATGATGTACATGCCCCAGCTCCAAGAAGGCTTATCTCCTTTTACGCTAGTCCAGGCCATATAGAAGACGGCGAATAGACCCACGACACCATAGTTGACGAGCGTCTCCATGATAGAGTTCTGAGCGTTTCCATACCCGACGTACATGGCCACGGCTGCGTTTCCATAGCCGTACCCGAAGATAGGAGATTCGCTGATGACGGCCCGAAGCCCACTGTAAATCAAATCCCTGCCCGTCAACGTCAAGTTCTCACCGAGGACGTCTACGACAATATGCTTCACAAACGGCACCTGGAGGAGCTGTAATAAGAAGGCAAGAATAACGCCCGTCAAGACCATTGCCGCTATGACGACTGCAGGCTTTTCTAGAATACGCTGGGCTTTCCGTGGGAGGATCACTAAAGCAATCAAGAGGGCAGACATTGCGACGGCCGTCGAGCAGTAGACCGTATGAGCCACGACGAGAGCAAGCAAACCAAGGCCCGCGGTGACCAGGACAACTAAATCTTTGCTCCTGCCTTCGCGACGAAGCTTGGCGTAAGCCAGACATGCCAACATGATGAAGTAATAGCTCGTTGAGAACTTGTTGCCTGCAAAATAGTAGAGTAGGGGCCCATCGGCTGTACCCACCCTTGCAATGAATACAATAGATAGAACGCAGTAGATGACGGTCATCCAGAAGAAGACGCTCATGAAAGTCTCGAGCCTGCCACGTCTGCTGCATGTAGTAATTAGAAGGGCGAGGGCGTAGAGACAGATGGCGTAGAGAAGCGCGTCGGTGCAGTTGGAGGAGTCTACGTACCCAGCCAGATAGCCCGCGATGCTCGAGATCACGACCATGATGCAAAACAGGGCCGACGGGTGTTTGTACTCTCTTCCTTTGAGGTTGGTGATGAGAAAGAGAAGGACGAAGAACACGCAGCTGACTTTAAGGCCTTGCTGCAGCACCTTCGGGATGCAGACCAACTTGAAGACCGCAAAGTAGATAGCAACGAGCGACGCCGTGAGCCAATCGAAGCGTATCCGTTTCGACAAGATAGAATCTCGCGTCCACGACAATTGATGATGCATATGCCGGCCCACCTAAAGGTAGCTGTAGAAGCGCGGCGAAGCAGCGAACAACAGCGCCTTGGCCTTCTCTTTTGTGTTCGTGCCGTATTCGAACAAAAACTTCTTGTCTACGCCCGGCACCTCAAGGCCGCCCCGAAGTCCAAGCTCGCGGCAAGTGTGTAGATAGCACTTCGCAAGATAGCCATATAAAGCGTGGCGAAGCTCCAAATCGTTGATTGCGTCAAATTGAGTCTTCCAGCGCCCTAGGATCTCGCACATGGAAACCGCACGTTCGGAAGAATTTTGCGATTTCATGATGGAGCCCGGCCGTTGAATGTAGTTGTAGAACTTGTATTTCAGGCAGACGACGGTATCCGCTGCAAGAAAGACTCTAGGCTGCATCTCCATGTCTTCATGCAGCAACCCCACGGCAAACCTGAGCCCGTTTTCATTAAACAACGAGAGCTTGCAAAACATGAAGCATGCGCACGGGTACCATTCTCCCGCTTTTAGAGCTGTGAGAATGAAATCCTTAGTGGGATACGCCTTTCCCTCCTCAAGCGACGCGTAGTGATCGGGCCTGTCCGGACCCGGGGTTACCCTCCAATCCCCAAGGACGATGTCAGCGCGGGAATCGGTTGCCAAGCGCAGCAGCCTCTCGCAAGCATCGAGCTCGATAGAATCGTCTGAATCAACGAACATGATGTAATCCCCAGTCGCCTCGGCCAGACCGAAGTTGCGCGCATCCGAAAGCCCTCCGTTCTGCTTGTGGACAACTTTTACCCTCGAATCCGCAAGGGCGTAATCATCGCAGATTCGAGGGCAGTCATCCGGACTCCCGTCATCGACGAGAATCACCTCGATATCGCCCAACGTCTGGCAAAGGACACTGTCAACGCAGCGGCCAAGTTCTTTTTCGACCTTATAGGCTGGAATAATTATGCTTACAAGCGGCACAAGCAACCTCCGTTTATATCTTGTCCCCAGGCCCAACGTCCTTCGTAACTATTCGGGCCGCCTTCACAATCGCGCCGTCCCCAACGTATATCGGTCCGAAAATGCAGGAGTTCGTGTACACGATAACGTTGCTCCCGAAATGGGGCTGCCAGAAGACCCCCCCCCGACCATCTTCGCGATGATGTCCATGAGAGCCGCCGATGGTTACACCCTGATACACTGTGAGCGGCCCCTCGCTGACGACCCCAGCGCCTATAACAACGCCGAGCCCGTGGACGAGGCGAAACCCCGGTGCCAACTTCGCTTTGTAATCCAAATCGACGTGGTAAAGCATCCTGTTCAAACACCAAACAATCTTTGCCAGTGGCTCAAGATGGCAACGGTAGAGCAGGGCGGACAGGCGGAAAAGAGCCACAGCGTGGAAGCAGGGGTTCAAAAGAAACGTCCCGAGCGAACGAGGGAAGCCCTTTCCACCGGCGGCTTCGGCAAAGTCGACGTTGATGTTCATTCCCGTCCTCCTTTACGATCCAATGCGGCCTCGTATGCGCCCTCAAGAAGGTGGTAGCTCGAGGAGATGTCGAAAGGCTCCAGGCTCCCCGCACGGAAGGAGTCTTTGCTCCTATCATGTGGCCAAAAGGCCATCGCAGCTATCTCGCCCGCCCATCTTTCAGCGGTTTCTGTAAGGGAAATCGCGTGGAACCTGTCACTCACGCAAGCGTCCTGCGGCACATTGGACGATACGAAGCATTCAAGGCCGGCGAGTTGTGCCTCCACGAGGACGATACCAAGTCCCTCGTGAATTGAGGGAAACACAAAGCAATCCATCGCCGAATAGAGCTTGGCTGGGTCTTTTACGTTGCCAAGCAGCATAATCGAATCATGGGCAGGCGATGCCTCAACCAAGGCCCTAACATCCTTCTCTCCAGGTCCCCCACCAGCAATCATCAGAATCGATTCGGGGTTCTCAGCATGAAATGCCTCGAAAACCTTGATTAGGAACGCATGATTTTTCTCAGGGTTCAACCTTGCCACGTTGCCAAGAATATAGACGTCCTCGTCGATACCGTAGGCTCCGCGCAGTTCGAGGCGAGCTTGCGGATCGAACCTGAACTTGTCAAGGTCGAAGGAATTAGGGATGACGGAAAAGCCCGCATTTCCAAAAAGCCATTTGCCCGCCTCGTCACTGCACGCGAACATGCAGTCGCAAAGTCGAGGCACGAAAGGCCTCAGCACCCTGTGCAGCACGGGATGTTCGCATCCCGTGCTGTGACAGTGGCAGGCCACCACTACAACACGGGAGCACTTCGCTATAACCAACTCAGGGAAGACCATACCACTGTTGCCGTGGACATGCCAGATGTCGAATTGTCCCTCGTCGAGGGCTTTGCTCAGCGCCTCGAAATAGCCAAGGGTGTCGGACCTCTTATCGGGAAGCTGTGTGACCGCGATGCCGTGAGCTACGGCCTCATCAACTTTCTCTTGTTCGCATGGACCACCGACGAGCAAGGTCACCGTGTGCCCATGCCGGATAAGTTCGAACGAATATGTGAGCACTACCTTGCCAATGCCATTATTGACGAGATTGTATGTAATCATGCAGACGTTCACTTGGCTACCTCACCGTAGAGCAGCTTCAACCAGGCTTCTGCAGCATAATCCAGGGCAATCATTCGCTTTTCGCAACATGTTCTTGAATGTTCCAAGCCCATGGGATTTCTATCTTTCATTCCAAATGCAATCTTTGATGTAAGCCAGGGCTTACTGAGTGAATTAGATCGGGCGGAGTCTGGACCATGTTCTTCTCGGGATTATCCACACTCGCTAGATAACACTACCTACGACGCTACATTCGCAGTTACGAATTCTGCTTAGGCAAAACGAATAGCTCTCCGAGCTCGCAATCGAGCCTGTCCGGCTGCTTCTCATCAGCGTAGAAGGGGTCGAAACCGCCCCCGGTGTAAAAAGTCATCTCGCCGAAGAAAGGATTGCCCGCGATGTTGTAAAGATCGACTCGTACATGCGGAAGATCCGACGCCAACGTCTCAGCAAGTCTGAGCATCAAATCGTAGTTCTCGGGCTTTTCGGTGGGTTTACGATTGGATACTTCGTGATTGATGTCTCCACGTTGCTCCCAGCATGGAGTGAAATACTGCATATCGTACGCGGTAAATCGATCGGCATCGGTCTGCACGAGCGCCGCCTTACCATCGAAGCAGTAGAACTTATAGTCAGTCGGGGTCTGCCTACCCGGTTCGTCGAGGTACGCCTCGGCAACCACACGAGGAGCTATATCCTTGTAGGCCCACTCCCGACCCTGCCAGTACCAGTTCCGTTGGAGTGCAGTACGCAGGCGTTTCTTAGCGACCTCAAAATCGAATATTGATTTGTCCGTACACACGATTGTGCTCTGCGAGTCGTGAGTGCACTTCAGCACGAACTTTTCCGGCAACTCATCAATGTCGATTTCTTCCACCGAATCGTAGACGCCATAAAGCGGAACAAGGTACTCATCGCCGATACGCTCCCTTACAAAGGATCGCACTTCAAACTTGTCAACAAGCGTGGTCAAGACTGGATTGTGATAATGCAGCTTGCACCACTGGAGCTTCTCATTAAAGGTCCTGGGATGATCGAGATCGAGCTTATAGTGCAGCTTTGCTCTGAAGCACATGCGAATAAAATCCTCGTCGGGGATAAAGCGCAAGTTGTTCCTCAGAGAAAGCGCGAATCTTTTCTTAAGTTTCATCGTACGCCTCCAACGCCATCAATGTAATCGGAAAGGTCGGCGCAGAACCGCGCCGCGTTGCTCTTGTAGGGCAGGTAATCCTTGGAAAGCACCCGCGCATAAGCGGCGGGCAGGTCGGCAGGGTCCATACACGGCTCAATCAGCCCCATGTCCCCGAACTGTCGAACAATCTCAATCTGGTGATCATCCACATGTTCGCCGTATTTTGCTACACGCGGAACAGCGATGACTTTCTTGTTGTCCTTAACGGCGCCGATGATGGCGCCGGTACCTCCATGGGTTACCACGACATCGCAAGCATCCATATGAACGCGGAAGGAATCACGATCGAGAAATGCCTCGTGTTCCAAATACTCAGGAATGTAAGTGCACGCACCCGTCTGAGCAAAAGCTCCATCCTCAGCAACACCGCTCGCAACGAGAGCATCTACCGCCCTGACCAATCTGTCGAATTGGAACTTCTGGGAGCCTACGGTAACGAATATCATGCGACCACCTCCCTAGTACACGCCGCCGACAAAGCGGGCATTGGGGTACACGGATAGCATCGACTCCCACTGCACGTAAAAACGATCGGCGCGTTTGCTCAGCAGCTTTCCCGTCATGGTTGGTGAGTCAGTTTTCGCGAAAGACTCGACATACACAAGCTTGGCGCCCATTGCATGCCCGATCAGGCAAAACGGTATGGTAGCCAGTACCCCCGTACACACAATCACGTCGGGGTGTTCGGTGAACCAATAACGAAGAGACGTCACGGCATTGAACGCCATTCGAGGAAGAAAGCTTGCCTCGTGTCGATTCACCTGGCGCACATAGCGAGCCCGCACAGGTAGCTTGGCATCGTAGGCAGTCTTCTCGGTGAGGATGAAACTGTCGTAGCGCTCCATCAAAGGCTTAAGCGCAAGTAACTGCTCCAGATGCCCACCAGATGACGCAGCAAAGCACACTTTTATGTCCTTGCGACACCCCGTCATGAACTAATCCCTCTTAAACAAATCGCGTGTATAGACCTTGTCCGCCACGTCCGCGAGCTCGTTGCTCCAGCGGTTGGCGACGATCACGTCGCAGTCGGCCTTGAAGGCCTTCAAGTCGTGGGTGACCTCGGAGCCGAAGAACTCCGGCGCGTCCAGCGTGGGCTCGTAGACCACCACGGGCACGCCCTTGGCCTTAACGCGCTTCATGACGCCCTGGATGGAGCTCGCGCGGAAGTTGTCGGAGTTGGACTTCATCGTCAGGCGGTAGACGCCCACGACCGGCTTTTCCTTGCCGGCGTACACGCGGTCCCACACCATCTGGAGCACCTCGTCGGCCACGAAGTCCTTGCGGGTGCGGTTGGCCTCCACGATGGCCTCGATCAGGTTCTGGGGCACGTCCTTGTAGTTGGCCAGCAGCTGCTTGGTGTCCTTGGGAAGGCAGTAGCCGCCGTAGCCGAAACTGGGGTTGTTGTAGTGGCTGCCGATGCGCGGCTCCAGGCAGACGCCGTCGATGACGTCGCGGGTGTTGAGGCCGCGGACCTCGCAGTAGGTGTCGAGCTCGTTGAAGTAGGCGACGCGCAGCGCCAGGTACGTATTGGCGAAGAGCTTGACGGCCTCGGCCTCGGTGGTGCCCAGCACGAGCTCCGGGATGCCCTTGGAGCCGTCGGCGTTCACGCGCTCCAGCTCGGCGGGGTCGGCGCCCTGAGCGAGCAGGCCGGCGAAGCGTTCGGCCGCTGCGACGGCCTCGGCGTCCTCCTTGGGCGCCCCCACCACGATGCGGCTGGGGTGCAGGTTGTCGTAGAGAGCCTTGCTCTCGCGCAGGAACTCCGGACTGAAGAAGATCTTGCTGTCGCCCAGCCTCTCGCGCAGGCCCGCGGTGTAGCCGACGGGAATCGTCGACTTGATGACGATCCAGGCGTCCGGGTTAACCGACCGCACGGCGGCGATGGCGGCCTCGACGGAGCTCGTGTCGAAGAAGTTCCTGTCCGAGTCGTAGTTGGTGGGCGTGGCGATGACGGCGTAGTCGGCACCCGTGTAGGCCTCGGCGACATCGACGGTGGCGTGCAGGTCGAGCTGGCGCTCCCCCGCCTTGGCCTCCGCCAGGAAGCGCTCGATCTCGTCGTCCTGGATGGGCGACTGGTAGTTGTTGATCTTCTCGACCTTATCGGACACGATGTCCAGCGCGTGGACCTCGTTGTGCTGCGAGAGCAGGACGGCGAGGGACAGGCCGACATAGCCGGTACCGGCGACAGCGATCTTCATTTTCTTCTCCGATTCGAATCGAGTATTAAAGTTAGGCATTAGTACGCATCGCTCCCGTTGAAGACCTCCAGAACCGTGAGGAGGACGATCTTGAGATCCATGACGATTCCGCGCTTGGCTATGTACTCGAGGTCCCGGCGGACCATGCCGTCGAACCCGGTGGAGTTTCGCTCCGTCACCTGCCAGAGCCCCGTAATACCTGGCTTCACCGCTAGCCTCTGCAGGTCGTACTCGGTGTACTCAGCGACCTCGTTGGGCAGCGGCGGGCGCGGGCCGACGACGGACATCTGCCCCAGGAACACGTTGAGGAACTGCGGGAACTCGTCGATGGAGTGCTTGCGGATGAACTTCCCGATCTTGGTGACGCGGGGATCCTCCCTCATCTTGAACATGGCGCCGGCGATCTCGTTTTGCTCCCTGAGCTCGGCGAGTCGCTCGTCGGCGTCCCTGTACATGGAGCGGAACTTCCACATGCGGAAGGTGGACAGGCTGCCGTCGGGGCGGGTCTGACCCACGCGGATCTGGCTGTAGAAGGGGTTACCTTCGCTTTCAAGACGAATGGCGGCGGCAAGAATCAGACTGGGGATGGCGATGGCAGCGAGCACGACACCGCTGAACGCGATGTCGAATGTGCGCTTGACGGCCCGGTAGGCTAGGCGCGAGCGATCCCAGTCCATGATGGATTGCATGGCCCTGTAGCGGCCAGCACCCTCACGTCGGTCCATGGCCTGAGCAATCAGTGCGGCCCCCACGGGCGCATCCGTTGCAAATTGAGTTTTATCCGACACGTTTTCTTCCAAGACTTCGTCCCCGGGTCGGGGATCCTCCCTGTTCTGTGTAGCGATCGCCTGCAACTAGGCGATCGCCTTTTTAAGGTTGCGCATGACGCGCTGCTCGGCCGAAAGCACGGCAAGGCCAACGCGCGTAGTTACGCGTCGGCCGCACAGATCGAGCTCCAAATAAGCGGTGCTCTTGCGCCTGTTAATGGTTTTGATAAGGCCTTCGTGGCCCAGTAGTGGACCTGCCGTCACTACGACCTTGTCACCGTCTTTTAGGGCCTCGCTCATGGGCACCACGCGGTCTCCCCTATGCGTAAAGCCGCCAATAAGCTGGACCTCTTCTTTTGCCAGCGGCACAAACTGACCGTCCTGGGCAAGCACCCGGGCAAAGTCGTCCATGCGTAGCAGATACTGTTGCACGGTGCGGGGGTCTGCCGTATCGCAGATGAGATAACCGGGAAAGAGCGGCTTGGTCGTTTTGACCCATTCGCCGTGCACCTTGATCTCGGTTTGAAATTGGGGATAAAAGAGCTCTTGCATGGCACCAGCCGGCACCATATGCTCGATGCGCTCGCGCATTATGTCTTCGCGACCGTTGATAACCTGGATCACATACCACACGAGCACCACCCCCTTGCTGTCTTACGTGTGGCTCATGGGGTTTGGGTATGGCTTCGCCAGGGCGCTTGTGCGCGAAGGCGCTCCATATTCAAACCCTGAGCCCAGTCAGACAAGCACGTGGCTCTGTCCCACCGTGAACGGTATGTATAAGTGCAGTTACTAGAGACGCAGACGTGTGTCGCAAAATGACCGCTTCTCCAGCTGGCTGCGTGCGAGCCAGCCAAGCGGGTACAAAACTGGACCGCACGCAGCAAGCTGTAGGACTACTACGCTTTGACACGAAAGCTATTAAATGCACCTTAGAATTACATCAATGCAAATAAATAACGTCGCATGACTTCTTTATTGGAGCTCGTGGTGTTTCTGGCACCGCCGTTACGGCCGGATGCTGATCGACCCTGCGCTTTATGGCTTGCTGGAGCCGCGAGCACAGTTGAACTCATGTAATGTTAGGTATTCTAGCACAAGCTGTTAACGAAACTGATTTGGGCAGTACTGGACAACATATCGTTCATTTAGCGTGCTTAAGGGGGTTATTTCGGGATGTTGTTCACGTTGATGCAGGTTAATGGGATGCTAACGGTGATTAGGCGTGTTCCTGGAGCCCATATGGAACGGCGATCTACACTGATAATCGCGTTTGGCTAACAAACTATGTACAGAGATGGGAAATAAATTGTGCAACTTTTTGTTGATGTGGAAGGGGTTTATGCGCGAGGTGTTTTGGCATGAAAAAAGGCCTTCGGAATCCCGAAGGCCTTTGCATTCACGATGGTGGAGACGAGGGGGATCGAACCCCTGACCTCTTGACTGCCAG
>ERZ827440.1904-NODE-1904-length-20616-cov-3.812898_pt1 | contig 20616 bp, 20 predicted proteins | sample MGYA00519774_ERZ827440 | MGnify/ENA primary metagenome ERZ827440 (study PRJEB31778, sample SAMEA3449302) | human gut metagenome | biome: human gut; feature: human-associated habitat; material: faeces | place: United Kingdom | collected 2010/2012 ... | reverse complement strand
TTTGATAGATAAAAAAGTACCAATTATAGATTTTTATTCGCACAATAATTAAAAACAGCTCCCCATCACCGGAATTAAACCCGTGGTGAGAAGCCTTTTTACCTCTATGGGTATTAACCTTCAATGTCAATTTTCAGTCCGGACTTGAGTTCCACCGTGAAGTGGTCATCCCAGACGATGATTTGTTTAAGCCAGCGCTTTACCAAAGTCTTATCGAATTCCGTAAGGTTGGCAGGCTGTTTTTTGATGTAATCTTGCAGGTCATTGATTCTTGCAATCTGTGCATCGCTGGCAGCAGTATTGATGGTGCTTTGCTGGCGCTGTTCACGGAGCTTGAAGATTTCATCGGCAATCTCATCGTAGGCTTCTTTGTTGTTGGCCTTTTTGAACAGTTCCTTTTGCAGCTTCTGCAAGCGTTCGCCAATGCCATCAGCGGTGGTCTTCTGCGCATCTCTGATGACCTTAGCAATGTTCTGCTGGAGCTGTGCCTGGTAGGTTGACTTATCGCCAAGGAGCGTGTTAATGACCTGAACTACCACATTCTCTAATAACGTTTCATTGGCAGTTCTTGCATAGCATTCCTGTCCGGTAGGTTCCAGCCTGCTAAGGCAGCGCCAGACAATGGATTTGCAGCCGCGATTGTTCCAGTAAATTCTACGGAACATTTCACCGCAGTCGTCGCAGACAACAATCTGTGCAAAGCAAGCTATCAATGGGGCAAGTGAAGCATAGGAAAAGAGCAGAACAAATCACTTATAAGCCAGTCCTGCTTGTATCTCAAAAACAAATCTATTTTTCCCAGTGGCAGATACAAAGTGATGCATCATGCTGATTTTTTGCAGGTCAGATAGGGGACTGTTGTATTACTTTAGAACCCAAAACTGACGGATAAGTCATGGGATGTGCATCTTTATTGCGCACTCATGGCATGTTGAGTCGGTAGTTTTACTTCCCAAGGGAATAATCGACTCATAAAAGGGCAAGGTGGATTTCTCATTGGAGAACATGGATATTACATCTTTCCGTGGAAAGGCTACATTATGAGCAAATCAAGGAATGTGTCATTCAGCAGGGCCGGCATGAAGGTGTATTCTCTGTACATATCCCAGGTAAAGCGCAAATGCGGACTGGATGTAGGAAACAGCTATAACAAGCCCAAGACTAAGGATACAGAGCAACCGCAGTGTCCACCGGATAAAGAGATAGCGATAATGGACGCACTGAAGCACTTCGGAATAATGGAGCAACGAAAATATGACACAGGGGCAGCGTGTGGTCAGATTCTATGACCCGGACGGGAATTTAATTGAGGCGGGAACACCGGTTTAGAAGTAAAATAATAATTTCCCAATCTTTTGAGGTGATTGAGCAATGATAAAAATAAAGATGTCAATAGAGGATATAAATGAATATCAGATAGGCATATTACCGAAAAATGCCGTGAAAATAGAAACACCTCAGGGCATTGATGAGACGATGAAAAAGGCTGCACCTATTGCAGCAATGTTATGTATTTTAATGTTTGCAACTATGCTTTGTAAAACAATTATAAATAAGACGGTTGTTGTTTCTCCTATATTTATATTTATTGGTTTTTGCTTGGGCTTCGTTTTGTTAGTGGTCCATGAGTGGTTGCATGGAATTGTCTATCCGACGGATGCTTCGGTTACGATAGGTAAAATAAAAGGGAAGCTATCATTTGTAGCGTTAGCGTCATATCCTCTGATCCGAGGGAGGTTTATCGTAATGTGTCTATTACCATTTATACTGGGAATAGTTCCGTTATTGATTTTTATTGGTAGTCCGGCAGGTTGTAGAGAATTAAATGGGCTAATGTTTGGTATGGCATGTATGGGGATGGTTTCACCATTTCCTGACGTATATAATGTTATTGTTGCCTTAAAAAATGCAAATAAAAATGATGCAATAATGTTTTATAAAGACGATATGTATAAAGTATCATAGATAGTTCTTTTCTGGCAGCAGAAAATAGCTGTCTGTGAAAAAATGGTCGGAATCAAACCTCCAAGTCTACAATGGATTTGGAGGTTTTTTCTACCCCTCCCCAATAATTTAGAAAATATTTATCTCCTTTGCCCTTTCCGTTTAGCTATGTCCCGCATAATAAGCACAAGCAAACGGAAAGGGGGCGTTCTTATGAAGAGAGAAATTGAATTTTTGATCATGTTACTTTTACAGAGATTGGAAAAATAAATCGGCAGGAGCCTGCAATAACGGAATAGGGTGGAAACGCAGCGATGGTTTCCGTCTTATTTTTTTGAATTCAAAGCGCTGAAAGACTGGATTTTAAATGGAGAAAATAAAAAGTGACAGAAAACTTTTTCGCAAATTGCGGAAATTACGAAAAATTTCGTTGCGCACATGGGAGAATAGTACTATAATGGAAGTATTGACGGGCACCAGAGAAGGAGAATGGTTATGGGAAAAAACGCAGCGGAAGGTAACAGGAAAAAGGGAAAAATTGCGGAGGAGATCCGCAAAAGAATCGGCAGAAGCGTGTTGATCGCGTATATTGTCGTGGAAGTTATCATTGTGATTATCATGGGACAGACGGTTTATTACAATAAAAAAGCGCAGCTTACCCTGGAGTCGGAGTCAGCGGCGAATCGCCTGGCGGGATTTTTTGAAAAATACGAGAGAGAGACACAGACACTGGCGCTTAATCCGCAGATTCAATCGGTTTTATCGGAGACAAAGGCGGGAGATAATATTTTAAGTGCAAAAGCGATGGGAGATGTGGAAAAATATCTCGTCGATGCTGCAGGAACGGACAGCGAGAATGTGATGGCGGTGTGGATTGCGGATCTGGATGCGAGTGTGATTACGCAATCGGACGGATACACTTCCCCGGACGGCTGGGACATTACAGGGCGTGCATGGTATTCCTGCATTGAGACCGGGAAAACAGTCCTGACCGAACCGTACATAGATTCCAGCACCGGAGAGATTATTCTGAGTGCGGCAACGCCGGTATACGATGAAGGCGGCAATGTGCTTGGCGCTGCGGGAATGGATATTTCGCTGGATCATGTGACAGAGGTATTGAGCGGTTATACAATCGGAAGCAACGGATACGTCTGGCTGGTGTCCTCGGACGGAATGCTCATCTATCATCCAAATGCGGAACTGGTGCAGCAGAACATTGCGGATGTGAACGTTTCTGACAATGTGGTCAATGCAATCATGAACCAGAGCACCGAGTTTTTGAAATACAAAGCGGACGGCACCACAAAATACGGTTCCGTACAGCTGGTAGGAGAAACAGGATATCTGGTGTTCAGCAACATGCCGTTCCTTGAATACTATCAGATGCTGTTTGCGACGATCGGTGTGCTCTTGGTCATTTTTGCAGTGGGAATTATCGTGGTGATGCGCAGTATCGACAAGAGCGCATATGCGCTGTCGAAACCGATCGCGGAATTGAATGAGACGGCAAGCAGGCTGGCAGAGGGAGATCTGGATGTTGAACTGAACGTCACGGCAGAGAACGAGATCGGAGAACTGGCAGAATCGATCGGGGCAACGGTCGCACGCCTGAAAGAATATATCGCTTACTTAAAGGAAGCTTCCGGCGCATTGGACCGGATTGCAGATGGAAAGCTGGAGATTCATCTCGAACAGGAATATGTTGGAGAATTTCGTCAATTAAAGAAAGCACTTCTGCACATCTCAAGTTCGATGAATGATGTCATGAAAAATATCAGTGCAAGTTCCCAGACCGTTACTTCCAGTGCCGGCGATCTGGCAAATGCGGCTCAGCAGCTGGCAGAGGGAAGCGGCACGCAGGCGGCAGCAGTGGAGGAGCTGGTCGCAACGGCAACATCCGTGGCGGAGCAGGTGGAAGAGAGCAAGAAAGACGCCCTGCAATCCGCGGAAGAGACCCAAAAAGTAACGGCTATGATGGAACAGAGCCAGGATAAGATGCAGGAGATGATGGAAGCGGTACAGAAGATCCACGAGACCTCCAAGCAGGTGGTTGGAATTATTGCGACCATTGAGGAAATTGCAGACCAGACCAACCTGCTGTCTTTAAATGCATCCATAGAGGCGGCGCGTGCGGGCGAGGCCGGAAAAGGCTTTGCGGTTGTGGCGGATGAGATCGGAAAACTTGCGCAGGAAAGCTCAAAAGCGGCAAATATGACACGGGAACTGATTGGTGTCTCGATGGAAGAGATCAATAAAGGCAATCAGATTGCAGATCATGTGATGGATTCGTTAAAGACGGCAGTGGAAGCAGTGGACAACGTTAATGGAATGATCCAGAAAACGGCGGGAAATGCGGCGGATCAGGCACAGAGCATGGAGCAGATCCGCGTGGGAATCGAGGAGATCTCGCAGGGAGTACAGGACAATTCGGCGATTGCCGAGGAGAGCTCCGCAACCTCCGAAGAACTTGCATCCCAGGCGACACTGCTTAATGAACTGGTGCAGCATTTTGAACTGCAGCCATAAAAACACCGAATCCCTTTTGCTGACATTATTTTCCTAAAGTGGTAAAATAACACAAAAGCAGCAAAGGAAGTGTGACAGATGAAGATCAAGTTTGCACAGACAATCAGAAATTATGACCGGAAGAATCTTGGAAAAGATCTGGTTGCCGGACTCATCATCATGGCAGTCTCAATTCCGATCTCCATGGGATACGCGCAGATCGCGGGACTGCCGGCAGTATACGGACTGTACGGATCGGTGTTCCCGATTCTTCTGTTCGCGCTGTTCTCGACATCACTGCAGTTTATCTTCGGCGTGGATGCAGCGCCTGCCGCGCTGATCGGAGCGGCGCTTTTAGATTTGCATATCGAGAGCGGATCGAAGGAGGCGCTGGCGGCAGTGCCGGTGCTGACCGCGTTTGTGGCGTTGTGGCTTTTCACGTTTTACGTGATGCGGGCGGGAAAGCTGGTCAACTATATCTCGGCGCCGGTGATGGGCGGCTTTATCACCGGCATCTGCACGACCATCATCCTGATGCAGGTGCCGAAGCTTCTGGGGGGTACCGCGGGGACGGGAGAGTTCTTTGAACTTGTGGAGCATATCGCGGAGACGGTGGGAGAGATCAATCTGCCGTCCCTGGCACTTGGCGTGGCTGCGCTTGTGATAGTATTGACAGCAAAAAAGGTCATCCCGAAATTCCCGATGGCGGTGCTTTTGATGGCAGCGGGTGCTCTGATGACAAAGTATCTGCCCCTGCGCGCCTGGGGCATCAAGACGCTGGATGCCGTGGAGCCGGGACTTCCGGTCTGGAGCCTGCCGGATTTTACGGCGGTGCCGGTAAGGGAGGCGGTTACGATCAGCCTGTCGGTGGCGGTTGTCATCATGGCGGAGACGCTGCTCGCAGAAAATAATTTTGCGCAGAAAAACGGATACCGGATCAACGATAATCAGGAGATCCTGGCATTTGCGATGGGCAATCTTGCCGCGGCGCTGACTGGATGCTGCCCGATCAACGGCTCGGTCTCCCGGACGGCGATGGGAGAGCAGTATCAGGCAAAGACACAGCTGACCGGGATTGTGGCGGGACTTTCGATGATCGTGCTCCTCCTTGGCGGAACCGGGTTTATCGGCTATCTTCCGGTGCCGGTGCTGACGGCAATCGTGATCTCTGCTCTGCTTGGCGCGACGGAGTTTGAGTTGGCGGTTCGGCTGTGGAAAGTCAGCCGCACGGAATGTCTGATCTTTGCCGGTGCATTCTTCGGAGTGCTGATGCTTGGGACGATTAACGGCGTACTGATCGGCATCATCCTCTCCTTTTCCGAGATGATTATCCGCACGGCAAAGCCGGCGCGCTGTTTTCTGGGAATTCAGCCGGGGCACCGGCATTTCCGCGATCTGAAAGAAGGAAGCCAGATCCATGCGGTTGAGGGAGTGTTAATCTACCGGTTCAGCAGCAACCTGTTTTTTGCCAACATACAGGTGCTAAAGCAGGACATCGAGGACCATGTGACGGAGCAGACAAGGGCGGTCATCCTGGATGCGAGCGGCATTGGCAGTATGGACATCACGGCGGCGGACGGACTGGGAATGCTGTATCAGTCGCTGAAAGAAAAAGGCATCCGCTTTTACATGACAGAGCACATCGCCGATTTAAACGAACAGCTCCGGAAACTTGGGCTTGGCTACATGATCGAAGAGGGAAGTGTGCGCAGAACGATTCACATCGCGTTAAAAGATATGGGAATCAAGCGCCCGTACCCACTGGAGGGTGGCGTGGACAATGACGACCGCAGTGTCTCAAGAAAACGAGCGGACAACCGGGTGCAGGAATTTGTCTGGGCGTTCGGCGCGGAGACGGAGGAGCAGATTGAAAAACAGATTCTTTTGCAGATTGAACAGCTAAAAGAAAGCGGGGATGTGGAAAATCTGCTGCATGGCAGATGGTCACACATGGAAGCAATGGATGAAGACGAGTGGCTGGAACATCTGGAAGAACATTTAAAGGAGATCGTGAACATCTCCGGAAAGGATGAGAAGACACTCGCAAGACGTCTGGAGGAACACCGCAGGGAGGTGCATGACCGCATTGCAACAGAGCATCCGGAGCTTGCGGAGCGCTTCAAGGAGCGCAGACATGTGCTGGATGAGCACTTAAAGCAGAGAAGACCGGAGGTCTATGAGCTTGTGGTGAGCCTGCGCGAAAAGGAAGAGACAGATTTAAAATAAAGAAATAACACCATTGCTTAACAGGGTGCCGGAGAGCGCAATCAGCCTCTCAAGCGGCACTCTTTTTTTGTCTGCCACCCACTGCCGGTAAATATTGACGGAGGTGACGCATAAAAACGTGTTGATGATATTCTGCTCCTCCTTGGAAAATGCGGCGTAGGGATTATGTCTCGTGCGGTTGTGAATCATGGTGTTTAAGAATAATTTATCGGCGAATTCGCGGTAGCCCGGTGCGCATAAAAGGCGCTCGGCGTACGGCTCCTGTCTGGCGGTAAACTCGAAAAAGACGCGGTTTACTTCCGTAAAAGGCGCATCGATCGGGAGCTGGTCGATGGCATGGTAATACTCTTCGGTGATCTGCCCAAGGAGATCTTCAAACAGAGCCTCGATGCAGGTATAGTGCAGATAGAACGTTTTCCGGTGGATGTGTGCCCGCTCGGTAAGTTCCTTGACGGTAATGTCCGCGGCATCCATTTCACAGATCATCTCCTTGATGGCTGTCTGGATGGCATCCTGTGTTTTCTGTACCCGAAGATCGGTAGCGTTGGATTCTGCCATGGTAAGTCCTCCTGTTACTGTCCAGATTTTAAAAAGTGTGGCATAAGCGCCACGATCGAAAAATGTGGCAATGGTAAAATGACCATGTGGACATTATACTGATTTTAGCGGCAGAAATCAACAGATGGAAAAGGAGCGCCAATGGTAAGAATTCAGATTGCAAACCAAACAGGAACGGCAGAAGCGCTTCTAAACGATACGGTTGCGGCGAGAGATTTTGCAAGGAGACTGCCCTGTACGCTCGTGGCAGTGCCGGTGGAAGATGGCTATGAGGCGGTTACGGCAAAGGGCTGCTACGATCCGATGGAGAGCGTGGATCATTTTGCATCGGGAGACCTTGTATGGAGCGGCGGAAGGCTGCTGTTCTGCGCGAGGGAGAGAGCGGTACGGCGCCCGGGCGGAATCATGGTGATCGGCCATATGAAAGCCGGGGGAGCCAGCTGGCAGAAGCTGATGGGAGAAAAACTGAGTCTTGCCGTAATCCATGAGACAAGCCGGAAAGGGGAATGATAACATGAAGATTTTGACACTTTACTATTCTTATGGAGGAAATACAAAGCGGATTGCAGGGCGCATCCAGAAAGCAGTGGGCGGCGACATTGCCTGCATTGAGACTGTGACACCGTATGAGGGAGATTACAACTCGGTAGTCGATCAGGGACAGCGCGAGGTAAACCGGGGATTCTGCCCGAGGATCAAGCCGCTTGCCGTCAATGTGCAGGATTATGATGTGATTGTGCTGGGAACTCCGGTGTGGTGGTACACGTTTGCACCGGCGGTGCACACCTTTCTGACACAGCAGGATCTTTCCTGCAAGACCGTTTATCCGTTTGCGACGAACGGCGGCTGGATCGGACATACCTTTGCGGATATCGAAAAGAGCTGCAAGGGAGCGGAGGTAAAAGAAGGCATGAACATCCGCTTTGACGAGGATGTGCTTCGCACTTCCGAGGCAGAGATCGATGCGTGGATACAAAAGATCGCAAAATAACCCGATGCGCAGAGCATAAAAGAAACAGGTATTTTTATTTCATAGGAAATACAGTGACACATTCATGTGTGAAAGTGAAACTTTCCTATGAAATAAAAAAACGCTCCGCGAGGATGCGCAGCTCGCGGTAAGGAAAATATCGCTTTGCGAACCGCTCGCGCGCGGAGAATCTCGCAAGCGAGATTCTTTTTTATATTACAGGCAGAGTACAGGAGGTACCATTATGGTAAAACAGACAGCGTTAATCAGCAAGGGAATTGTGGACAATTCCTTGATGTACCATCTGACCACGGCGAAGAAAAACGGCGTGACACGCACGGAGATGGCAGAGATTCTCACCCATCTGGCATTCTATGCAGGCTGGCCGAATGCCTGGGCAGCGTTCCGTATGGCAAAGGAAGTGTATGCGGAGAAAGCTGAAGCCTGCGCAGAGGAGCACGGCGGATTTTTCGGAATGGGCGAGCCGAATGTGAGCTATGCAAAATATTTCATCGGACAGAGCTACTTAAAGCCGCTCACCGATCCGAAGGAGACCGTATTTATCGCCAACGTCACCTTTGAGCCGGGATGCCGGAACAACTGGCATATCCATCATGCTGACAAGGGCGGCGGACAGCTTTTGATCTGCGTGGACGGCGAAGGCTGGTATCAGGAAGAAGGAAAGCCGGCGCAGAGCTTAAAACCGGGAGATGTTGTGACGATCCCGCCGGAAGTAAAGCACTGGCACGGCGCAAAGAAAGACTGCTGGTTCAGCCACCTTGCAGTGGAGGTACCGGGAGAGAACAACAGCAATGAGTGGTGTGAGTCGGTGACGGATCAAGAATATCAGCAGTTATAAAGAAGCATTTTCTCCTCCGCGGGAACGAACTTTGCGGTTGCACGGTTTAATGCCTTTACAATCAGAAATACAACGAGTGCCATGCTCAGAAAATGGATGAAGAATGCTGGCAAGTGCCGCAGCAGTTGTGCTATACTGGGAGACAGAACGACACAACAGAAGAAAGGGAGTATGATATTATGATGAATCCGGCTTCACTTATGAAGATTATGAATGCGAGAAACAAGTTCGTTGAGAACCATCCGAAGTTTGCGGCGTTTTTAAACGCGGTATTTTCTGCGGGCATTACGGAGGGAACAGTAATTGAAATCACCGTCACCAAGCCGGGCGAGGAGCCGATCACGACCAATATGAAGGTGCTCCAGTCCGATCTGGATTTATTGGACGAGTTAAAGAATCTGGCGCAGTAACCCGGCGCGCGCGCACTGCATATGATATAGCGAAGTTATCTATAGGGAGTATAGAGTGGACTATAATCAGGAGCAGTTTTTCCGCGCGCAGTTTGATGTGCCCAAGATGCCTTTTTATATGAGCTACCCCATGCAGAATCTGTATCTGACCGAGATGGAGTATGAGAAGGATATGGACCGCATGAAGGAGCTGTATCCCAAAGAGGTTGGCAGGATTGTGGAGTGCGTGGAAGACGAATGTGACAGAATGGAATACGAGGGCAGCCTGATGTTTGATGAGTATCCGGACCGTCTGATGATTGAGATGGTGGTAGACCGCATCCAGAAGAAAGTCACAGGAGAAGACGGCGAACTGGAGGCAGAGCAGTTTCACGGAGGCATGCAGCCGCCGCCCGGACACAGACCGCCGCCACCGCCGCCGCCCGGACAGAATGATCATCTGCGGGAGCTGATCGGTGTGATTTTAAACAACGAAATGTACCGGAGACGCTGCCGTCACCGCCGCTGCAGACGCTGGTGGTAACGGGGGTGCGAAGCCCCGGATAAGATCGAAAACAATTCTTAAAAATCAGAGAAAGTCATTGCGGATTTATTTTAAAATGCATACAATATAACTATCGCGTTTTTGTGCGATAGTTATTTTGTGTTAATATAACTATCGCGTTTTTGTGCGCGGTAGTTATTTTGCGTTATATAGGAGGAATGACCGTTGCGGAAGGGAACCATAAAGGCAGCAGTCTTGGCGGCAGTGTTCATCGGAGCAGTGCTTATATTTGGAAGATTTATGAATGATACTAACGAGGATCTGACGACGGAGATGAAGGAGGCGACGCTGCCGGTCATCACCATGTATCAGGGCGATCAGGAACTGAATGAACTACACGGGTATGTGACGGAGATGGATGCCGCATATATGCGCGATACCATTACGCCGGTGGGGGAAGACCGGAAGCTTCCGATTGTGATACAGACGAATCAGACGGCGGTCGACACGATTTCCTATGAGATCCGCAGTCTCGATGCCACACGCCTGATTGCGAATGCGGATGTCACCTCCTATGAGGAGCGCAGCGGGAAGATCACGGCAGATCTGCAGATCCAGAATCTGCTGGAAGAGGGCGAAGAGTATCTGATGATTATCCGCCTCGGGAGCGGAGACCGTTCGATCTGTTACTATACCAGGATCGCGGAGCCAGTCGACTGCTATGTGAGCGAGTGCGTCGCATTCGTCAAGGATTTTAACGATAAGACGTTCAACGATGAGACCTCCGGAACACTGGCGACTTACATGGAGCGGACGACCGGGGATAACACGACACTGCAGTATGTGTCGTTAAATTCTTCTCTAAAGCAGGTGAGCTGGGCGGATTTTAAGGGAGAGCGTCTGACAGAGCCGGTTCCGTCAATCAAGGAGATCACACCGACCTACAACGTGATCGTGCTCGATTATGTGGTATCCAGTGTCAACGAGAGCGGTCAGATTGAATACTATAATATAGAAGAATATTACAGGGTGCGCTACACCACAAGCCGCATCTATCTGCTGAATTTCGAGCGAACCATGAACCAGATTTTCCGCGGAGAAAATGACAGCGTTTACGATCAGTATATCCAGCTTGGAATCCGCGAAGCGAACGTTGAATACAAGGCGAATGAGGCGGGAACCAGTGTGGCGTTCGTGCAGGAGGGAGAACTCTGGAGCTACAATACGGTGGAAAATACGCTTGCAAAAGTGTTCAGTTTCCGCGGTTACGAGGGAATTGACAGCCGTGAGAACTACGGAGAACACGACATCAAGATCGTCGGTGTGGACGAAGTCGGAAGCGTGGATTATATCGTGTACGGTTACATGAACCGCGGAATTCATGAGGGGGAAGTCGGAATTGCGGTCTATCATTACGACAGCCTGGCGAATACCGATGAGGAACTGGTCTTCATTCCGTCGGATAAGTCGTATGAGGTGATGAAGTCGGAACTCGGGCAGCTCATGTATGTAAATGAGGGCGGAGAGCTTTTCCTGATGCTGGACGGGTGTGTCTACGGAATCGATTTGAATACCCTCTCGGTGCGGGAACTGGTGACGAATCTGAACGTACAGGATTTTGCGGTGTCCGCGTCCAACCGCTATTTTGCATGGATGGAGACGGAGGGGGATTCCCAGATGGGCAGCAGTGTGATCCACGTGATGAATCTGTCGGATCAGAGCACGCAGGAGATTGCGGCGGGCACCGGGGAAGCCATCAAGCCGCTTGGCTTCATGGATGAGGATTTTGTGTATGGCATTGCCAGACAGTCGGATATTTTCGAGGACGCCGCCGGAAACGTGACATTTCCGATGCACCAGATCCGGATTGTGGATGTCTCGACAAAAGATCTTACTGTGCAGAAAACATATGAAAAGAGCGGCTATTTTGTGAGCAACGTGTCCATCGAGGACTACACGATGCACTTGAACCGCATCCGGTATAACGGCACGGCATATGTCCCAGCGGATCAGGATATGATCATGAACCGTGAGGGAGATTCTGGAAAGCTTGTCAATATTGCAACGAGCAGTTCTGCGGAAAAGGAGACCCAGGTACAGCTTACGATTGCCGGGGCATCCGCGGAAAAGGCGCCGAAGCTTCTCACCCCGAAGGAGACGATTTTGGAAGAGGAGCGCACGGTGGCAATCAAGGAAGAGGGCAGCACAAAGCATTATTATGTATGCGTGAAGGGGGATGTGGTGCTGGCGACAGACGATGTCACAGAGGCCGTCACGGCGGCAAATGACAGTATGGGAGTCGTGATTGGGGATAACCTCCAGTATGTGTGGAAACGCTCCAGAAAGTCCGCACAGCCGGCACTGCCTGATATTGCGGTCGGTGCGGAGGATGCCGGAGCAGGAAGCATTGCGCAGTGCATCAATGCCATGCTGGAAAAAGAAGGAATCAATATCAGCGTGAACGCACTCATTGAGGGCGGAGAGACGCCGAAAAGCATCCTGAACAATACGATGAAGGATATGCAGGTGCTGGATCTGACCGGATGCAATATCGAGGAGGTTCTCTACTATGTCAGCTGCGGCAGTCCGGTATTTTCCATGACAGGAAGCACGGATGCGGTACTGATTATCGGATATGACAGCAACAGCGTCGTGATATTTGATCCTGCACTGGGAACGACATACCGGAAGACGCTGACCGAGGCGGATGAGATGTTTACGGCGGCAGGAAATGTATTTTTCACATATCTGGTGAAATGAAAATGCATAAAAAAGCACTTAAAGTAGGGAATTATTCGTGTAAGTTTAACAGATTTCATGTTCTTCTATTGCAAATTGGAAATAGATGGGTTATATTTTGAGACGTAGTACTTGAAAAGAGGAAATGGAGAGATTATGAGCAGAAAAGAGATTGTTGTATCGAATGTCTCAGAGGAACATAGTAATCCGATTGCAGAACTGGTTCAGGTTGCCTGCAGATTTGACAGTGATATTACACTTGAGAGTAACAACCGCCGGATAAATGCGAAGAGTATTATGGGAATCATGGCATTTAACCCGTCCAAAGGAATGACGGTGAACATCGTTGCCGAGGGCAGTGATGAAGAGGAAGCATTAGTAGCAATGGAAAAGTTTTTAGTATGTGAGTAGTTTTTTTGATGAGGAGGAGGGCTCTCATAATGGAAAAAAAGACGACAGCGAAACTTGATGAGACTAAGGCAGCAGTAAAGGCAGCAGAAGCAAAAGTTGCGGCGAAGGTTGAGGAGACCAAGACAGCAGCGAAGGAAGCAACTGCAAAGGTTGTGGCAAAAGTCGAGGAGACGAAGAACGCAGCCAAAGAGACAGAGGTAAAGGCGGCTACAAAGGTAGAAGAACCGAAGAAGACAGCAGCTGAGACCGCAAAGAAAAGAAAACCAAGAACAAAGACAGCGAAGAAGGCAGCAAAGGAAGAGCTTAAGCCTGAAGTGTATATCCAGTATCAGGGACGTGAAGGCGTGGTAGAGGATGCCATTAAGAAAGTGACAGAGCAGTTTGTGGCAGAAGGTCACAGAGCATCCACGATCAAATCACTTCAGCTCTACTTAAAGCCGGAAGAGAACGCAGCGTATTATGTGATCAATCAGAAAATTGCTGGCAGAGTAGACTTGTTTTAATACATAGGCATAATAAAGGGACTGACGCTTTTGGCGGGCGGTCCCTTTTTGCTGTTATAAGTAATCTGCCGAGAAAACCATGCCCTTCGATTTCTGAGGGAAATGCAGATGGAATATTCGTTGGAGAAAAATGTGAGCATTTCTTCCGGCTGAATGTTTGCATCGGATTCCGTGTCTCTTCCACGTTTGGACAATCCGACGGGTGCATGTCCGACACACCGGAGACAATGGGCGGACTTTCTGGTGTCCCTAATGGCACCTCTTCACAGACAATATAAAACCGCGCGAACCGAACTCGCCGGCATCTGCTATTGAAAACAGGGCAGATGCCGACTCAGACATCGGCTTCGCGCGGTTATGTTATGTTTAGAGGTGCCCATAAGGGACACACAAAAAAGTCCTAAAATTGTCTGCGGATTGCGGACACATTCCGTGGAGTGCTCAAAACTTGGAAAAACACGGATCATCGCAGATGCAAAAACCGGTTGTTTAGAAATGCCACATTTTTTGATCCGAATTTCCAGATGCATTCCGCCTGAAATGGAAAGGAATGATTCTCCCTTCAATTACTTAGCACGTCAAAAATTTATTCTGACCGGAAGCGGTGCCTACGTATAGATCTGGCGGCAGCCGTCAATACTTTCGTTGGTGGAGTCCGTGATATAGCGGATGGCGGCGTCTTTGTCGCGGTCCCGCACATGAATGAAAATCTGCTCCGCGCTCTCAGCGAGCGCCGCTGCGCCGTACTTGCTGGCGAAGCGTACCCACAGGTTTGTCACCAGATCCTTGAAGGAGGCGAAAAACAGCGGGAGCAGCGAATTGCCGCCGATGAAGGAAAGCTCGTGGCTGAAGTCAAAGATCAGCGATGCAGCCTCCTCAGGATCTTCGCATGCCTTTAAGGCGGTCACATACTGCTCGAGCCCGGCGATGGACGCGTCATCCGCATTGTCGATGGCGAGCGTGGCGGCAAGATTCATGAACATGATGCGGACTTCCAGAATGGAGCGCACTTCCTTGTCGCGGAGCATACCGCCGTTGTACTGCATGATGGAGACCAGGGTGTCTGCGGTACCGTATTTGCGGTAGTCGGCAACGAAGGTGCCGATTCGTGGTTTGACCACAAGGAATCCCTTTTTCTCCATCTCGTCCAGACCGGAATTGACGACGGCGCGCGATACCTGCATGGACTCGGCAAGCTCGCGCTCAGGCGGAAGTTTTGCGCCTATCTCAAGCTTTCCGGATAATATCATTCCCTCTAATTCTGCAACAAAAAGCTCCTTTAAAGAAGGAGCACTTAATTTCTTAAACAACATAATGTGAGCCTCTCTTTTCTGGTATATCCAAATACCACACAGATATTTTAGAAAAAAAACGAATAAAATGCAAGAGATAAAGTCTGAAATTTTTAGAAAGAATGGCGGGCGTGGGTGTCATGGACAAACAATAGGAAGTATGATAAGATTGGATTGCGGGTAAGACAGAATTTAATATAGAATCTATACAGGAAAAGAGCATTTAATATATGAAGAAAAAGGATCAGGTAACAGCGGCCGAAGAGCAGAAGGAAGCTGCCCGGGGAAAAGGAAAAAAACGCCGTGTAAGAGAGGCACAGAGGGAGATTCGCTGGGATCGTCTGGACAATACGGCGCATTTGTTTCCGGTGATAGCCGGTGAGAGCATGAGCAATGTATACCGCATCAGCGTGACACTCACGGAACTGGTGAATCGTGATTTGCTGCAGCAGGCACTGGATATGGTGCTGCCGAAGTTTGATGGGTTTAATTTGCGGCTGCGTCAGGGCGTGTTCTGGTATTATTTTGAGGAAAATGGAAAGCCGGCGCCGCGTGTGCGGGAGGAAAGTGCGTTTCCGTGCCGCTATATTCGGCAGAATAAAAATCACAGCTATATGTTCCGCGTAACCTATTATAAATACCGCATCAATCTCGAGGTATTTCATGTGCTCACTGACGGTATGGGCGGCATCAATTTTCTCAAGGAGCTGACCTATCAGTATCTGCGGCTGGCACATCCGAAGCTGCGCGAAAAGGTGGGAGATTCCTTGAGCAGTGATACCTCGTTGAACCGTGAGGACAGCTTCCTCAAGAATTACAAGCACAGCTCCCAGAAGGGGTATCAGACGAAGCGGGCATATCTTTTAAAGGGAGAAAAGCTGCCGCCGGGAGAGTTCGGCGTCATGCACGGCTACATGAAGATCCCGGAGTTGAAGAAAGTCTGCCATGCGTACGGAGTCAGCATCAATGAGTATCTGGTGGCGGTATATGTCTGGAGCGTCTACACGGAGTGCATGCACGGGATGCCTTCCGAACGTCCGGTTCGTGTTGCGGTGCCGGTCAATCTGCGCCCTTATTTTAACTCGATCACGACGAAGAATTTCTTTGTGATGGTGTCGGCAGAATTTCATCCGACAAAGGAGATCTATACATTTGAGGAAGTGCTAAAGAGTGTCAGTGAGAGCCTGCGCAGCCAGATCAGCCGGGAGAATCTGGAGAAGCTTTTTTCCTACAATGTCTCCAATGAGAAGCTTCTTGCAGCGCGTATCGTACCGCTGTTTTTGAAAAATCTGGCGATGCGCTATGTATACACAACCTCTGCGCTTGCAAACACAGCGACGGTGACCAATATCGGGAATATCTCCGTAAGCGAGGAGTATCGTCCTTATGTGGAGATGTTCCATGCGTTTCTTGCCATGTCCAAAGGGCAGCACTTAAAGGGAACGATCTGTTCCTACGGGGATACGCTGGTATTCAGTTTCAGTTATGATCTGACCGACACGTCGGTGCAGAGAGGTTTTTTCAGAAAAATCGCGGCAGACGGGATTGCGGTTGAGATAGAGACGAATGGAGTAAATTATGAGTAGATGCAAGCAATGTAATGTGGAAATATTAGACGAGACGGAGCGCTGTCCGCTTTGCCATTCGGTGCTGGAGAAGACGGTTGAGGTGGAAAACATGTATCCGAATGTGCGGACGATGACGAGGCGTCTGGCGTTGCTTAGCCGCATCTATCTGTTCGTGGCGATTCTTGTGGAGGCGCTTTTGATCTATCTGAATGTACTCAGCGACTCGGAGATGTTCTGGAGTGCGATTCCGGGGCTGGCGATGTTGTACGGCTATCTGGTGCTGCGCTATGCCATATTGGGCAAATCCGGCTACAAGGGCAAGATCATCGTGTTGACGCTGATCGCCATCCTGATGGTTGTGGCGATTGACTTCGTGGTGGGGTACCGCGGCTGGTCTGTCAACTATGCGCTTCCATCCGCCATTCTTTTAGTGGATGCGGGAATTCTCATTCTGATGTGCATCAACCGGCGCAACTGGCAGAGCTACATGATGTGGCAGATTTTTATGATTCTCTGCAGCGTTGTCCCGCTGGTCTTGTATGCGGTGGGGATCGTGACGGCGCCGCTTCTTGCCTTGCTGGCGTTTGCATTTTCTACGGCACTGTTTTTGGGTACGCTGATCATAGGAGACCGGAGGGCAAGGACGGAACTGCGGCGAAGATTTCATGTCCGCTGACGCGGCTGTTTTGCTGTCCGGCGGCGCAGCTGTTTTCTGACAGCGGAAAATAGAACAGAGGTACAGTGAATGAGAGAAAATGAGGCGAGTATCCGCGGCAGAGTCGTGAGGGATCTGATCGCGCATACGACGAATGATCTGCTGATTGGGAAAAAGATAAAAAATGGGGAACTCCGCAAACAGATCGGAACGGCGGAATCTCCGTGGAAATGTCCGGAATGTTTTACCATGCAGACGATCGAGATGGAACATTTTACCATGGAGCTTTTAGAGTCGAAGGAGAATGCGAACCGCGACAAAATCATTTTGCAGCTGCACGGCGGCGGATATGTCGGGGCGATGCGCAATGCATACCGCATGTTTGCCGGATTGTACAATGAGGTCAGCCACGGCATGAGCGTGCTCACGCCGGATTACCGCGTGGCACCGGAGCATCCGTATCCGGCGGCGCTCGAGGATGCCGTGTGCGCGTATGAATGGCTGCTTGCGCAGGGATGGTTTTCGGAGCAGATCATTGTGGCGGGAGATTCGGCGGGCGGCGGACTTGCGATGGCACTCTGCCACTATCTGATCAATCACGGCAGACAGCTTCCGTGCGGAATCATTGCCATGTCGCCGTGGACGGATCTGACGGCAAGCGGGGAGTCTTACGATACCAACTACGAGAGGGATCCCCTGTTTGGAAAGACCAGGGACAGCCTGATCTACAATCGGGATTATGTGGGAGACCACGATCCGATGGATGAATATATATCACCGATGTTTGGCGATTTCAGAGGATTTCCGCCGATGCTGATACAGGTGGGATCGTATGAGATGCTGTTGTCGGATTCTGTGGATGTCGCCGCGAAGGCGAGAGGACAGGGCGTAAAAGTACGCTTAAGTATCTATGACGGGATGTTCCACATTTTCCAGATGGCAGCAAAGATGCTGCCGGAATCCAGAAAAGCGTGGGTCGAGATCGGTAAATTTATCGAGATTCTGCTCCGGGAATAGGGAGCACCTGTCTAGTGCTTAGACAGGTGGCTCACATCCATGTATACAGGCAGACCGTTGTGATAGGAGACCTGCGATTCGCCGAGAATCAGCGGAGCAAGATAGTCGAGCAGAGGCTGTTCGATGTCGTTGCCGGCACTGTTGATCCACTCTCTCGGAACGCTCTTTGCCTCGTTGGCGATCTGGCGGATTTCCGCATAGGAGTAATCCACGGTATACGGTGCGTTTGAAGTGCGCTCGATGGTGACCATGGAAGCTGTCACACCCTCCTCGGAGAGTGCGACGGCTTTTTTGCCGAGTGCGAAAGATTCGTCCAGGTCTGTCTGGGAAGCCAGATGTGCGGCACAGCGCTGCAGGACATTGATTTCCACGGAACGCACCTTGACACCAAGCTTTTCCTTGACAAGGAACTCAAGTGTCTTGCCGGCGCCGCTTAACTGACTGTGACCGAACGTGTCGACAGACTGCTCGGACGCGCTGATGTAATTGCCGGAGGCGTCGCGGATGCCCTCGGACACTGCGACGATGACATTGTTGCGCTCGAAAAGGAGACGCTTGACGTCTAAAAGGAAATCCTCCGGGTCGAAAGCGACTTCCGGCAGATAGATTAAGTGCGGGGCGGTGTTGTATCCGTTGCGCGCGAGTGCCGCGGCAGCGGTCAGCCATCCTGCGTCGCGTCCCATGATCTCAACGATGGTCACGCTTTTGACCGCGTAGATAAAGGTGTCGTGCGCGATCTCTAAGAGCGAGGAGGCAATGTATTTTGCGGCAGAGCCAAAGCCCGGGGTGTGATCGGTCTCGCAGAGATCATTGTCGATGGTCTTCGGGATGCCGATAATGCGGACGGAACTGCCGATGCGTTTTCCGTACTCGGACAGCTTTAACACGGTGTCCATGGAATCATTGCCGCCGATATAGAAAAACGCTTCAATGTGGTAAGTTTCAAACTGCTTAAATATGAAGACATAGGGTGAATCATCATCCAGATAATGGGGAAGTTTGTAGCGGCAGGAGCCTAAGTACATCGCAGGTGTCTGCGCAAGGCGGGAAAGATATTCCGGATGACCGTCCATAAGCTCCGTGAGGTTGAGAAGGTCATCGTTTAAAATACCGGTGATTCCGTTGAGCGAGCCGTAAACGGTGTCGTACATGGAAGAGGCGGACACGCCGTCAATGACACCGGCAAGACTTGCGTTGATCGCAACGGTAGGACCGCCGGACTGGGCTACCATACAATTTTTCTGATTCATAACGAACTCCTTATGTGTAAATATATCAATGTCAGATTGTTCCGAAAATGGTCATTTCGGAAATCAAACATTATCATACCCAAAATACGCGGGATTATCAAGATTGAATTTAGATAGAAAGAGACGGACGGAAAGATGAAAATGTGTACATTGTGTCCTAGAAACTGCGCAGTGGACCGTGCGGGCGGAGAGCGCGGCATCTGCGGACAGACCGAACAGCTGAAGGTTGCGCGTGCGGCGCTTCATTACTGGGAGGAACCCTGCATCTCCGGGGAAAGCGGCTCCGGCGCGGTATTTTTCTCCGGCTGTGCCCTGCATTGTGTGTTCTGCCAGAACCGCAGCATCGCAAACGGGACGGCAGGAAAGGAGATTACCAAGGAGCGTCTGGCAGAAATATTCCTGGAACTGCAGGAAAAAGGGGCGAATAATATCAATCTGGTGACGCCGGGACATTTTGCACCGCAGATTACGGAGGCATTGCGCCGTGCAAAAAAGGAAGGACTGCGGCTTCCCGTCGTTTACAATACGAGCAGTTATGAGAGTGCGGATACGATCAAAAGTCTGGAAGGACTTGTGGATATCTACCTGCCGGACTTTAAATATATAAGTCCTGCGCTCAGTGCAAAATATTCACACGCTCCGGATTATGCCGACGTGGCCAAAGCGGCGGTTGCGGAGATGGTGCGCCAGTGCCCGAGACCCGTGTTTGACGGAGACGAAGCAGAAGACCCGATCGAGGAGGGGCTTCTGATGAGACAGGGCGTTATCGTGCGTCACCTGCTGCTGCCGGGCTGTACCAGGGACTCTAAGGCGGTGATAAAATACCTGTATGAAACCTACGGCAATCAGATATATCTGAGCATCATGAACCAGTATACGCCGTTGGAAAATGTCAGCGCCTACCCGGAGCTGAACCGGAAAGTCACGGACGAGGAATATGAGGAGGTCGTCGATTATGCGATCGGACTGGGGGTAGAGCAGGGATTTATTCAGGAGGGGGAGACGGCAGAAGAGAGCTTCATCCCGGCGTTTGACGGCGAAGGTGTATAACGCATAGCAGAAAAACATTGTATAGAGATAAAGATAAAGGGGGGTGTCGCACGAAGCATACCGTGCTTTGGTCTAATAAGTAATATTACAGGAAACACACTTGGGGATTTCATGTGGAAATGCAGATGGAAATTCGTTGGAGAAAAATGTGAGCATTTCTTCCGGCTGAATG
>ERZ827440.1902-NODE-1902-length-20636-cov-3.792819_pt1 | contig 20636 bp, 25 predicted proteins | sample MGYA00519774_ERZ827440 | MGnify/ENA primary metagenome ERZ827440 (study PRJEB31778, sample SAMEA3449302) | human gut metagenome | biome: human gut; feature: human-associated habitat; material: faeces | place: United Kingdom | collected 2010/2012 ... | reverse complement strand
AAGAAAGATTGCAAAATGAAAAAACAAAATTAGAATCAGAAGTAGCAAGAGCAACCAAAATGTTATCAAATCCAGGTTTTGTAAATAAAGCTCCAGAAGCAAAAATTAATGAAGAAAAAGCAAAACTTGTTAAATATCAAGAAATGCTTGATAGTGTAAATGAAAGATTAAAAAATATTTAATAAAAACAAGACCCCCTGTGCATTGCACAGGGGGTTGTTTACTTATGAGTGAGCGACCACAATTAAAGAGTTCCAATCGGAAGGGGTCTGAACAATCCATACCGATCTTCAGTTATACCGTTTTCAGTATAAGACAATCCTTCCATATGAATTTGCTTTAGCAAATCAAATGAAATTGGAGGCTTATAAATTTTGTCGTGGCTGGCACCGCCATATTCACTGTATTCGTGCATCGTTGTTGTACGAACCTGGATGTCAACACTTTTTCCGTTCTGCTGAGCACGGATGTGGATGGATTGATATCCATTGGATTTGGGCTTGGATATATAATCCTTGATATAGCTCTGGTAATCCGGGGATATAATCCGTAAAACATCCTCAGTTTTGGGAACATAGATTTGTACATTGTCGTCCAATTTACCAGATGACTTTTCCGTTAAAAAGTCAACCGTGAAGTTTTTGCTTTGATAGTAATCAATCAAAGTTTTTGCGATAATGTAGCAAAACTCGATGGCGTTTTCTACACCAATTGTGGAGTCATCAAGGACAACTCTAATTGCATAGATATCTTTGACATCACGGACATCGTTTGCCTTTTTCAGTTTCTCACAGTAAGAATATAAGGATTTTTTACGTCCATATACGCAATAATTTACGGGAACGATCTTTTTCAAGATATCGGAGATTTGCTCCTCCTGCTTCTCGACAAAGTTCACGAAGGATCTTGACTCCTTGTGATTGTATTCCTGCAAAACAATTGCCATGTTTCGGCTTGCTGGGCCAGCGGCCAGCAGTGCAGCGATGTATTTCCGCAGTGCTGCCTCATAAGTTTCGTTGCCAGTTAAAAATGGAAATAAATCAATCATATCCATTTTAACCTCCTTTGCAGTATTCAGCAAATTGCTGTTCTATTATTATATCATATAATTTTTGATTTGTAAAATTTTATTTGAAAAGATTAAGTAATCATCTAGTGTCGAATAAACTCGAAAACTTCTCATAAATCGCCAAAACTTCCCTGTTTTCGCTCTGTAAAAATTGAGCAAAAGAGAATATAATATGAATCAATCTATTTCAAGGAGGAATAATATGAATAGTGTTTTTTTACAAAAAGACAAAACCCTATTGGTGGAAATTACAGAAGAGATAGACCATCATAGTACAGAAAAAATGAGGAGGTTGATTGATGATGACATTACGCGATATATGCCTAGAAAAGTTATATTTGATTTTAATAAAGTGTCTTTCATGGACAGTGCAGGAATAGGAATGATAATTGGAAGATATAAAATGGTCAATATGTTTGGTCGGAATAGTTCAAATGAAAAATGTAAAACAAAGTATAAAAAAAATATTTGAAATGAGTGGAGTTGTAAAAATAATTCCAATAATAGATAGCAAAGTATCATAATAAAAATAAATGGTTTATAGGTAAAACCATAAAAACCTAAATAAATTATAAGGATAAAAATTATATGAATGAGTTATATGAAAATGAAATGAAATTAGAATTTGTGAGTAAATCTAATAATGAAGCATTTGCACGTATAGCTGTTGCTGCATTTGTTTCTCAATTAGATCCAACAATAGAAGAGCTTGCAGATATAAAAACTGCTGTATCTGAAGCGGTAACAAATTGTATTATTCATGGATATGAAAATTCGAGTGGAATTATAAAAATAATTTCAAAAATTTTTGCTAATACTATAGAAATTGAAATTTCTGATACAGGTAAAGGTATTGAAAATATTGAGCTAGCTAGAAAGCCATTATATACATCTAAATCAAATTTAGAAAGATCTGGTATGGGATTTACAATAATGGAAAGTTTTATGGATGAAGTAAATATTGAATCTGTGGTTGGATTAGGTACAAAAATAACTATGAAAAAATTAATAAAAAGACCTGAAGAAAAAGAAGAAAAAGAGCTAGACCTTGCAGAAATTGGAGGTAGATAATCTTTTTTATGTATGAGAATAAAGTTGAAGATATTTTAAAAGCTCAATCTGGTAATAAAGAAATTATGACAAAACTAGTTACCGAAAATTCAAATTTAATTTGGAGTATAGTCACAAGATTTAAGGATAGAGGTTATGAAATAGAAGATTTATATCAAATTGGTTGTATTGGTTTTATTAAATCAATAAAAAGATTTGATACAAATTATGAAGTAAAATTATCAACATATGCAGTACCATACATATTAGGTGAAATAAAAAGATTTATAAGAGATGATGGACCAGTAAAGGTTAGTCGAAGTATAAAAGAGCTATCATATAAAATTAAACTAATACAAAATGAATATATAACTAAAAAGGGACGAGATATACAAATAGAAGAGCTGGCAAAGCTTTTAAAAGTATCGAAAGAAGATATTGTAATTGCAATGGATTCAAACAATACAGTTGAATCTATTGACAGAAAAGTAAATGATTCTGATGATTTGACAATTATGGATAAATTAAAAAGTAATGTTGATCAGGAAAAAGATATTGTAAATAAAATAACTATAAAAACACTTATAGAGGGATTAGATGAAAAATCTAAAAAAATAATAATGCTTAGATATTACAGAGGAAAAACACAGTCACAAGTAGCAGAGTTATTGGGTGTAACTCAGGTTCAGGTGTCTAGATTAGAAAAGAAAATATTAAGTAGTATGAAGCATAAATTGTGCTCTACAGGTTAGAGGATGTAATATGAAAAAAATTTGTTTATACATAGTAATTATAATAGGGTTAATTTTTTTGTTCCCAGTAATACTAACAACAAGGTTTTCATCTATGGAAACCTCAAAGAGCACTGAAAATATAGGATCAGAAAAGTATTATCCGCCTTATGATTATAAAAAATATGGGACTATTAATTTAATAAATACAAAAACGAATGAAACTACTAGTGTGGCATTAGATGAATATTTGTATCGGTGTTGTTTGTGCTGAAATGCCTGCTAGTTATGAAATGGAAGCTTTGAAGGCGCAAGCAGTAGTTGCAAGAACATACACAATATACACAATAACACATAATTCTGAAAAGCATGGTGATGGATCAATTTGTACTTCATCAGCTTGTTGTCAAGCATGGCTTTCTAAAGATGAAAGAATGAGTAAATGGAGTGATGAGGAGAAGGAAAGTAATTGGGCTAAAATTGAAGAAGCGGTTAATTCTACAAAGGGAAAGGTAATTGAATATAATGGAGAAGCTATTGATGCTTTTTTTCATTCTAATAGCGGAGGAAAAACCGAAGTACCAGTCAATGTTTGGGGAGGAACAAATTATCCATATTTGCAAGTTGTAGAAACTGCTGGTGAAGATGCATATTCTCAATATAGCTCTGAAGTAGAATTAACAAAAGCAGATTTTGAAAATAAAATGAAGGGAAAATATTCAGATTTTAGTATTGATTGGAATAATTCTGAATGTATTAAAATTACTGAGCATACAGATGCTGGAAGAGCAAAAACAGTTTTAATAGGTAATAAAAGTTTATCAGGTGTTGAAGTAAGAACTTTATTTGGTTTAAAATCTGCTAATTTTAAATGTGAGATTGATGGTGATAAGGTAAAATTTTCAGTAATTGGATATGGACATGGAGTTGGAATGAGTCAAACTGGTGCTGATGCAATGGCAAAGCAAGGTGCTTCGTATACAGAAATTATAAACCATTTTTATACAGGAATAGAAATTGTTGATATATAACTGCATAAATTTATAAAACTTGGAAATACTTTAACTAAAGAAAAAGTAAGGAGGAAATAATTTATGATGAATAATAACAAATTTTATAAAATAGGAGTAGCTGTTTCTGTATTATTAATTGGAGTTATAGTTGCGTGCATAGTAATAGCACAAAAGCAAGATGACAAAGTTGCAAAAGCAGAAGATTTTCCATCAGTATCATCAAGTACTAATGTTGTTGAAAACGAAGTAAATGTTGCAGAGCAAACAGATTTTGAAGAAATTGCAAAAGTAGAAGAAAATAAAAATACAGAAAATGATTCTAAAAATGTAACTACTAAAAACAATAAAACTGAAAACACAACAAGTGATAAATCAGCTCAAAATACAACATCAAAAAAATCAAATGATACAGAAAATCAAAATAAAAAAAGTACAGATAAAACAGAAGATAAAAAAAGTGTCGATCCAACATTCAAATATCCAGTAACAGGTGAGGCTTTAACAGAATATGCAAAAGATAAATTAGTATATTCAAACACATTAGGTGAATGGATAACACACACAGGAATAGATATAAAAGCTGAAAAAACAACAGTAGTAAAAGCATCTGCAGATGGAACTGTAAAGGCAATAAAAACAGATCCACGCTATGGTCTAACAGTTGTAATTGAACATACAAATGGGTTTTCAACAGTATATTCAAACTTATTGACAGCTGAATTTGTAAAAGAAGGAGAAAAAGTAACATCAGGACAAACAATAGGAACAGTTGGAAATACAGCATCATTTGAAATTTTAGATGAATCACATTTACACTTTGAAATATTAAAAAACGGAGAGCAAATAGATCCGAATATGTATTTAAAATCTGGAGATGTAGTAAAAAATTAAATTAGAAAAAATAAATTTAAAACATAGTAAAAATGCGCAGTATTGCGCATTTTTTATGCTCTAAATCAATTGACTAAAAGTAACATTTGTGCTAATCTAAATATAGAAATTTTTATTTGGAGGAATGTATAAATGATTTTACAAGATTATTTAAATGATGATCAGATTAACCTGTGTGAAGAAACTGGTATTATAATTGAAGATAGGGATTATAGTTGTGAGGAAATTTACCAAATTGAGCACAAAATTATGGAATATATGAATGATAATTGTGCTGATGAAAATATTTATTTACTAGAAGAAAAATATGATGAAATTTTAGATATTTTAATGGATTTGGAAAATGAGTCTGATGAAATTAATCCAATGATTGTAGAAATAAATGAAGATGATCATGTAGAGCTAAATAATGGAAAATCAGGAATTGTTGCAGATATAACAAACAATGTATATACAATAGAGGTTGATGAAAAATTTAAAACTGGAAATATAGATGATGATATTATGATTGTAGCAGCAAATAGTATTATTGGAAGAAAATAAAGAATTGGAGGAAAATAAAGAATTGGAGAAAATAAAAAAAAAGTCTTGTATTATAATTGGAGTAGTAGTTATTATTTGCATTATAATTGGTATAGTGTCTTTTTATATTATAAATAAAAAAAATAATTCAAATAATAATGAAGTAATAAGTAATAATGTAAAGGAGTTACCTAAGCCAGAAATTACAGGAGGAGCAAGAGGCGAACTTGGTATTGATAAAAATATAAATGAAGATACAATTGATGAATATTTAGGTAGAGAAGATTCTGTATATAGAGATATGAGAATGTTAGAGGATCCAGGTAATTTTGAAGCAATTGGTGGAGATAGATATTTATCAGGTTATGTTGATGGATTTGAAGTAATTCCATTACCATACATAATTCCAGTTAGTGGATTGCCAAGTGAGGTTGGTGACACTTATACAGGTACTACATTGTTTTATGAAGACAATGGAACATATTATGCAAATTATAAAGAATCAATGGATATAATAGAGCAAATTTTTCCTAAAGATAAAGTTATATTTCTAATGTGTGGTGGTGGAGGCTATGCAGGAATGACAAAAAATTTTTTAGTATCAATGGGATGGGACGAAAATAAAATCTATAATGTAGGAGGCTATTGGTATTATAAGGGAAAACATAGCATTAGTACAAAAAATGAAGTAAATGGAGAAGTATCATATAATTTTGATAATGTTCCATACCACAAAATAGAATTTAAAGATTTAACTAAGTCAGATAAATATAAAGAGCCAGATATTAGTGTTACAGAATTAAAAATTAGTACTTCAAAAATTGAAATTGAAGAAGGTACATCATTTAAATTAAATACTATTGTTGTACCCAATAATGCAACAAATAAAGAAATTGAATGGATGAGTAGTGATGAATCTATTGCAACTGTAGGTAATGATGGGTTAGTAAAGGCAGTACATGAAGGTAATGCAGTTATAACTTCAAAATTAGTTAACGGTAATAAAAGAGTTTCATGTGATGTTGTTGTAAAGAAAAAAGATACAAGTAATCAGATAATTTTAGATGATATATCTAATGAAGCTAATGAATTTGCATTATATGATAGTGATAAAATAGCAAAAAAATTTGAGGATTCTACAGAAAATCCAGATGGAAGTTTTAAAGAAGGTTACTATGATGTTCTACCAGATGGAAGTAAACGAGCTAATGAACGATGGAAGAGTGAGCGTGATAGGTATGAACAAGAACTAGAAGAAGCATTAAATACTCAAGCTAATATTTATAATAAGTTAATAGCAAATAAAAAATCTTTTGTTATTATAAGATATACTAAGGAATGTGAGGAAAGAGAATATTCTGTTGCTGATGGTGCAGCAAAGATTTTAAAACAAAATGGTTATGGTTATTTATATGAACATATGGATGGAAGAGATGTTGCAATTGGAAGATCAAATCTCGATTTAAAAAAGCTAGAAAATTCCGAAGGGTCTATAGTAATTGTAAAAGAAGGAAAAATTTATGCAGTAATAAACCCCAATGTTGATACATTAAAAAATGATAATGAGGTAAGAAATTGGTTAAGTAAATATATAAAGATTGATTAAGTATTATTTTTGATATTTTAGTTACATAATGAAAAATTTATAAAAAAGAAAAAAATTGTGAGGTATATTGTTATGAAATTAGTAATACAAAAAGTATCAAATGCAAAGGTAGAAGTTGAAAAAAAATGTAGTAGGTGAAATTGAAAAAGGTTTTTTGGTATTATTTGGTGTAGGAAAAGGAGACACAAAAGAGCAAGCAGATTTTCTTGCAGAAAAATTATGTAATTTAAGAGTATTTAATGATGAAAATAAAAAAATGAATTTATCTATTAAAGATATAAATGGAGAATTGCTAATTGTTTCTCAATTTACATTATATGCAGATTGTAAAAAAGGAAATAGACCAAGTTTTGTAAAAGCTGAAGAGCCTAAAATAGCAAATGAATTATATGAATATTTTATAAATGAATGTAAGAAATATGTTAAAAAAGTGGAAAATGGAATATTTGGTGCTAATATGCAATTAAGTTTATTAAATGATGGTCCAGTAACCATAATATTGGAGAAATAACAATGTTAATACTAAAATTGAAGAAATAATAAATGATAATATTGAAATTTGAAAAAATAAAAAAATTTTCAATGTTAGCATGATATTTTTTATAGTATAAAAAATAAAAGATAGCAATGATATAAATGAATGCTATCTTTTATTCTCTTACAAATTTTATCTTCCGTAATAATCTTAGAATTTTGGGAATATTTTTTAGTTATTATTTGTCTTTCACTAATTACAAATACTTCTCTGCATATAATATTTAATTATTTATATTATAGTAAAAATGTAATAAGAATCAAAATAAGACCAAATAAAATCAAAAAACAGAATTATCAGATGAGGCAAATAATATATACGGGTAAAATTGAGGAAAATCATGAAAAAGATTTTTCTTGATAATTGAAATATATGAATTAATGATGGTATAAAGAAAAAATTTCTAAAAAATAAACATATAAGTATATATGTATTCATATGTTTATTTTGCGGACATAACAATAGTATAGATATTAAATAATAATATTTGATTTTATTTCTGCTTTTGATTATAAAATTTTATTAAATCTAATATAATTTGTTGATTTTCTTTATTTAATGAGTAAAAAGCAGATAGCTCTATATTATTTGTTTCAACATCAAAGTAAATGTATTCATTTAATAAATCATTGGGAGTTAGATTATAAATATTACAAAGTTTTATTAAAGTATCAATACTTCCTTTAGTTTTATTTCGTTCAATATCGCTTATATATCGAGGACCTAAGCCTAAATATTCAGCTACCTTTTCTTGTGTTAATCCTAGAGATTCTCGAGCTTTTTTTAACTTTTGACCATATTTTATATTTAGTTCAGATTTTTTTCTATTCATATAATCACCTTTTATTAATATATAATATAATTATAAAAAAATAAACGAATTAAAAACCGACTTAACTCGTCAACAAATAACGTATAAAACTTACAATACTAGTATTTTCAATACGTAGGAAAAAATACATATAATTAAAGAGATACTAAAAAACGACAAAATTAGACATACATAGTGGAAATAACACGAAAACATGCGGAAAAAACATTGACATAATTTGAAAAAAATAGTACAATCTGAAAAAAGAACAAGGAAGTTGAAATATGAAAGCTATAAATAATAATAAAAATTTAATTACATACAAAGTAATTAAAACAATATTCAATATTGTTTTTGTTTATGTTGCTATTTATTTGTTCTTTGGTTTGTAAAGATAAAGTTGCTTATGTTGTAACTTTGTCTTTTTTATATAGGGGGGAATATATTGAAATTAGAATTAATTGAACAAGCGAAAAATATGTTGAAGAGGAAACAAATTTCTTATTTTATTTAAAATTAAGATTATAATTATGTAACTTTATAAAGAGGGGGTGATATTATATTATAATTAATGAAAAAAGTTTATAAATTATGGACATGGAGGAAAAATGGAAGAAATATTGGATATTTACGATGAAAACAAGGTAAAAACAGAAAAAAAGCACATGAGAGGAAGTGGTACATTAAGAACAAATGAATATGTTGTGGTTGTTGAGGTACTTATATTAAATTCAAAAGGACAAATTCTATTAGGACAAAGATCAAAAAATAAAAAGAGAAATCCTTTAAAATGGGAAACTACCCAAGGCTCTGTCAAAAGTGGAGAAAACAGTGAAGAGGCAGCAGCTAGAGAATTAAAAGAAGAACTAGGACTTAACATTGCCAAAGAAAGTTTAAATTATGTACAGACATTAAAAGATGATGATGAACATATTTTTAAAGATATGTATTGGGCTAAAAAAGATATTGATATAAATGATGTTAAATTTACAGATGGTGAGGTAGTAGATGCTAAATGGGTTGATATTAAGGATTTTAATAATATGAACAAATTAAATCAGCTAGCAAGCAATATGGATTTTGATCTTGATAAAATCAATAATATAAAATTCTAAATAAAAAAACAAAGGAAAACAGTAATAAGAAACACATAAGATAGTACAAACATAAATAATAAGAATGGAGAATAGAAATGAAAAATGTGTTTTTTATAGTTGGTCCACATGGAGTTGGTAAAACATATATAGTAAGTAGTATAAAGAAAGTAGCTGATGTACAACATATAGATTTAGGACCATTAATAAGAGAAGCTCATAAAGTTTTTGCACCTGATATAACATTTCAAGAATGGGTTGAAGAAGGTGAAAAAAAATATGGAAAGAATTTTACAGATATAATACTGTGTAAACAAATAGAGCGTTTAACAGGGAAAGAAGAGAAAGGGATAACATTAATAACAGGAAGTAGGTCGTTAGAAGGAATAAAATTTATTGCTGATAGATTTCATATAGATAGAGCAAGAATTATGTATATTACAGCACCGTTTGAACAATTAAAAAGAAATTATGAAGGACGAGAAAAACTGGATTTAACAGATGAACAATTTAGAATGATTTTACAAGCAGAAAAAAATATGGGACTAGAACGTCTGGAAGAATATGCAAAACAACACTGTATGTATCTGCAAAATGATAATACGGATAATTTTGTGAAAAAAATACAAGAATTTATTATACAGAGTAAAAAAGAAAGGAATAATGAAAAAATGAAAAAGAAATTAATTTATTTAACAACAAATCCACATAAAGTTGAAGAGGCGAACGAGTTCTTTTCAAAAAAATATGGATTTGGGATAGAAATTGTAAATCCTGATTTTGAAATATTAGAAATACAAGCTAAAACATGTTCAGAAGTTGCGGCTTTTAGTGCAAAATATGCTGCGGATAGACTAGGATGTGCAGTTTTAAAATCAGATAGCGGTTTATATTTAGATGCATTAGGAGGATTACCAGGACCATATAATCACTATTTTGATAAGCAAATTGGAATAGAAAGATTCTTACAATTACTACAGAATGAAAAAAATAGAAAGGCAAGGTTGGAACATTGTTTTGCATATTGTGAACCTGGAAAAGAACCTATTGTTTTCTCGGGAGGAGGAACAGGAACAATAGCTTATGAAGCAAGAGGAGAAAGAGGAAGATGGCATGATAAATTCTATATACCAGATGGCGAAACAAAGACTTTAAGCGAATTGAGAAAAGAAAATTATGAGCATGAAGCAACATTTTGGGGAGATGCAAAAGATCAATTTGCAAAATGGTATAGAGAAAATGTCCTTGAAGAAGATTTAGAATTGTAATAAAACATGTTAAATAATTTCAAATTGACTATAAAAGGAGAGGATAACTGTGATAGATAGATTTCCAACATTTAAGGCTGGACATATTTTTAATAAATATCCACACATAATAGATGAAAATTTAAAATTAAAATACGATAAGATAAATTTGGAATATCCTTGTAGAATGGATGCTATGGCCATAAATCCAGCAGCTGTGTGTTATAACGATAATTTAATATTTACACCTGGGGAAGTAGTCGTTTCATTAAATAGAAAAATAAAAGTAAGCGTGGAAATTATTTCTGAAATAGGGGGATTACTAGAAATTTCTGACAGAACTCAAAGAAAAGTATTGATAAAGCATGCTTATAAAATTATGTGTACTACTTTAAAAGTTAATCCTTCTGTAAGAATAGACGTGGATTCTTCAGAAGTTATAAAGCATTGTGGCTTTGGTTCAAGTAGTTCAACAATAGCTGCAGTGGCATCAGCAATAAATGAATTGTATGGTTGCCCAGTACCAAATAAAGAATTAATAAAATTTTTGGCTAGTAATCATGGAGAAGAGATAACTGATGAAAATGAAGAAAAATTAAAATTGGTACAGTGCATTGGTGGTGGAGCAACAAACGGATTAACTGAGGAAGGAATAATAATAATTGCTGGTAAGGCTACATCAATTGCAAAACTAAAATATGAATCAGATGTATTAATAGGAATACCAAAAGATTTTGAAATTAAAAATGCAGATGAATTAATGAAATTGGAAGAAGAAAACTTATGGAAGTTTAAAAAGACAGGGGATGAATATGCAGAAAAGATTGCGTATAAATTACTACATAGGGCATTGCCGGATCTTTGTAATGGAAGTATTAAAGAATTAGCAGATATAGTTTTTGATTATAGGTTTAATATGGGAAGTATTGAAAATTGTTCTTTTGTATATGAAAAAATGATTGATGAAGCCAAAGAATTGAGAAAACTTTATGAAAATGGAAAATGTGAATTTTTAACATTATCATCTGTGGGACCAGCATTTATGGCTATGGTAAAAGACGAGGAACAAAAAGAAATATGTAAAGAAACTATGGAAAAACTGGAAATGAATGTAACTGAAACTTGTATATGTAATAGCATATATAAAGTAACGGATAAAAAAGAGAAAAAAATCTTTTGGCAAGATGAAAAAACAGCTAAAAAATTTACGCAGATGCCACTTTCTAGATATATAGTTGGTGAAATAAATGAAATTCTAGAAAATAAACAAGTACAAAAAGCAATAGACGTAGGCTGTGGAGGTGGAAGATATTCAAGATATTTAAGGCAAAAAGGTATTGATATTTTAGCTATTGATAAATATAAAGAAATGGCTGTTTCTTTAAAAGAAGATAACATTAGTTTTATGCAGGCTAATATGGATAATATTCCTGTTGATGATGATAAATTTGAATTAATACTATCTATTGGAGTTATTCATAATGCTATCACAAAAAATGAGTTTATAGATACTATAAAAGAATTTTATAGAATATTAAGAAGCGGTGGCTATGTTGTTTTATCTGTATTTACAAATGATGTAATTACTGATGATTTAAAATACGTAAATGATGGAGTATATGATATTTTAAACAGACCTTCTATGGTATTGCTATCAAAAGATGAAATAAATGAAATAATTGAAAATGTAGGATTTTATATAGATAAAAGAGTCGATGAACATATTACAGATGTGGGAATAGGAAAGAGAAATGTATATACAATCAGACTTAGAAAATAATATTTATAAAATTTCTAAAAGAAATTTTTTAGATGATTATGCACACTATGTCTCAAGCGAGATAGATATGACTTTGTCTGGAAAATATCTGTATAAATATCCTAAATTCACAATTGATTATTCAGATTTTTCTAAATATCCTACACATAGTATAGTAAAGGATTTGGTAGAAACAATAAAATTAACACAAAAAATTAAAACAAGAGGAGTTGTAATTGGTACGGGAGCTAACGGAATTCTTCAAAATATTATCAAGATTTTATTTAAAGAAGGCGGAAATTTAGTAACACCATTTTTGACGTTTAATCAACCAGAATATGCAGTTACCTCAATGGGAGGTTTTACTAAAAGAGTCTTTATGGCAAGCAATGGCAACATAAGTATTGATAATATCATAAAGAGTGTGGATAATGATACAAAAATGGTATATTTATGTAATCCAAATAATCCTACTGGAATGTTGATAAATGTGGAGGATATAAATTATATCGCAAATAATGTAAAAACCTATGTTATTGTTGATGAATCAGCCATAGAATTTTCAAATAATATGGAAAAATCTAGGATAGTTACAAAAGATAATATTATTATAGTAAAATCATTATCTAAAGCTTATGGAATTGCAAACTTAAGGGTTGGATACATGATATGTTCGGAAAAATTTAAAAAATTGTATGAAGAAAATATAACTGTTAATGAAGTTTCTGGTATTTCGTGTTTATATGCAAAAAAAGTTATTTTAAGTAACAATTATAAACAAAATGTTAGACTTATTATAAAAGAACGAAAGCATATAGAAAAGAATTTAGAAAAACTTGGGTTCGATTTTTATGAAAGTCAATCAAATGTTTTATTTTCTAAAACAGAGTTAAATGAAGATATTATAGAAAAATTTAATAAAAATGGTATTTCTGCTATGTTTGTTAAAGATGAATACGAAAAATTGCATTTTAGAATAGCTGTTCAAGATAAGAAAACTAATAATGTTTTTGTTGAACGATGCAAAAATCTTATAAAGGGGTGATAGTGATGATGAAATTATCAGTAGCTACAAATTTTGATGATAGATTAATAGAAGAACTAAAGAAATATCCTGTATATGAAGTTTATGGTAAATTACAAGAAGATTATATTGGAGGAGGGAGACCATCTAATACATTAAAGTCAGTTGATAAAACTAGATTAGAAGAGCATATAAAAAAAGTTAGAGATTCAAATATAAAGTTTAATTATTTATTAAATGGGGCATGTTTGGCTAATAAAGAACAAGATGTAGAATGGCAGAAGAATGTAAGAGAATTTCTTGATTATTTAAGAGACATAGGTGTTAATGCCCTAACAGTAACAAATCCATTTTTATTACAAATAATAAAGAAATATTATGATTGCTTTACGGTAAGAATTTCAACATTTGCTTGTATAGATAGTTATGAGAAAGCAAGATACTGGGAAGAAATGGGAGCTGATTATATTTGTGTTGATTTTGTTAAAATAAATAGGGATTTTAAAACCATAAAATATATGGTTGACAATTTGAAAAAAGCTAAAATTGAATTATTGATGACAAATAGTTGTTTAAAGAATTGCCCATATATTCATACTCACACAGCAGCATTATCTCATGCTTCAAATATAATGAATAAAGATAAGGAATGCTATGCAGATTGGTGCTTATATAAATGTCAAGAATATGAACTAAAACATGTAGAAGAATACATAAAATCACCATGGATTAGACCGGAAGATGTGAAAGAATATGAGAAAATTGGAGTAGAGCATTTTAAAATTACTGAGAGAGATTTTCCAACAAACGAAATCATTAAAAGAGTTAAGGCATATAGCGAAGGAAAATATGATGGAAATTTACTAGATTTAATTCAAGGTCATGGTTGGAGTAATTCTGAAAATGATAATAATACTATAAAAAATATTGATGATTTTACTTCAATGAATGAAATAATAAAAGAAATTTGTAATGTAAGAGGTTTAGGGTGTGAGAGAAGATATAAAAGACATATTTATATTGATAATAGAAAACTGGACGGTTTTATAAAATTCTTTAAAGATGGTCATTGCACTGGAAATTGTTTGTCATGTAATTATTGCAAAACAATTGCAGATAAGGTAATTGTAAAAAATGATGAAATTTGCAATTATTTAGAACAGCTATATGATAAATTTAATGAAGCTAAGTTCTAAAAAGAAGGAGTTAATTATAAAATGAAGAAAATAAGTAATTATCAGTGGCCAATAGAGCCTGAATATATTGTTGTAGAACATGATAAATATGGAATAAGAAAAAAGCAGTATGTCTTATTCAAGGAAAGGGCGCATTCTGGATTTGATATTACTGCTGAAATTGGAACAAAGGTGCATTCAAGTTCAAATGGAAAAGTAATATTTGCCGGATTAGATCCTAAAATAGTAAGCAATGAATGTCAATTTAATGAAAGATATGGAAACGAAGTCGAGATATTGAATGAAGATGGAAATAGATGCATATATGGGCACTTATCAAAGGTACTGGTAAAAGCTGGAGATATTGTTGATACCGATACTGTTATAGGGTTGTCAGGATGTTCTGGTGGGTCAAGAGTTCCTCATTTACATTTTGAAATTAGAAATGGCAATAAACTAAAGTCAGGACTAGAAAATACAATAGATCCATTGTTAATATTGCCAGAAATTGATTTTAGTAGGTTAACGAAACATTTTTCAACAGAACCATATTGTAAATTTTGGGAAGTACTATTACAAAAAGAGTGGGATTTTGATGAATGTGATGTACCATATGGAAATGATAAGAATTTTATAAAGTAAACTAAATTTTGCCTCAAAACTCGGAATAAATCCACAAAATATCGTAAAAACTATTGACATTTTAAAGATATTATGTTAATATGTATACATACCCAAAATTAAAGAAAGTGAGGTATGACTTATGGGTAAACTGTTTACAGCATCGAGTGACGGTAACAAGGTTATCGCCAACTACAACAACGAGTGCACGTATGCTTTGTCTTTTTCGGATGAAGCTGAAGCACAGCTGTTTGTTAGCGAACTTGCCGAAACTCAGGAGGACTTCATCACCAATGGCAGGGACAATGCAAAGAGGAAAAAGGCAATGTTTCTTAACCCCGAAGATTGCACCGTCAGCATGAATTTTGACACCAAGGCAAGTGCTGCAAAGTGGGTAATGAAAGCAAAACTTTCTTCTGCAGCAGAGGCAACTCAGTTCTACAAGGATTTGAAGTTTGCCATTTATGGTCCGATGCCGAGCCTGTAATCTGTCAACGTGACTCTACTTGAGACCTCAGACATAATTAAGGGACATAAGTAAGAGACTACTGAAATAAAGTATGAATATACTTTTTCAGTAGTCTCTTCATGTATTATTTTAATTTTTTAAACTACTTGATTTATAAATGAACTTATGTTAAATTAAACATAATAAATCGAACTACAAAAGCGACCAAGAAACACAAATGCACATTTTTCGCATACCTGTTTTGCAATCGCACCATAAAATTAAATTGTCTGCATTCTGCTCTTGACATTGAAGGGCATTTGAAAGATTCTATTTAAAAAGTATAAAATATTTTTTTACTATAAAAAACAAGCTGTGTTATAATAACACAGCTTGCAAAATCATGAAATGCGATTATTTAATGCTTATATTTCCACTCATTGTAGAAATATCAACATCTGCATTGTAACCTCTTCTTTCTTTGTGGAGGTTTTTTACGTTTCCACTCATAGAGTTAGTGGAAAGATTGATGTGTCCAATGTTATTAAATTCCACTGACACATTGCCACTCATTGTGGAAATTTCAACATTAATGTCCTGGGTTGCATTGGTACAAAATCCGATATTTCCACTCATTGTGGAAACAGAAGCATTGTTGACGGTTGCATTAGTCTTTAAATCGCCAGAGATAGTCTTTGCTTTGAGATAGTTGACTAAGACTCCTTCATTTAAGGTAATGTTTGCTGATGAACTATTTGCAGAAATAACTTTGAATATTTTTTGTGGTATGGTAACATCAAGTTTCAAATTTCCATAAGAACAGTTACCAGTAAACTTTAATGTGATTATAAGTTCACAATTTACTACATAAACATCAAAGTTGACATCTCCATCAATATTTGCCTCACCATAGAAATGTGCTTCAACCTTTGAAGAATTGGAAACGGAAACATTAACATCGTAAAGTGCAGAATTGATTGATATCTTTTCGATATTGCTGCAATCTTTAGCTTTTACTTCGTCAAATTTTTGAGTATTACCGGTTCCGCCACCGATTATACACTGTCCGTTTGCTGAAAATACGTTGCCATTGAAACTAATCTTCATGATTTTTTCCTCCTTAAACTTTATTGTTGATTAGTGTGTTTCTTTGGGCTTAAACTAAAAAGCTAGAGGTTATCCCTCTCACTAGTTAGTGAAGATGGGGAAGATGACACAGGATTTATCCTATATCTTTTTTATTATAACACAAATATACATAAAATGCAATTTTGAAGGATAAGAAAATAATATAATAAATATGGCCTTAACCAAAGGAGTCAGCTTCGGCTGGCTTCTTTGGTTTTTGCTTTTTAAGGAGTTTTTTTACAAGTTCAACATTGATTTATATAAAATAGTTTGATAATATATAAACTAAGTCGATAAATAAAAGGAGCAAAAATGGGAAAATTAAATATATCAAAATTTAATAAAATATTTCCGTGGTATAACGGATTATCATCAGATTTACTATTTTGGGTAGCAATAGATACATTATTTTTAACAGTCGTAAAAAAATTTAATGCAGCTCAAATAGTATCATTAACAACATTATCAATGATAACATGTATAATATTGCAGGTTCCACTATTAAAAATAATAAAAAAAATTGGAAATACAAATTCAGTAAAATTAGGAACACTATTTTTACTAATATCTAGCATATTATTGACATTTGGAAAAAATTATATAAGTATAGTTTTAGGAAAAATATTTTACGAAATGGCATTCACATTTAAAAATATGGCAAATGCTATATTAAAAAATAATTTAGAATTACAGCAAAAAAGTGAGGATTATATAAAAATACAAACTAAATCAAATACTATATATGCCGTGGTAACAATGATAATTTCATTTGTTGCAAGCATATTATTTAATTTTAATAATTATTTACCAATGATTTTATGTATTTTATTTTGTTTTATATGTTTTATTTTATCTTTTTATATAGTTGATATGTCAAAATATGATAAAACTGCAAAAAAAACAGAGGAGAAAGTTAAAAATAAAGTAAAATATAACAAAATAATCATAATGTTAATTATTTCATATGGTCTATTTTACCCAATTGTAAATTCTGGGCAATCAAATGGAAAACTATTTATACAACAGGAATTGTTATTAAAATTTAGTGTTGAAAAAACATCATTAATAATAGGAGCAATATTATGTGTGTCACGTATTGTTAGAGTTATTTCTAATATGGCATTTAATAAAATACATAGTAAATATAAAGAAAAAGTAGGCTTTATGTTACCAATTTTGTTAATGGTGTCAATTTTTTTGATGATAAGTGGTTCAATGATTAATAATTTTATTATATTAAAATTTATTATTATGAGTTTGGGCTATGTAATTATATTATTTATAAGGGACCCATTTAAAGTATATATACAAGATTTGGCATTAAGAAATGTTAATAATGAAGAGCAGCAAACATTATTAACAACAATGGAGCTATCAAGAAAAATCATAAGAACAATGATAAGCTTAAATTTTACAATGATTTTATTAAATAATCCAATGAAGGTGGTAATGGTAATTTTATTTGGATTATCAATTATAGAAGTATTAATAAGTATAAGATTATATAAAATGATTTTAAATATTGATAAAATAGAAAAGAAAAAAAGAAAAATATATGTAGAAGAAGTATAGACAATTAAATTTAAAAATGATAGAATATCAAAAATTATATAAAATATGGAGGAAATATAAAATGGAAGAATTTGCAACATTAGAAAAAGTAAAAGAATTATTTGAAAAGGTTGATTTTATAGGAGAAGAAAATTGCTTTATTTATGCATTAACAAATACTCAAAAACCTGCGCCAAGTGGACTTTTAGGAGGAATGGTAGCGGGAATGGAAGCTGCACAAAAAAATAGAGGATGGTCTGGCTATTTAATAAATAAAACAGAAAAAGGAATTGGATTAATACCTTTGAAAAGCAAAAGTACATTTGTTATTAAACCTGAGAATATGATTCCCCAATTAGATAAGTTTATTCTTATTGATAATGATAATATAGAAAGTGTAAAAATAAAAAAATTAGGATTTATAAGCCCTGTTGCAAAAACTGTTGACATAAAAATTAAAAATGATGAAGATTTTAATTTAGTTGTAAGAAATAAAGAGAAGTTAATTCCATATCATGAGGAAAATTTTGCAAAATTTATAGAAATTTATAAAAATTAAATTTTTGAGAAAAGATTGAAACAAAACCATTTAAATAAATATTTAAAAAAATGTTGCATAATTTTGGGATAAATAGTATAATAAAAGTAGCATAATAATATTAATAAGAAATATTATTAAAAAAGAGAGGTAAAAAAAATGGAATATTTATATATACTAAGAGAAGCTTTAGTATGGATGGTAACAATATTTTGGATATACCAAATGGCAATAAGTGTATGTGCATTAATAAAATTTAAAGATAAACCATTAAAAATAAAAAAAGATCACAGATTTATGGCAATAATACCAGCCCATAATGAAGAAGCAGTAGTAGGAAATTTAATAGAAAGCTTGAAAAATCAAACATACAATAAAGAATTATATGATATATATGTAATTGCAGACAATTGTACAGACAATACAGCAAAAGTTGCAAAAGAGGCAGGAGCAATAGTGTATGAGAGATTTGATAGCACTAAAAATGCTGGTTTTTCGACTGCAAATAAGACTTTCTTACCAACAAATGAAGATGATTCAACTGTTGAAGAAATGGAAAAAGATCCTACTTCGTTATTACATTTCATTCAAAAATTAATTGAAATTAGAAATAAAGAAAGTGTTTTAACATCAGATGAATTCGAACTTTTAGACGGTAATGTCCTATCTTATAGAAGAGGAAACATTACTGTATATATAAACATAACTAACGATATTCAAACAATTCAAAGTGAAGAAAAAGAAATTCTCATTGCTTCAGGCTCTTTCAAGCAAGATGGTGGAAAAATTGCTTTATCACCAAAATCATCAATTGTTATTAAATAATAAGTAAATAAAAGGAAGTTAATTTGATGAAGCATCATCAAAAGTAACTTCCTTTTCTCTTTAAAATTAGAATTTATTAGTATATAATCTCTAATGCTTGGGGTATAGACAAGCGGTAAGTCAGCAGACTCTGAATCTGTCATTCCTTGGTTCGAATCCAAGTACCCCAGCCATTTTGTTCGATTTATCGAACTTTTTTATTTTAAATAATTTTTATTCTTCATCCATCAATGTTGTCTTTAATTCAATTTTAATTTCATTTTCAACATTTGGATAATGAAGGCGGCATTTATCAGCTAATTTTTTCAAATCAGAAAAAATTTTAACTATAGTAGAACGAGAAATTGTAATATTATTTTTAGCGGCAATTTCAGATAATTCTGTATAAGAAGAATCTGCATGATCTAAACGTATTTCAAAAATCTTTAAATCTCTTTCACTAAAATTTTGAAGACCATAGCATTTCTCAACAATCTTAATATCTTTAATATTATTGATGCCGTTTTTTAAAGCTTTTTCATAGTTAGCTGAATAACAAATAGTGACTCGGTTATCGTTATTATTATAATCTCGTGTTAAACGGATATTTTCATAATTTAACATAGCGGTGATAGCATTTATATATGCTAAAAAATTACCTATTTGTAAAGACTTTTTTAAATACAAAATATCATGATTTCTTCTAACAAAATGTTTAAATTGAATTTGTCTATCTCCTTCTAATTTGTCAAATTCAGAATTGATAGTTTCAATCAATTTTTCATTTGGTATAGTTATACCTAAATAATAATTTCCATTTTCAGGATCATTGATAGTTCCTGTTTTCAAAAAGACGCCACAAATAATAGAGTTTGGAATATATTTTTCAAAAAGTTTATCATAGTTTTCTTCAGATAAATCTTTATAAAAAGGAAATTTTTGATAAATATCTTTTGGCAATATAATTTGATGAATTATATTTTTTGTAATTTTATTCTTCTTTTCATGAATAATTTTAG
>ERZ827440.1901-NODE-1901-length-20638-cov-3.977749_pt1 | contig 20638 bp, 21 predicted proteins | sample MGYA00519774_ERZ827440 | MGnify/ENA primary metagenome ERZ827440 (study PRJEB31778, sample SAMEA3449302) | human gut metagenome | biome: human gut; feature: human-associated habitat; material: faeces | place: United Kingdom | collected 2010/2012 ... | reverse complement strand
GCGGCAGACAAATGCACGATTCCTGATTGTCTGGAGGTTACGGCACAAACAGATGACGGCGAAATAATGGCAGTACAGCACAAAGAATATCCAATATACGGTGTACAGTTCCATCCCGAATCTATCATGACGCCGCACGGAAAACAGATACTTGAAAATTTCATAAACGGAGGTAAACAAAAATGATAAAGGAAGCCATTGTCAAAATCGTAAACAAGCAAGACCTCACATATGATGAGGCAAACACGGTTATGAACGAAATAATGAGCGGCAAAACTTCGCCGACTCAGAACGCAGCATTTCTTGCGGCGCTGTCAACAAAAAGCGCAAGAGCCGAAACAACCGACGAGATTGCAGGCTGTGCCGCCGCAATGCGGGAACACGCAATAAAGGTCGAAACCGACATGGAGCTTTTTGAAATTGTCGGAACGGGCGGCGACGGCGCTCATAGCTTCAATATATCTACAACATCCGCTTTGGTTGCCGCTGCAGGCGGTATGAAAGTTGCAAAGCACGGTAACCGTGCGGCATCTTCAAAGTGCGGAACCGCAGACTGCTTAGAGGCTCTTGGAGTAAATATCAATCAGGAACCCGAAAAATGTATTGAGCTGTTGAAAGAGGTCGGAATGTGCTTCTTCTTTGCACAGAAATATCATACCTCCATGAAATATGTAGGGTCGATACGAAAAGAACTCGGCTTCCGTACGGTATTTAATATTTTAGGGCCTCTTACAAATCCCGGCACACCGTCTCTGCAGCTTTTAGGTGTATATGACGATTATCTTGTAGAACCTTTGGCACAGGTTCTGATAAACCTTGGAGTTAAGCGCGGTATGGTTGTTTACGGTCAGGACAAGCTGGATGAAATTTCATTGAGCGCACCCACAACAGTTTGCGAATTTCGTGACGGATGGATGAAAAACTATGTAATCTGCCCCGAAGATTTCGGCTTTGAACGCTGCACAAAAGCCGATTTGGTCGGCGGTGCACCCGAAGAAAACGCAAAAATTACTCTTGCCGTCCTAAACGGAGAAAAGGATCACAAACGAAATGCCGTTCTTATGAATGCGGGCACAGCTCTGTATATCGGAGGTAAAGCGGAAACGATGAAAGACGGAGTTGCTTTGGCGGCAGAATTGATTGATTCGGGAAAGGCTCTCAAAACACTTGAAAAGCTTATAGAAATATCCAACAAATGAGGTGCATACGATGACTATACTTGATGAGTTGGCGGATTTTGCCCGAAAACGCGTTGAGGAAGCGAAAAAGAATATATCTCAAAAAGACCTGAAGTCAAAAGCGCTCAGTCTTCCGAAAGGCAATTTTGAGTTTGAAACAGCACTCCAAAAAAACGGCATTTCGTTCATCTGCGAATGCAAAAAGGCGTCGCCCTCAAAAGGGCTTATCGCACCGGATTTTCCTTATCTTCAAATTGCAAAAGAATACGAGAAAGCCGGCGCAGATTGCATTTCGGTGCTCACAGAGCCGTACCGGTTTTTGGGAAGCGATGAATACCTCAGGGAAATAGCGGAAGCTGTGACTGTTCCGTGTCTCAGAAAAGATTTTACGGTTGATGAATACATGATTTATGAGGCAAAAGTATTGGGGGCAAAAGCAGTCCTGCTCATATGCGCAATACTCTCCGAAAAAGAACTTCGTGAATATATTTGTCTGTGCGATGAACTCGGCATTTCCGCATTGGTGGAGGCGCATGATAAAGACGAAATAGATGTTGCATTGAAGGCAGGCGCAAGAATCATCGGTGTAAACAATCGTAACCTTAATGATTTTACGGTTGATACCGAGAACAGCAAACGAATGCGCGAGCTTGTCCCGGAAGATATAATATTCGTTTCGGAAAGCGGTGTAAAAACCTCGGAGGATGTTGAAAAGCTTCGCAAAATCGGCGCAGATGCCGTGTTAATAGGCGAAACGCTTATGCGTGCAGAAGATAAGACGGCGAAGCTTGCAGAGCTGCGAGGTAAGATATGACAAAAATAAAATTATGCGGACTGAAAAATCCGCGCGACATAGAATATGCAAATGAGCTTAAGCCGGACTTTATCGGCTTTGTCTTTGCCCGAGGGAGCAAAAGATTTGTTTCTTTTGATGAAGCTGAATGCTTGAAGAAAAATCTCAATATAGATATAACTCCCGTAGGCGTTTTTGTAAACGAGGATATTTGCAATATAGAATACCTTGTAAATAAAAATATAATCGGCATGATTCAGCTTCACGGCGACGAAGATAATGAATATATAAACAAATTGCGGAATAAGACAGATTGCCCGATTATACAGGCTTTCCGTATAGAAACAAAGCAGGATGTTGCAAGAGCGAAAAAATCCAAAGCTGATTATATTATGCTCGATTCGGGCGGAGGAACCGGCGAAGCCTTTAACCATTTGCTTATCGGTGAAATAAAAAGAGAGTTCTTTCTTGCAGGCGGCCTGAGCAGTGAAAATGTGTGTGAAGCAATATCAAAATATGCTCCTTATGCTGTAGATGCAAGTTCCTCTTTGGAAACAAACGGACTTAAGGATAAAAATAAAATGACAGCTTTTGTCAATGCTGTGAGAAACGGAGGAAAATAGAATGACAAATCCAAAAGGGCGTTTCGGAATACATGGCGGTCAGTATATTCCCGAAACCTTGATGAATGCAATAATCGAGCTTGAAAAAGCTTATGAGCATTATAAAAATGATGATGAATTTAACAACGAACTCACAAAACTGTTTAACGAGTATGCGGGAAGACCGTCCGGACTTTACTATGCCGAAAAAATGACTAAGGATCTGGGCGGAGCAAAAATATATTTGAAGCGTGAGGATTTGAACCACACAGGCTCTCACAAAATCAATAATGTGCTCGGACAGGCACTTCTTGCCAAAAAAATGGGTAAAACAAGGCTCATCGCCGAAACCGGTGCAGGTCAGCACGGGGTTGCAACAGCTACCGCCGCAGCACTTATGAATATGGAATGTGTTGTGTTTATGGGTAAAGAAGATACGAAGCGACAGGCACTTAATGTATATAGAATGAAGCTTTTGGGTGCTGAAGTTGTTCCTGTTACCACCGGCACGGCAACCCTTAAAGATGCGGTATCGGAAGCTATGCGCGAATGGACAAAACGCATATCCGACACTCACTACTGTCTCGGCTCGGTTATGGGACCGCATCCGTTCCCCACCATTGTTCGTGACTTTCAGTCGGTTATATCAAAAGAAATAAAACAACAGCTAAAAGAAAAGGAAGGCCGTTTGCCGGATGCGGTAATTGCCTGTGTCGGCGGCGGTTCAAACGCAATAGGAAGTTTTTATCACTTTATTGATGATAAGGATGTTAAACTCATAGGCTGTGAAGCGGCAGGCAGAGGTATTGATACATTTGAAACCGCGGCAACGGTAAACACCGGCAGAGTGGGTATTTTCCACGGAATGAAATCTTATTTCTGTCAGGACAAATACGGTCAGATTGCGCCTGTGTATTCCATATCCGCAGGTCTTGATTATCCCGGAGTCGGTCCTGAACACGCAAATCTTCACGATACAGGAAGAGCGGAATATGTTCCCGTTACTGACGAAGAAGCGGTTTGTGCTTTTGAATATCTTTCTAAGGTTGAGGGTATTATACCTGCGATAGAATCCGCACATGCAGTGGCATATGCAATCAAGATTGCGCCTTCTATGGATAAGGATAAAATAATTGTTATAACAATTTCGGGACGCGGTGACAAGGACTGTGCCCAGATAGCAAGATACAGAGGTGAGGATATTTATGAGTAATATTAAATCGGCTTTTGAAAACGGCAAGGCTTTTATACCGTTTGTTACCTGTGGCGATCCGGATTTGGATACAACCGAAAAAATCATCCGTGCGGCAGTCGCAAACGGTGCAGACATTATCGAACTCTGTATTCCGTTTTCCGATCCTACGGCAGAAGGCCCCGTCATTCAGGGTGCAAACATAAGAGCATTGGCAGGCGGTGTCACAACAGACAAAATATTTGAAATGGTAAAACGCCTTCGTACAGACATAACAATACCAATGGTATTTATGACTTACGCAAATGTTGTATTCTCCTATGACGCGGAAAAATTCATTTCTATCTGCAATGAAATCGGAATTGACGGTCTTATTCTGCCGGATTTGCCTTTTGAAGAAAAAGAAGAATTCTCAGATATTTGCCGGAAATACGATGTGGATTTGATTTCCCTGATTGCCCCCACCTCGGATAACAGAATTGCTATGATTGCAAAAGAGGCAGAAGGATTTATTTACATAGTATCAAGCCTTGGCGTGACAGGAACAAGAAACGAAATAACGACCGATCTGGACTCTCTCGTTTCTAAGGTTCGTCAGAATACGGATGTTCCATGCGCAATAGGCTTTGGCATATCCACACCCGAACAGGCGGCAAAGATGGCGGCGTTGTCTGACGGTGCTATAGTCGGAAGCGCAATCATTAAGATTATTGAAAAGTACGGCAAAGATGCCCCCGAGCAGGTTGGCGCATATGTAAAAACCATGAAGGATGCCATAAGGTTTTGACAAATAATTTTAAATTGACAAAATCCCCGAATATGCCGCATAACTACGAGCTTTTCGGGGATTTTAATTTGCCGAAGCATATATGGGTATTCAAAGGCTTAGGTTTTTATAAAACTCATTTTCTGCCTCACCGATACCGATATTTATTCCGGCATTCTAAATAACGGACAATCGCTCCCATTTTTAACCAAAGCAAACGGGCATCATCCGGGATAATACGGATTTGGCTTGAATAATAAAACTATCAGGTCAATCACCACGCCGACGCCGAACAATCCGCCTGTGCATAGGTAAAGTATTCCGAGAAGTATTCGTTCCTCGTAAAACTTGTGAATTCCCAAATAACCGAAGAACAGGCATAGGAAGAAGGATATCCATTTGGATTTCATTTCACACCTCATTGAGCTACTTACAGCCTCTCGCTCCACTCTTTTTCCTTAAATCCGACCAAAACGAGGTCTTCACCGATAACAATCGGCCGTTTTACAAGCATTCCGTCCGTTGAGAGGAGCTTAATCTGTTCTTCCTCGGTCATAGTCGGAAGCTTTGTTTTAAGCTCCATTGACTTATAAAGAAGCCCCGACGTATTAAAGAATTTCTTAAGAGGAAGTCCGCTCTTCCCGTACCATTCGGAAAGCTCGACAAAGCTCGGGTTATCTTCCTTTATATCACGAAGCTCATAGGGGATTTTGTTGTCATCCAGCCATTTTTTGGCTTTCTGACAGGTTGTGCATTTAGGGTAACAAATAAATTTAATCATAACAATCTTCCCTTCCGTATTTTTTATTTTAATTTTTCTTTATAAACCTTTATTTTGCATATTGAAACAGTTTTTTCATTATTTTCCGCTCTTATTTTCGTATTCTTTCCTAATCTCTGACAATATTTCTATGTCCGCAGGGCAAAATTCGTAATTTTCAATCTCGTCAGGAGTTATCCATTTTATATCGTTGTGCTCAAGCTTTTGAGGAATCCCTTCCGAAATTACGGCATTAAACAAAGTTAAGTGCACCTCTATATCGGGGTATTTGTGGAAAACCTCCGTAAACACATCCCCGACAGACACTGTAATCGAAAGCTCTTCCATGCATTCCCTTATGAGTGCCTGCTGTTTTGTTTCCCCCGGCTCAACCTTACCGCCGACAAATTCCCACAAAAGTCCTCTTGACTTGTGAGCCGGTCTTTGGCAAATCATGAATTTATTTTTGTTCCAAATCAGCGCCGCTACTACCTCAACCATTTTTTATCCCTCGTCATATTAACTATCTACGAAAAGCATTGGAAATAACTTGAATATAATTATATCACATAAAGCTCAAATTGAAAAGAGTTTTTTACAAAAAACCGACCTCCGAACAGTCAATTCTGCCGAAGGTCGGTTTGAAAGGTGGCTATAATAACTTGGCTTGTAATCAGAATTCTTCTATTTCGTAAACCGTTTCTGTGCGACCGTCATTGTTCCATGACTTCACATAGGTCTTTTTGTCGATTACTACAGAAGCTTCATCGCCCGTTATCTCGTTACCGCTTTTGTCTATTATATATGAGCTTACGGCATAGCTTCCCGGAACCAACGCTTCCCCTACCAGCCCAATAACATAGGCATTGGCAGTCGGATTCAGATACGAAGCAAGCTTAACGATTTTCCCTCCGTCAATCGCAAAGTTTATCCCGCATGAGGAAACATCATTTGGATCTCCCGAAAATGTCACATAAGTATAAATCCCATGCTTGGATTCCTTTTCTTCTCCCATTTTCTGATATGTTAAATAATTATTCTGCTGTACCCTCATGCTGCCGGCAACCAAAGTGCGACTTTCATACTTGTCTTCATATATATAGCCGTGGACACCTATCGAATTAAAATCAATCTTCTCGAAATCCGGAAGCTCTTGCGAAATTAAGCTTAATGCATCATCGGTAAGCTCAAAATCCTTTGAGGAATAGTTTTTAAAGCTTGATTCAGACGAAATAACAAAGTCATCGGAAACTGCGCCGTAGGTTTTTACCAATTCCGCAATACCGCCTGCATTTGTGTTATATTTTACATTGTTTCGGATAATGTTATACTTCGGAATTTCAGGATTGTCGTCGAGTAAGTTAACCAAAGCCGAGGAATCTCCAAACTCCGCAAAACCGACATATTTGCTTTTCCATTCGACGCTATCTTTGTACGGGGAATTTTTTAAATCGCCCATATTTACTTCAACGCCCCAGCTGTAAGCCTTTCCGTCATATTCGCAATAATTGGGACTTGAGGGATTAGGAGTATTTGCCGCTCTTTGGTCAAAGGATAAAGCTGAGCCGCAGTCAATCATAACATTATTGGTGAACTGATTATTTCTTCCGCCGCCCATAAGCGATACCGACGGAACATTGTAGAACACATTTCCGTGAACCCTTGTTGCAGAATCCATATCGTCAAGATAAATACCGTGTACGGGGTTTGCGTCCGTCGCGGAGGAATCAGCGGTGAGATCGTGCACATAGTTATACCTGAATTCATTGCCCCAGGTTTCCCAATGTCTGCCGGCATAAACCGCACCGCAGTCACGGGTTTCTTTGCATACATCATATATTTCGTTATATTCAATAATGTCGTCGTTCGCCTTATATTCAATCGCAAAATGCGGGGAATTATGAATCTTATTGCAGCCGACATATATACCTACGCTGAATTCATCCTTGACGGCAGGAGAATAAGTCCTTTTATACTGACTGAATTTTTCAAATTCGCAGTTTTTTACATAGCAGCCGGAACTTGTCAAATGATACCTGTCGCCGCATCTGTTGAAAAATACACCGCCGGAACCCAAATTATGAATATAAGAATTCTCAATTCCGCAATAGGTACTTCTCGTGACTGTAATTGCAGTATCGCCGATATTTGAAATTTCACAATTATTTACGGAAATGTTTTTGCTGTCTGTAATACGAACAGCATTTGAACTCGTTCCGGTAATATGCATATTTTCAAATGAAATGTTTGAAGCTCCCGAAATATTAAATAAAGGAGTATTCATTGTTGTAAAAATAAGGTCTTCGCCTACTGCCATATCGGATGTCGGATAAAGATACAAAACACCCGTATCGCGATTAAGATACCATTCTCCCGGCATGTCAATTTCTTCGGGAACGTTAAAGAAGTAAAATCTTTTAGATTTTGCCACACCGCAGCTTGGGCTTGCATAAGTTGTCACTTTTCCCAATGTGTTTACCGAGCATGGCGCTGTTGTATCTGCCCAGTCATACTTAAAATATCCAAATACCCACAAGTCATTTTTAGCCCAATTTCTGTATCTTGTGTCAGTGACATAAAATTCCGCCTTTGCAAGCGAACCGTAATATAAGGTAGAATTATCAGTACCGTCAGAGGTAACATAACCGGTCTTAAGATAGCTGTCATTTGGGTATCTTGCGATAGTTAAGGAATTGCCCTTGTACGAAAGTGTTGAAGCAAAGCCCTGATCCTCGGCATCTCCGAAGAATCCTTGTATTCTGATTTTTCCTAAATCCTCAATTCCCAAATTCTTAAGGTTTACGGATACGATTTTGTCCTTAACGCTTGAATCGGAAAGACTGTTCAAAAAATCGGTATCATCGGTTTTTGAAAACTCCGAATAAGGAATGGGTATGCCCCCTGTGACCACTGCATTTTCGCCCATAAATCCTCTTATAACCAAATCGGAATTATCGGAATTAATTTCGATTGTACCGGATAACGGGTATTCTCCTTCTCTTAAGTTTATTACAACGGTTGAATTGTAAGCCTTTGCAGCCTCTATTGCCTTTTCCAAGGTTTTATACGGGGTTTTTATTGAACCGTCAGCTGTATCCGAGCCGTTTGGCGATACATAAATAAAGCTTGCGACAACCTTTTCATCTGCCGCAAAAGCCGAGCCTATTAATGAAAATGCGAGGGAAAGCGTTAACAAAAAACAAATAGTCTTTTTCATAAATCCTCCTAAAGTACTTTTTGGCTTTTTATTGATAGTTCTTTCTCCGACAACATAAATCGCAACTCAATTATACAATACTAAACCAATCTTTTCTACCAATTTTTTAACATTAGTTTTCATTTTTTGACAAATTTGATTATGCTTAACAAAAAATGAGTGCCAAATGTTAATTCTGACATTCGGCACTCCGGCTATTGATTATTTTCTTAAAAACCACACTACCATTTCGGTTTCTCCCCTGTTTGCAAAAGCGTAATAAGGAATAAGCTTCAATGTGAATTTTTCATAGTCGTCGCCTGCGATTTCATAAAGCTCACCGCTGTCCTTCTCCCTGTATGCGCATACCGAAAGCGACGGAAGAATAAATTCGCACTCTTCCTGTTTAAATTCGGAGAATATGTCAATCGCAACTCCGGCTAAATCCTCGCCATTATCAACTCCCTCTGCACAATAGAGAACAGGCCCTCTCATAACGGCAATTCTTCCGGAATTTTCGTGAACACGCTTATTTGATTTTACGCACACTACTGGCATATCAAACAGGATGTCTATTTTCGTTTCTCCGCTTGCGGCAATGTATGCGTATCCGTTTTTCATCGTATAATCGGCGTTTATTTTAAAATCGTGACACCATGAAGGAATGCGAATGGCAATCTGCTTTTGCGGAGCTATGCAGTTTATTCTTATTTTACCGTCCTTAGGATAATCCGTTGTCTGCGTTATATGTATATTATCATACTCTGTTTCCGAATTCATGTACTGATGAACATATATTGTTTCATCGTCAAAGCTGTACATCAAATCGGCAATCGAGGGTATAAATCTCACTATGTTCGGAGGACAGCAAGAACATCCGAACACTTCCAGACGCTGCGTTATGGGAAATCGTTCTTTTGTATTTGTGCTTATGTTCACATTGTTGAATTTGGGATCTATTTCAAGCGGATTTTCATAGAAAAACGCTTTTCCGTCCATGGATACGCCGGATAAAAATCCGTTGTATATAACTCTTTCGGCAGTATCTGCATATTTTGAGTTTACATCCAATGTCTGCATCCGTTTGCAAAACAATGCCATTGCTATAGCGGCGCAGGTTTCGGCATAAGCGGTTCTGTTTGGAAGATAATACGGCACAGAAAACGCCTCTCCTAAATGCGTTGAGCCAAGTCCGCCGCTGATATACATTTTTTTATTTACCATATCGTCAAACACACGCTCGCACGCCTTGAAAAGCTCGGAATCATTGTATCTTGCCGCAATATCAGCCATGCCGCAATAAATATATAACGCACGCACGGAATGACCTTCGGCAGTTGAACGCTCACGCAAAGGCATTTCGTCTTGATTATACAGTTCATTGGCAAAATTCAATCTGTTCTCGGGACTGTCTATCCCCGTACCATGCTCGTCTATAAAAAACTTCGACAACTCAAGATACCGCCGCTCGCCCGTTGCATCATGAAGTTTTACAAGAGCCAACTCAATTTCGGGGTGCCCCGGAGTTACAAATCCGGCGCTCTTTTCTTCTCTGAACACCCTGTCAATATAATCGGCAAATTTGCACATTGCTTTTAAAAACTTATCCTTGCCGGTCGCTTTATAATACGCAACCGCCGCTTCCATGAGATGACCTGCACAATAAAGCTCATGATTATCTCTTATCTTAAAACGCTTATCCTGTTCGGTTACGAGAAAATGGCTGTTGAAATATCCGTTTTCATCGCTGTTCCTCACTATCTTATCGACCACATCATCTATTATCGTTTCTATTTTTTCATCTCTTTTCTCCATAAGCAAATAAGCCGCGCCCTCTATCCACTTTGCCACATCCGAGTCCCAGTAAATATGGGGCATATCAGGCTCGCCCTCTTTCCAATCACAGGCAAGAGCTTGAAAACGATGCGTATCGGTAAATCTGTTGTAAACAGCATACAGAGTTGAATTCTTCACCATATCCTGTTTATGCTTCCAAAATCCGTCATTAATCTTAATGTGTTCAAAATCAATATTTTTCATGTTTTCAACCTTATCCCTTCCGGCATTTTTTGCGGTATAGCCTTAATTTATATTTAACAGTTTGACTTCGTTTTATTGGCTGCATTTTCGTACTGATTATGAAATGCCGTTTAAAACCTTTGTTGACGCCGATTTTTACGACCTAAAATATCTGCTTAAAAAACTGCTTCATATATCGCAAACACCCACATACAAAAAAGAAGCCTCAGATGCGGCATCATTTCTAATATTTAACGAACTACAAAACCTAATTTCATTTGAATCGGGCGATAGCTTTGCAAACAAAATTGAAGAATACATAAAAATGAAAATAGATAAAAACATTTCTGTTTACTCGGTTGCAAAACACTTTGGATATAATCCGGACTATATCAGCAAGCTGTTCAATAATATATTTATAATTTCAAAGGTAAAATAAAGGCTACTTGCGTTTCAGCAGGTAGCTTTTTTGCATATATGCAATGTTTGCAGTGTGAAATTAAATATACAGCTTAAAATTGCTCAAATAACACAAAAATATTTATTTGACTCCTAAAATGTTAAAAAAGTCAAAATAGACCAAGGTCAAATAACTACTATATAGGGGGGGAGAAGTTTTAAAAAAGAGAGGGCGAGATACTAATGTAAAAGCAAAGGTTAGAAAACATTTTTACAATTTATCAAATTAAGAAATATAGGAGTACGATACTATGAACGGAAAACAAACTATAATAACAGAAGTGGAAGAAAGATTTAGTAAGTTACCAGACAGCTCATACACAAAAATTACTGAAACAGGAGCCACTACAGAACTAAGGACATTAGCATGTAAGCCAAATATGTCGGGTTTGCAGAAGGCAAAACGTATTTCAAGGAATTCTTATGTTTGCCTTGATACAGGTGAGGTAAAAGAGTATGGATGTGCTTTAGAGCGTGCAGATAATCCGCATTTGAAAGAAACACTGGAAAAAATACGAAAGTATATCAATACAAATTTTTATGACGGCGGGCAGTTTATAACATTATGCTATGACGGCGTTATGAAAGATTTTAGGAGAGCAAAAAAGGATTTGAGCTGTTTTTTGAGAACATTAAGCAAAAGGCATAAAGCTATTGAATATTTTTGGGTGCTTGAGCCGAAGACAACGGGGTCATGGCATTTTCATTTGCTGACGAAAGGCGAGGAAGTTACAGCGGAAGAACTACAGGGATTATGGATAGAGGGTAGTTCAGACGTGCAAGACATTTATGATGTGTCAGGTCTGGCATGTTACTTAGCTCCATGTTATAAAAAAGATGATTTAACGGGAAATGAAAGCAAAGAGGAAAATGGGGGAATTTTTGTATTGTCAAAATCAAAGGAAAAAGCAAAAAGGCTGAATTTTTATCCGCACAACGAAAGAATTTACGGTAAGTCAAATGGAATAAAAAAATGGAAAGAATATCAAACAACGAGAGGGGAAGCCAGAACATATGTAAAAGGTAAACAAAAGATGAGTGAATGCTCGTTAGCAGTAGTTGTTGAGGAAACAGGAGAAAAGATAAATCAAGTAAATATAGAAACATATAAAGGTTGAATATGTTATATTATGGCAATAACTTTATTTTTGTAAAAATATTACTTTTAATATTATTGGCAATAAAATTATAAAATAGCTGTTAGGTATCTTATCTATTAAAAATACAGACGTTGTTAAGGAGAGTGTATTAACATGAGAATTAGCTATGAAAAAGCAAGAAATTACGAGCCATGTACAATTCAAGAGGATTATATCAGCGATGAAAATATGTATGATGAGATGTTGTTTGATAATGATTATACCTATGAGGATAATCACAATTACGGCAATTATAAACGCGAAAAAACATTAATGGATTATATTCCTAATTATGACCCTTTTGACCTTTCTTCCACGATACCTGAAGATGTACTGGAAGAAGCTAGAAGGAATTATTTAGCCGAAGAATATAAAATGAACGATGATTGTCCCGTACATGTGTTTAGATACGGCGACACATTAGAAATAATAACATCTTCCAATCGTGCAGACGGAAAAAGTTTTCAGCATATCAAGAATTTACCCGGCAACAAATATATGAATATGAAAACAGGGCAGGTACTTCGGAAAAGGAAACACAGAAAACGATTCGTGAATCAATCTACGCAAGAATTAGAGCGTTTAATAAAAAAGCATTTTGTTAACAGCAATGGATATTTTATAACTTTATCCTATGATTATTTTATGGAAACAAGCAAAAAGGTAAAAGAAGATTACACAAAATTCTATGATAAACTTGTCGGTTATTATAAGCGGAAGTTTAATTTGAAGTTAGTATATATACGAATTTTAGAAACGGCAGAACCTTTAACGCCTGAAGGAAACAAAGACTGGCATATTCATCTTTTTGTGAAAGCCCAAAACGGAACAGATTTACAAATCACAAAGGAGCAGATACAAAAGCTGTGGAAACATGAAAATGTGTTTGTCAGTTACATTTCAAAAGCCGTAGGTTTGGAAGAAAACTCCAATAAACTATGCAATCTGCTTTTTGATGATAAAAACAGAATATCCATTTTAGACAATAGCAATTTATCGAAATACTATGCCAGAAAAGAGAAAATATATACTTGTTCCGAAGAATTAGAACATCCTAAAAAAATCACTATGACAGCAGCAGAAGCACAAGCAATTGCTGCAGACTTCAAAAAGACCGATGATAATATTTCAAAATATGAAATGGGAGAAGGTAAAAGCAGGCATGTGGTTAATGTGGTACGGTATGAAACTTATAAAAAAATATGATAATGGTGATTATTTTAGTTTGCTGAAATAGGTCTGTATGATAGCAGTAATTCCAATTAGTGAGTTACTGCTATAATTTTTTAATCCCCGTGAAAAAGCTGTGTATACAAAATGGGAGAATTACATTTTCGAGGACATCTAAAATATAGTGATAACTCCGTAAATCTAAATTACGGTCAGCCAGGGAGGCAAGAATATAGATACATACCTGAGAGAAGGTGAGATTTTAGTTGTATAAAGTTTTTTCTATACAAGCGGTAATTTGATATTGATTTTTATATTGCATTTCAATTTGAAAGAAATAGGCGGCAAAGATAAAGTATTATGAAATGAAGTAATAATGTTGCGCTGATGCTGGTATTAAATATTTTAGAAAATTCATAAAAAGATATTTTAGTAATACCATAGATAATCCGGCAAACAAAAAAACAGCTTAGAATTTGCTAAACTGTTTGTGCTTGAAATATTCAGAAAACGAAAATTTACCGTTCACAAATAATAATGTAAAACATAGACTTTAGTCGTCTTGTTCCAGACCGAGCAAAATATTTACAGATTTTTGCAAGTCAATTTTCATGCGGTAGTTTTTAATGATTTGTTTTTCATGTTCGGTAAGTTCGTCAGTGTCGAGGTGAACATCAAGAAGTTCTGACGGTGAAACATTTAAGACTTTACATATTTTTCTAATCATATCACAGTCGGGGCGGTTTAAGCCTTGTTCCCAGTTGGAAACACGAGAATTTGAAACCCCTATTTTTTCAGCAAAATCCTTCTGACTGTATTTTCTAAGTTCCCGATAGTGTTTTATCTTATCGCCGATTTTAAAAACCAAATCAATCACCTCTATGATAAATTATATACTGAAATTCTTAAAAAGTCAATTAAAAATACAGAAAATCTATATTTTAATATTGACAATACAGAATATATGTTATATAATATATTTATTCCAGAAATACTGTATTTTAGGAGGCGATTACATTGCTTGTATATCAAAAGGTGAGACAATATCTGGAAGACCATGGAATCACACAAGCATTTGTTGCGGAAAAGTGTGGAATTTCACAGGTGACATTTAACGCAATTATGCAAGGTCGACGCAAACTTTATGCTGAGGACTTAAGGGCAATTTGCTATGCGTTGAATGTCAGTCCGGAAACTTTTATTGAATTTCACGGTGTAGAGAGTGCGTAGGATAATAAATACATATTTAATAAGTAAAGGAGATTTATTACCATGAAAAAAATTATCAGTTTTATCCTGACAGTAACAATGATGCTTACGGCGGTAAGCGTGTTTGCGGCAGATGTATCGCAGAAAGATTATCCACAAAAATTCTGGGACGTACCAAAAGACCATTGGGCATTTAATTATATAGCAGAATTAGTAAATAAAGGTGTTCTTGCGGGCTATGAAGATGGTAGCTTTAAACCTGATGCTACGGTAACACGTGCCGAGTGGGCAAAAATAATGGTATTAGCGGCAGGATTGCCGACAAGTGATAACAATGTTTATTTCACAGATATGAAAAATCATTGGGCAAATATATATGTCAACACAGCTAAAAATTATTTAGCTGCATATACAGATGGTACTTTTAAACCAGACCAAGCCGCAGTACGTGAGGATGTAACTGTTAGTTTAGTAAAATTAAAAGGTTATGATATTAACAACGTTGATTATTCTTATTTAAGTCAATTCAAAGATACAAATTCTGTTTCAAATAGCTTAAAAGCATATGTCGCAGTCGCAATACAAAACAATTTAATTAGCGGTTTTGAAGATAACACATTCAGAGGACAAGATACATTAACAAGAGCTGAAGCAGCAACTCTGTTGTGGAAAGCTTTTCAATCTGGCAGTAATAATAAAGTAGTTGATACGCCTAATACTCCTGTAAGTAATACTACCTCCACAGTAACTCCTGAGCCTACAGAAAAACCAAAAGAAACAAACACTGATAAGGAAGAACAGAAAAACAATAATGAGCAAATAGAAGAGTCCGTTCATACAGAAGAACCAACTCCCGAGCCTGATATTGAACCTGAACCTGAAATTGAAGTAAAACCCTATAAAGTTGATACAATTGTTAAAGCTAATGTAAGCAGTCCTTTGCTTCACGCAAAATATAATAACGATATTTATTATGCTGAAAACAACAGTATTTTCAAAGTCAATATTGATACACATGAAAAAGAAACAATTATTGAAAGTGATGATTTTACAATAGATAATGAAAAAATGACTTTAAGCAATTTTAAAATTACTAGCATTGCTTATGATAGTTGTAATGATAGAATTTTAGCTACTGGAAATTATGGTGTTGTTAATCCTCAAAATAGCATAAGGAATTATATGCTTGTTGAAATCAAAGAAGGTATTGTGAACACCCTAACCGATAACTTTTCATTTGAATATATGGGGAATGGCAGAGCAAATAATTATGTTGTTAACGTATTGCAAAATGGAGATGTTGTTGATATTTACGGAGGTGTTTTAGATGGAGAAACTTTTGATGTTAAGGGAGATATAACAATATCGGTTGGAGCTGGCGGAAGAACATTCCATACGGTGTCTAGTGTATATGAAAGTAATGATGGAATTTATGCTGTTGATAATTGGTGGAGTGATTATGATTGCGCTTGGGGTATGAGTGGATCAGTTGTTTCTAAGTATGATTATTCAGAAAACGCTCGCATTGGGGAAGCAAATGGTAGAAATGTTGCAGTTAGTGATAATCGCATAGTTATTAACACTGGTGAAGATATTGAAATTTACAATTTTTATGGTAAACACCTTAGAGAAATAAAATCCAATGACATTGCAGTTAACGATAAGCAGCCGTTAAATTTAAATAATATAGGCGGTGTTTATAAAATGGATAGTGACCGTTGGGCAACAAAAGACAAATTGTATCTCAAAGGAGACGAAAACATCATCTTCTACGACACAACATCAAAAGCATTTAGAATGATTTCAGAAAATAAATAAGAAAAATGATATTCGCAATTGACTTTGACAACACATTATATTTAGGAAACTATCCCGGTATAGATAATAACTTTAATATTAAATTAATCAACAAAATAATTTATTTACAACATAAATATCCTGAGAGCAAATGGATTTTATGGACTTGTAGAAATAATTATGATTTAGAAATCGCCGTAAGCTCTCTGCGGCGATTTAATATTAGACGAATTTCTAAAATATTCAATAATAATTGAATTTATTGCAGAATTGAAATACATAAATAAAAACTATATACGATAATAATGAAAAGGAACTTGCTTTTTAGTAGGTTCCTTTTCTCACATCATAAAACAGAAAGGTATGATTAATCATGAGAATTCTTATGGAAAACAGTGCACCCGAACAAGAAACCCAGTCTAATGTAGTGAATGTAAGCGGACAAGTTAACGAAATTATAGACGTGCTAACGGACGCAAAACATTATATTGGTGATGATGAAGGACAGCAAAAAAAGCTGGAAACCGCTCGTTTGCTTTTAGGCTGTTTACTTGATGATTTGCAAGACGAGAATAATGCTATTGTTTATTTCAGCGGAACGCCAGAAGAATTTATGTCAGAAGGCGCTGACAGAAAAAAGACAGAAGAAATACATTGTGTATGTGATACCATGGAAGAACTTAAAAGAATGATTGCACTTTTTCAAAGGTTTGACATGCAACCTGATAATATTTTGATTCCGTTAATAGAGTGCAGAAAAAAACTTAGAAAATATGCTGATAAACTGAATTGTAAGAGTTGAGAGTTATTTCTATAATTTAAAATCCCGTGAAATCAGCAATTAAATATCAAGAAGTGTTTAAGCCGTCCGTTGAGGGCGGCTTTTTTTATGCGTTAATATGCGAGTATTGCATTATATTGTGAACGGCTGATATTTAGGCGATATGGAAGTTTTGTGGCAGTATCAGAAGAATAATACTGCAAATGATTAGAACCTTGTATAACATTATTTTAAAGGTTTGCACAGTAATATATAAAAAGAGAGGGTATCTAAAGTATAGCAATAACTCTGAAAAAGAATATTTTGTAACTGCCGTTTATAAAAGTACACTTAAAACAATGATTCAAACAGCAATTATACATTAAGAAAATAACGTTTGTAAAGATATGAAAATAATTATTAAATATTTATAAAGACCGGTTGACTTTTACAAATGAATATCTTATAATATATACACAAGGTAAATAAAGGAAGTGTTCAGAGAATGAATAATATGGTTTTTGGATATGTCAGAATTTCAAGTGCAGACCAAAACGAGGAACGTCAGCTTGAGGAACTGAGAAAAGCAGGCGTTGACGAACGAAATATTTACATTGACAAAAAAAGCGGTAAAGATTTTGACCGTGAGCAATACAGAGCAATGCTCGGCAGATTACGCGAGGGTGATTTGGTCGTTGTTGCTTCTTTAGACCGTTTGGGGCGAAATTATATAGAAATTCAAAAAGAATGGCAGTATATAACACAAAATATTAAGGCGGATGTAAAGATTTTAGATATGCCACTGTTAGATACAAGCACGGCGACAGAAAACTTAGACAGACGATTTATAGCGGATTTGGTTTTACAGATACTTTGTTATACGGCAGAAAAAGAGCGTGAAAACATACGCAAAAGACAGCGTGAGGGCATAGACGTTATGCCGATAGTAGACGGAAAAAGGGTGTCGACTAAGACGGGCAGACCGACAGGAAGACCTAAGGCAGTAAAACCCGATAATTGGAATGAAGTTTATGCAAGGTGGGTCAACAAAGAAATTACAGCCGTTAAAGCTATGGAAATATTGAATTTGAGACCGAATACATTTTATAAATTTGCAAATGAGGAAAAAGAAACAATAATTATATAGCAAGCGTTGAGTTACAAAGGAGCATACAGTTATGAAGAAACGAGTTGCGGCTTATTGCCGAGTAAGTACAAAAAGTGATGACCAGGAAAATTCATTTGAAAATCAAAAGAATTATTTTGAACGTGAATATAAGAACAATCCAGATTATTTGTTTTATGGGCTGTATGCGGATAGGGGTATAACAGGTACTACATTGAAAAAACGCCCTGATTTTAACCGTATGTTGACAGACGCAGGGTTAGATGTAAACGATGGCTAAAAAATAGTTAGCGAGCCTAAATTTGACATTATAGTAACGAAAAATACAAGCCGTTTTGCAAGGAATGTGTCAGCTGACGTGATACTGAAAGCATTGGCAAAGAATAATGTATATGTGCATTTTTTGGATTTAGACAAAAGTACAGAAAATCCAGAGGACATAACATATATACAAATATTTTTGACTTTTGATGAACGTGAAAGTAGAGATAAAAGCAAAAAAGTGCTGTTTGGCATTGACGAGGGCATTAAAAAAGGTGTTATACATTCAAACGGACATTTATTTGGTTATAAGTATTATCCCAAACCTGAAAATAGACTTGAAATTATAGAAAGCGAAGCTGAAATTGTAAGGCTTATATTTGATTTTTATGTAAATAAAGGGTATGGGTTATATAGAATAGAAAATTACTTAAATCAAAATAATATAAAGACACGAAACGGCAAAAATTTTTCGGGGCGCGGTTTACGGCTAATAATAACAAACCAAGCATATACAGGACGGGCAGTAAGAAAAAAATATACAGAAGGACTTGTATTTAATAAACATAACAGAGTAGAAAACGATAATGCAGTAGTATTTGAAACAGACAGAATACCTGCAATTATTGATGTTGAGACTTTTGAAAAAGCACAGCAAATACTAAACAGCCGAATACAGCATAAAACATTAAAAGGTAAATATTCAGGCAAGACAGACTACGCAGGAAAAATAATATGCGGTTGCTGCGGTGCGCAATATACAGCAAGCAATAGTGATTATTTGGCAACTTATGGACGTCGTGTGAGAAACTACACTTGTAAGACAAAGCGCGCAATGCATTATGATGAAAACGGCAACAGAGTAATGCTGTGCAATAACCCTAATATATATGAAACAGAGCTTGACTTACGGCTGTCAAATGCACAGTTTTTATTTGCAGCATGGCAAAAATGCAGTTACAGTTATTTGATTTTAGATGCTTTAGTTGTAAAGCTTATGGCACGTATGAGCAGACAAAATTTTGAAGAAATACAGCAAATTCAACAAGAATTAGAGAAAGTTTTAGCAAAAAAAGATAGATTCCTTGATTTGTATGGAGACGAAAACTTCAGTACGGAAGAATTAGACATAAAGGTAGCTCCATTGAAGAAACAGGAAGACGAAATACGTGATAGGTTAAACTATTTAGCAAAACCGATTGAGGAATTACAGAAAGATATTGACGATATAGAAGCAACGAAAGCAAAATTTAATGAAATGGAGAAAATGTATTCAGAAATGCTTAATAATGCGGATAGCGTAAGCAAATCGAGAAAAGAAATTCTTGATGAAATAGACTATATTGTTGTTACAGAAAATAAGGCATTGAAAATACACTATAAATTTTATACGGAGGCTAATAAACTACTGCTTAAACATAAGCATATTATGCCAACGGATATTAGAATACAACTGGAAGAAGCAATGAGTGATACAGCATGGAAGCTATAATTTTTATTTTATTCTTATACCATTGAAACTATAAACATATTAAAGAAAATATTCGGTATAGGAATGAAGGAATACATTTCCTCCGTAAGAATGAAATACGCGCAGAATCTACTTCTGACAACAAATATGTCTGTTAAAGAAATATCGGCACAAGCAGAATTTGAAAATGAAAATCATTTTATAAAATTCTTCAAATATCACGAAGGAAAAAGCCCCTCGAAATTTAGAAATATGTATTTTAATATACATATGAACGATAAATAAAATGATGCAATCCTTAATTTCACGAAAACCTCAAATTCAGTTCTTAAATGCTAATATATTCCAAGTATTTTCTGCAGGCAGGAAGCCCGATTTGTAGAGCATCGAGCGGAGAGAACGGTTAGATACAGCTTATCTATGTAACAGAAAATGCTGAAAAATCGCATAAAAAAGGACAATATAGACAGTATCTATATTGTCCAATATAAGTTATGGGCCTTCAGGGACTCGAACCCCGGACCAACCGGTTATGAGCCGGTTGCTCTAACCAACTGAGCTAAAGGCCCAAAAAGTTTTTACCCGACTCAGTTAAAAGTCGGGTAAAATGACCCGTGGGGGAATCGAACCCCCGTTATCGCCGTGAAAGGGCGGTGTCTTAACCGCTTGACCAACGGGCCATAAAGCTCCTCGTGTTGGACTTGAACCAACGACCCTCTGATTAACAGTCAGATGCTCTA